>Ga0164296_1004831_pt1 | contig 12084 bp, 6 predicted proteins | sample GEODES057metaG_FD_113533 | JGI IMG/M metagenome (GOLD analysis project Ga0164296, IMG submission 113533) | Dystrophic lake water microbial communities from Trout Bog Lake, Wisconsin, USA - GEODES057 metaG | ecosystem: Environmental > Aquatic > Freshwater > Lake | place: USA: Trout Bog Lake...
CACACAAACGGCGACTTTTGCCGGCGCGCCCAGGCCGCTCAGGGCTGCCACATCATCGATTCAGTCGAACATTCGGCAGATTTCGGCTGTTCGGCAACCGCTAGGCGCGTTGTGGACATCGCCGCCGCTTCTCCGCACGTAGATGCTCAAGCAGCCGCCAACGATGCGTTTTTTTGCGGCGCAAGAATGAGCGCCGCGCGCCAGAATGACGCGAAAAACAGCGCAAGAGCCCGCCACGTGGCGACTTTTGCCTGCCACGTGGCGACTGTTGCCGGCGACGGCCGCGACTAAACGACTAGACTTTTGCGGGAAAGGGAGACGACTATATGGGAAGGGCCTAGTGGGCACCATCCAAAACCGAAACTTCATCCTTCGCCGAAGCGTTTTTCAGCGGGGCTCGCAGCACTCCCCCGCCGGCGCGTCTTTCGCAGGTGCTCCGCTCTGCGTGACGCGCATCGGGTGGACCACCTGCAGCGCAATTCACTATCAAACCCTTGCGATGGCTGGCACTGGCTGGCGTTCGCTCGGCTCTGCAGGCGACGCAACGACACCACTGGACAGAAGCGATAAGTTGGTGCAAGACAGGTAAGACGCTCTTAAGGGACAGTCGCGGAACCAGCGACGCCGATGCACGTGTTTCCTTCATGATCGAGGTTGTATTCGTTCTTATTCTCATACGCGCTGCATCTAATCCAAGCAGGTCCAAACAAGAAATGTCAAACAGGACGGGGGTAGCTGTACTGAAAGAAGATGCGCAACTGATGCAAGTTGACAGCGCCGGTGGAGAACGCAGTACAGGACGCAGCCTGTCCACTTGGGCTGAGGAGGACGACTGTCAAGACCTGGCGCTGCTCCTGGAGCGCGTGGCAAGAGAACTGCAGATGGTACTCGTTATCGTGCTTGCACCGCTGCCCGGAGTGGAGCTGGCGCGTCTCGCGTGTGTTCACCGGGCTTATTGGCTTGCCCTTCTAATTCTACGACGGGAGCGCCCCGGGCGCCGATATGGCCGTCCTGCACCTGACTCTGTTGAAAGAGTTTTTCGATTGGGTCGTCTTGCCCGTGCTGGCTGGCTGGGCGATGTGGCTGTTCTCCAACGAATGATCTCTGCGGGCGTGGACGAGCACGGCCAACCGTTGCTGAAAACGCGCGAGCATGATGGACGGCTGACTTTGGTGCATGCGCTATATTTTGCGGTCAAGCTTGGACATTTTCAGGCGGCAGAACTGCTTCTTGGCGCTGGTGCAGATGTGCGAGGAGAGGCAGATCAAGCATTACCAATTGCAACTGATTTTGGTCACACTAATCTGGTGGCACTCCTGCTCAAGCATGGTGCTGATGTTCATGCTTATAACAGCGTTTCGCTGAAGGTTGCATCGGAAAAAGGATTCTATGAGGTTGTTGAGCTCTTGCTAAAATCTGGAGCTGACGTTCACGCTAATAACGACGCGTCATTACGTGTAGCCTCGTACCATGGCCACCTGAATGTCGTTGAATTGCTTATTGAACACGGCGCAAACGTGCATGCCAAGGATGGTTACGCTCTGCGCTTTGCCTGTGATCACGGCCACACTGAAGTGGTTAGGCTTCTCATCCAGCATGGTGCTGATGTGACTGCTGACGCTGATTACGTGCTGCGGCTGGCATCGGCGAGCGGTAGGCTTAACGTTGCGGCTCTCCTAATCCAATCTGGGGCTGATGTGCATGCTGAAGACAATCAGGCGCTGCGGCGAGCCTCTGAAAATGGTCACGCTGATGTTGTTGCGCTTCTTATTGAGCATGGTGCAGACGTGCGTGCAGATAACAGCGGCGCACTACGGTTGGCAGCAGAACGCGGCCATGCTTCAGTTGTGGAGCTGCTGCTCAAGCACGGGGCTGATGCGCACGCTGATAAAGATGCGGCGTGGCGCAGTGCATCAAAGGGCGGCCACGCTGATGTTCTGGCGCTCCTCATCGGAAGTGTTGGCGCGATTGGAGAAATCGTAGCGGCAATGCGCGCACACCCAAACAATGCAAGCATTCAGGAGCAGGGATGTTTAGCGCTCAACAACATGATCCGCAATAATGAAGACAACAAGGTCAAGGCTGGCAGTGCCGGCGCGATCGAGGCCGTGGTGGCTGGAATGCGCGCGCACGTCAGCTCCGCAGGCGTGCAGCTGCAAGGCTGTCGGGCGCTCTACAGCTTGGCTTACAGCTATGAAGACAACAAGATCAAGGCTGGCAGCGCTGGCGCTTTTGAGGCAGTGGTGGCTGCGATGCGCGTGCATGCCAGCGATGCAGTCGTGCAGGAGGCAAGCGGTCACGCGCTCAGCATTATGATCGCAAATAGCGCTGATAACGGGGTGAAGGCACGCAGCACCAGTGCTGTTGATGCCTTGGGCCGTCGCAAGCGGGGAGTGAAGTCTGGAGAGCTGGTGCATGCCGGCAAGCTTGTCCTCGAAAACGGCTGGCACAACGCTGGCTGCATCTTCCCAGACGGGTTCACCTTTCGCAAGGGGTTTCGCAGCAGTGTGGCGCTCGACGAGCTGTGCATCCATGAGTGCAGCATCACCAGCACTGGCATCTGTGCGCCAATGCCGACTTTCCGCATCACAGCTGCTGACCGTCCAGACGAGCCACTAGAGGGCAAGAGCGCTACCAAGTGCTGGACAATGGTGCTTGCGCGCATCAACGGCGAGATTGAGCGCCGCCGCAAGGAAGGCGAAGACTGGCCTCCTCCTCCAAAAACAGCTATTGCAGGGCCGGAGTATTTCGGGCTGAAGAGGCCTGACGTGGTGGCTGCCATCGAAGCGCTGGACCCGGAGCACAGGTGCACTGATTACTGGGCGGGCAAGGAGGCGCGTGAGGAGCTTTCCAACGACCCTGAACGCACCACCGCCCCAGCCGCTGCAGTGCCGGGCGCAGCTGCTCGTCCGCCAAAAGCCCGCCGGGCGCTACGCGAGATAGAGAGGATGGAGAAAGAGCTGCGAGTCAGAATCAAGAGCAAAGACTTGAGAGAGGCAAGTGCACGTCCAGAGATGGACGAAAAACTTCGTGCTGCCTGCGGCGCTGGCATTGTGCAGAAGCTGCGTAAACTCATCGACAAGGGCGCCAACATGGAGTCCAAAGACAGCGTGCGTGTTGGGTGTGCGGATGGTGCGTACAGTTGCCTCCTCTGACTGGCTTGTGCGCAGGGTGGATACACGCCGCTCCATTGTGCAGCTTTGTTTGGCAAAGTAAACGCTGTCCGGTACCTGGTGGAGAAGGGAGCCAACATCGAGGCCAGGGACGCGGTGCGTGAGCGGGGCTGCATAGCGTTGTGTGTCGTTGCCTCCTACCAACTATGGCTTGTGCGCAGTGTGGACGCACGCCGCTCCATCTTGCAACTCAGAATGGCAACGTGGACGCTGTCCGGTACCTGGTGGAGAAGGGCGCCAACATCGAGGCCAAGAACATGGTGAGCAACTGGATCTATTGAATCTGCCGAAACGGCTGTCACTGACTCCTGGTCGTGTTACAACCGTGGCAATCAGGCAGGAAAATCTGTCATGGAGCTTGCCAAGGATGTTGTCACGCAATCTGTGTTGCTCAAAGCCGCTAGTCAGCACAATGCCACTTCTCCAGCCGGGCAGCAGGTGACGGCCGTACACTCTGAGATAGTGACGACATCGGGCGTTGAGGAAGTGCCGTTTAAGCGGCACCACCACAACCCGCCAGAGACAATGTCGTGGGAGTACGCCTCGGAATGCTTGCGCGCTTTCCGCTTTTGGATCCAGAAGGCAGCGCAGTGCCCGCCTGGCGACGGCCTCAAGCGCTGCTGTGCGCGCGTTCACGATAAGTGCAAGGGCGCCGATGGCAAGAATGCTGGCGGGTCAAAGACGGCGACCTTCCGCAACGGCGTGGAAGGCCGGCCCCTGTGCAACTGGTGCTATCCGCTGTTCAACAGGGCGCGGTCCCACGCACGTCAGGCGCTCGAGCTGCATGGTGATCTTGCCCCGCAGTTTGCTGACCTGCTCCAGTTCCTTGACGGCGTTCATCTCCCACCAACCTCCCTAAAACGTACTCGGGATGAGACACCTGTGGAGGACTTCTTGAAGCCGCCACCAGCTCTGGGCTCTGCAGAGGAGTGGGCTATGGCTCTCAGTGATCCGCCCAATGACGAGGAGCAACATCTGGGCGGCCATGGCAACATCCCTGCTGTAACAGCTGCCAAGGAGCTGGAGTCGTTGATCAAGCTCGAACCTGCCACGGCCGAGCTGACTGAGCTCCCGCCAGCGAAGAAGCGGCACCACCACGATCCGCCGGAGACAATGTCGCGTGAGGAGGCTTCGGAATGCTTGCGCAGCTGGAACGACTGGGTCACAAACGCGCAGAAGTACCCGCCCGAGCCGAGCTCCACTCGCTGCTGTGCGCGCGTGCACGCAGACTGTTTTAAGGGTGAGGGCAAGAAGGCTGGCGGGTCAAAGACGGCCATCTTTCGCACAGGCGTCCGTGATGGCTGGCAGCTGTGCAACTGGTGCTATCCGCCGTTCAATAAGGCCCGGAAGTTTGCGGAGCAGGCGGCGCGGTTGTATCCCGACCTAACTGAGAATGTCAAAGACATTGGAGTGTTGAAGGAGCTGGCGGATTTTGCAGCCACTTTCGAGCAGACTCTCTCTGAGATGCCCACGATTCCCAACGACGAGGAGCAATATGTGGGCGGCCACGGCAACAGCCTTGCTGCGCCAGCTGCGATGGTTGGCGGCCCTTTGACTGCTTCTCTTCAGGCCGTCTCCGCCAAAACATTGCCAGCTGAACTTTCTGGGCTTCCATCAGCCCAGGGGCAGAATATCTGCGAGATGCCCACGAACAATGCCTACGACGAATAGAATTTTGTTTGGCAGGCGCCTTCCGAAGGCGAGTCGCCACGCATGCAGCATCACTGAATAGAACACACCCTTCGCAATTCCCCGTGACATTCGTCTCTCTTTCATCCGCATGCCTAGGCTCATAGCACTACCCAGCAGCGCGATCCATGCCATCACACTGACACATGCTGGACCTTGCTCGGCACACCCTGTTCTCTCTGACGTGCGCCGCTCTCGCATGGACTGTACTCTCGCCTGTGCTTGCACACCATGCGGTGTATGACGACGTGTTTGTGCTATCCAGTCCAGACTTGCACAGCAGCTGGGCGGACTTTTGGCAACGAACCGCCTGGCGAAATGATTGCTGGGGCAGCCGCCTGAACAGTGCAAGCAGTCACCAGCAGTGGCGACCTGCTAGTGTCGCATCATTGCGGCTCAGTCTCTTCTTACGCCCGCAATGCGCAGCGTTAGACGCAGGAAGGGAGTTGCTTGCAAGTCGGGACAACTGCAGTGCTCCACCGCACCCGTGTCTTGTCGCTATTCACGCGGACACGCTGCTACTGCACTGTCTTTGCACAGCACTGCTATATTTCGTGGCTGTTGGGCCGCTGGGTCGACACTATTGGGAGGCGCTTGGTGCAGCAGCCTTGTTCGCTATTCACCCAGTGCACGCGGAGTCAGTTGCGACAGTGTATGGCCGCGCGGATGTGCAAGCACTCGCATCTCACATGCTAGCTCTACTGGCAGCCTGGGCGGGTCTGCGCAGCAGTTCTAGACAGTGGCTGCTTATCTTCATGTCCTGCACCGCGTCGCTTCTATGCTCCGCAGGCGCGGCCTTGAGCAAAGAGAACGGATTAGTGGCGTGTCTGGCGCTGCCGCTAGCGGATGCGCTGCTTTGGAAGGCTGCACGCAGACACACGAGACTGCTCTTTGCAACTGTGTGCTTTGCAGCTGTGATGGGCAGCCTCTACGCGCGCTCTATTTTGCTTGTTCCATGGGGTCCACCCACTGGCTTCGTTGATAACTCAGCTGCATGGCTCATCGACCGCCGCGCTCGAATCGCCAGCCTTTCGTGGCTGAACGTCCGTTACTTGGAGATGCTGATCTTTCCCTGGCTGCAGTCCGTCAATCACGGCTGGGATAGCGGCACGCTCATCCTACCACCTGCGTTAGATGACCCGCGCACGTTGGCTGCCGCATTTGTTTACTCGATTGCAGTGGGAGCTCTTGCTGTCATGGCCCGCGCTGCCTGGACCGGCACGCCTCTGCCACTCTTCCTAGCATTATGGGGACTGCTCTGCTTCGCACCTGCTGCCAACATCGCTTTCATCGTGGGCACAACTATCAGTGAGCGCCTACTCTATTTGCCGTCTGCTCCATTCTGCCTACTCGTGGCAACATCAGCTTCACATCTTCCTGGACGCAGTGTAAAAGCAGTCGCAGTGCTTGCAACACCTCTTCTCATCGCATTCCTTGCAGCCCGCGTACGCAGCGAAATCGCTGTGTACCGGTGCGAAGAGATGTTGTGGGCTGCGACAATCAAGCGCTATCCTCGCAACGTGTTAGCACTAAATAATCTGGCTGTGCGGCATGATGGCGCAGGGCGCCATGCAGAGGCTTTGGCGTTGTATGATGCCATCGATAAGGCATGGGCTGATGGACAGGCTTCGGGTGAGTCTCAGATGTTCAGTGGCCCTGGCGCAGAGCCTTTGTGGGGTCCTGATTATGGCGTCAGACGAAGCTCGCGCAGCCGGGCACGCGTGCTGCGCCCTCTCGTGTCTGCCGCAGCGGTGGATCCAGGCTGGTCAGGTGGCAGCAGCAGTAGCGTGCCAACCACGTCTGAGGACGCAGTCACAGCGCTAAAGAGCTATTCGGAGGCGTTCCAAGCGCAACCAGATGCAGCGCTGGGAATGCGCATCCTAGGCAGGTTGCAAGCGATTTGCCGTGTGTGGGACACCGCAGGGCATGTTCCGCTTTGCGTTCAAGTGCTGACCTCGCAATGACGTGGCGCTATATACAAAACGATCGCATTCCGCATTTTGCTGTGTCACTGCATCGCTAGCTATGCGGCCAGCAAGCAGCAGGCCGCCGCACGCGCGCAGTGTGCATGCAACTCAGCGCAGCTCTGGCAGTTGCACTCAGCCGCCGCTGCACGGGTCTTCTACTGCTGCACCTGCGCACTTTCGGCGCAATGGCGCACCAAACACGCGCAGCTGTGCTTTGCGTAGGGGCTGCCAACGCGCGGGACACGTCTGCCCAGCGGCTGCGGCGGCAACTTCGGGGGCGTCCGGGGAGGCGCCGGTGCCGGGGCGAGACACGCCCTCTAGTGTGTGGTGCGTGCAACCGTGCTGCGCCTATTGCGCGCTGCCACTTCGCGTGTCTAGGCGCCTGGACTTCTGCTGCATGTCTGTTTACACACTCGTCGCTTTTGGCCCTTCCTCCTCTGCGCAGGCCTGGGGCGTTCCCCCGCACTGTGCGTGTTGGCGTCCTAGGTGGTGGCCAGCTGGGACGCATGCTCGCTATTGCAGCGGTGCGTCCTTCACACTGCTCAGACTGAACATGAGATGAGGCACTCACTTCTCCGCCCCCCGCACGCGCTCCTGCAAAAAAAACAGGCGCCGCTGGACGTGCGCATCAGTGTGCTAGACCCTGCGCCAAAGTGCCCCGCGTCGGTGGCAGCAACGCACGTGCAGGGCAGTTTCACTGACCCCGCTGCAGTAGCCGCCTTTGCCGAGACGGTGGACGTCCTCACTGTAGAAATCGAGCACGTGGATGCTGCAGCCCTGGCAGCCGTGGAAGCTGCTGGGCGCATCACAGTTGTGCCATCCAGCCGCACAGTGGCATTGATTCAGGACAAGTACGCGCAGAAAGTCCACTTCCAGAGCGCTGGCGTGCCTCTGGCGCCATTTGCAGCGCTGCGCAACCCGGGGGATGTAAATGCAGCTGTGCAGTCATTCGGCTTCCCGCTCGTTCTGAAACGACGCCGGGGCGCATACGATGGCCGGGGCAATGCAACAGCCAGAAGTCCTGCCGACATCGCGCCAGCTCTAGAAGCACTAGGTGGTCTTGGCGATGGCGAGGAACTGTATGCAGAGGCTTGGGCGCCGTTCGTGAAAGAGCTGGCTGTCATGGTGGTCCGCTCTACCACAGGCGATGTGGCTGCTTACCCCGTCTGCGAGACGGTGCACAAAGACCACATCTGCGATGTTGTCACCGCGCCTGCACCGGGTGTGCCTCACGACGTGATGCTTGAGGCGCAGCAGCTGGCTATGCGTGCTGTGCGTAGCTTGCCCGGCGCTGGCATTTTCGGGGTAGAGCTGTTCCTCGTGCCTTCCACCACAGCTGGCACGTCGTGGCGTGTCCTCCTCAACGAGGTTGCGCCTCGGCCGCATAACAGCGGGCATTACACCATCGACGCGTGCGTGACTTGCCAATTCGAGAACTGCTTGCGTGCACTGCTCGGATGGCCACTGGGCGATACGCGTCTACTCAGTGGCGCTGCCACCATGATTAATGTTCTTGGCACTGCATCTGGGCCGCGTGGTGATGCGGCTGCGCACCGTCTCCTCGGCGCGGCCCTGGCAACGCCAGGAGCTGCTGCCCATTGGTATGGCAAAGCCCCTCAGTTGAAGCGCAAGATTGGTCACATCACGGTCGTGGGTGATTGCCACGCGACTGTAGCATCTCGTGTGTCGCAGCTCCTTGCAGCTGCAGCCGCGGGCGATGCTGTGGCTGAGCGGAGCGGCGGCAGTGCAGATGAAGGGGAGGACTTGGTGGGCACCGCTGCTGCGCTGCGTGCCACTGCAGCTGCCATCGAAGCTGCATTCACACAGGGCGGGGGTACACCGCAAGCGCCGCTGGTTGGCATTATCATGGGCTCTGATTCAGACCTCAGCTGCATGTCTGCTGCATGCACTGCCCTCGAGCAGTTCGGCGTCCCGCACGAAGTCACCATCGTGTCTGCTCATCGCACACCTGACCGACTGGTCGAATACGCGCGCGCTGCTGCTTCGCGCGGCTTGAGATGTATAATCGCTGGTGCTGGAGGCGCTGCACACCTGCCGGGCATGGTCGCATCCATGACGCCCCTGCCAGTCATCGGTGTCCCTGTTCCGCTGCGCGTGCTGGACGGGATGGACAGCTTGCTGAGCATCGTGCAAATGCCGGCCGGCGTTCCTGTGGCCACAGTGGCGGTGGGAAACGCAACCAATGCTGGGCTTCTCGCAGTGCGACTCATCGCCGGTGGCGCGTTCGATGCAGCTCTTCTGGCGCGCATGGAGGCGTACCAGGATGGCTTGCGAAACACTGTCATGGACAAGGCGGCGGCCTTGGAGGCGAAGGGGTGGCGCCAATACCTGGCATCTCAGCAGCAAGGACACAAGTGATGTGTATTACTATGCATAGGGGGTATGCTACCGTCCACGTGTCGTCGGCTCTGTGGTCCACACGCCGCCCAGCAACGAGCTTGCAGCGCTGACGAGATAACCAGTGGCTCCGCCGCTAACGGCCTTGTTCAGGCGTGCGTGCCGCTCATCGAATGCGTCTTGACACGCCCGCATCTCCGTCGGGCTGAAATGAAGCAACGTGCCGACCACCAGCACCAGCGCGTCCTGCTCGTCCTGCTCCAGCGTTTGGAGCAGCTTCAAGACCACCTGCTTCAAGTACGTCAAATCCGTATGTGTCCGTCCATGCGCACGCCGCAGCTCCTCCGCCTCTGCTCTCAACGTCTCCAACTCTGTCTGCAACACCTCCAACTTGGCATTCACCTCCTGGAACTTGGCTTCGGCCACACTTGCACGGCGCAGTGCGCCCTCCAACGCGCCATCACGGGACGCTTGTAATGATGCAAGCTCCAACAAGCGCCGCGCATCCGAATCATCTGTCGAGAACGTTGTGCTGCCTTCTCCCCGCTCACCTCCAGTAGATGACGCCCAAGATCCAACGCGACTCACCGACGACGGGCCACCACCACTTGCTGTGCGTTGTACAGGGAGCGCGTCCCACGCAGTAGCTGCGGCGCTGCTACTACTCCGTCCAGGCGATGAAAGAACCGTCGATGCGTTCCGCAATTTAGCAACTTCGTCCCTCAATGCTGCCGCGTCTGCGTCTTTTGCCTCCGCCATAGCCATGGCCATGGACCGGAACTGCGCCAGCTCTGCCTGCGCAGCGCTCACACGCGACTCTGCCTCTGTGCGAACAGCTGCGTTTTCAGCCAGAGCGGCTTGCAGCTGCGCCTGAGTCTCCATCAGCTTTGCGCGCAGATCCTCTGCCGCTGTCAACGCCCCTGACGCAGCTTGCTGAGCGTCTCGTCGCGCACGGGCGACATCTGCAGCTGCGGCCTCGCATGCTGCAGCTGCCGCAGCTTCGGCGTGTCTCAGTGCTTCGCCAAGAGCGGTCAACTCTGTCGCAGATGCGGCCGCCTCCTCTGCGCGTGCTTTCTCACTCGCTTCCAACGCGCGCATCGCACTCTCCGCTTGAGCGGCAGCGGCAGCTGCTTGGCTCACCACCATCTCATCGCCACCATCCCGACTCGCTTTCTCAGCAGCCGCCTGAGCTGCGGCCAGTTGCTCGTCTTTGCGACGCAACGCAGCTCCAGCGCGGGCTTTATACGCCGCGAATTCAGCAGTGAGGGCTTCAAGCTGAGACGCAGCTGCGCCAGCGCCTGCAGCGACATCAGCGGCGGCGGTGGCTGCGGAAACACGCGCAGACACAGCTTCTGCCTTCGCGGCAGCAGCTGCGTCACGCGCACTAGCCGCATCAGCTTCAGCAGCTTCTGCCCGTGAGGTCGCTGCACTCAAGCTCACTTTCCAGCGCTGTTCCCAAGCTTCCATTTCGGACGCTTTGCGCTCCAGTTCCCCCTTGACCGCGTCCAGCTGCGCTTGCGCGGTGGCTTGTGCTGCAGCCGCATCCGCGGCTCGCTGCGATGCTGCTGTTGCGCGCTGCTCCGCCTCAGGCAATTGACGCTCGAACTTCGTCCGCCATTCCGTAGCTTCCGCCAATTTAGCAGTCAATGTCGCCTGCGCAGCATCTGAATCTGCGCGTGCACGAAGTGCAACATCCAGAGCATTATCACGCGCAGCCAGCGTCTGCTTCAACTCCTCCAGCTCATCGCGCATCGCAGCCGATTGAGAATCAGCATGCGCACGAGCCATGTCTGCCCCCTTATCGAGTGCAGCAGCTGCCCGCGCTTCTGCATCACGCGCGCTCTGCTCCGCGGCACGGAGCGCAGTGTCAGCAGCTTGTGCAGTTGCTTTCACAGTCGCGAGTTCCGCTCTCAACGCTGCGATCGTCGCAGCCTGCTCGTCTCCGGCAGATGCCGACTCTGTTGCAACCTCGAGCTCCTTCCTCAATCGTTGCACCTCCGCTTCAAGCGTGCTTGTCTTAGCAGCCGCAGCTTGTGTCTGCGTCTCTGTATCGTCAGCGGCGCGGTGGATGTGGGCCTTAAGCTCTGCCACTATTGCCTCCAACTCCATCACGCGAGCAGCAGATGCGTCACAGCGTGCGCATGCTGCTTGGCTCGCGTCCTCTGTGTTCACCCCCGTGCTGTCCACAACTGCCGCGGCATCCTCGGTCTGTACAGCACGCACTGCAGTTGAGACTGTGGCCTGCACGGCTGCGACCTCCTGCACCCCCTCGCTTTTTTCACCTGCGGTGCTGCTCTTCTTCAACTCGTCAAGCTCCTCCTCCAGCGACTTGGTCTTCGCCGTCAGTTCTACGCAGAGACAGGAGCGAATGAGAAGAGTGAGACCTCCCCCCTTGCCTGCCTCGATCCTGACGCCACACCGCTCGTCGTCACACACGTGTGTAAACGCACTCTTCAGCTTCTTGGCGCTCTCGGTGAGCATCTTGACCAGCTGCTCTCGGCTCGCTGTCGCAAAAGGCGTGGCTGCCCCAGGCGTTGCTGTGCCTGGAGTGGGAGCCTCCTCTGCTGCTGCGGCCCTGGCGCGGAGCCCCGGCGTGGTAGGCTCTCCATCATCCGCCTGCGTGTGATCGCACAGAGCAAGGAGACGCGACGGGGGCGCGACTGTCAGCACTGGACTTGTTGGTGGGCAGCTCCTGGCAACCGCCTGCCTGCTCTCTAGCATGTGTGTGTGTGCATGCAAAGTTCGCATTCCCCTGGCAGATGTCATCATTGGGGCGCGCACCTCCATCGCAACTGCGAGGGCCGTCGGAAATTGTTACGGCAAGTTTAGGCACTGTCCATATAGTCGCGACTGTCCGCCCCGACTTTTGCCGCCGTAGGCGGCCGGAAAAAATCGCA
>Ga0164296_1004832_pt1 | contig 12084 bp, 8 predicted proteins | sample GEODES057metaG_FD_113533 | JGI IMG/M metagenome (GOLD analysis project Ga0164296, IMG submission 113533) | Dystrophic lake water microbial communities from Trout Bog Lake, Wisconsin, USA - GEODES057 metaG | ecosystem: Environmental > Aquatic > Freshwater > Lake | place: USA: Trout Bog Lake...
CATCAAACGGACTGGACGACCCGTCATCCTCGTTGCCAACAAGGTTGACGATCAGCGCCACGAGGCGGCCATCTGGGAGCTGCTCAACCTCGGAGTCGGCGATCCGTTCCCGATCAGCGCTCTGCACGGCCGAGGCACAGGCGACCTGCTCGACGCTGTCGTCGCAGCCCTTCCCGCCACATCCGAGGATGAGGGTGACGAGGACGACGAGGACGGTCTGACCAAGGTCGCCATCGTCGGCCGACCGAACGTCGGCAAGTCCACGCTCTTCAACAAGCTCATCGGCGACGAGCGGTCTGTCATTCACGACATGCCGGGTACGACGCGTGACTCCATCGACACGATCGTCGAAACCGACGAGGGCCCGCTCAAGTTCATCGACACCGCGGGCATGCGACGCAGGGCTCGCACCGAGCGCGGTGCTGAGCAGTACTCGGTGATCCGGGCACTTGACTCACTCGATCGGGCTGACATCGCCATCTTGGTCATCGATGCCACGGTGGGCGCCTCCCACCAGGACCAGCGCCTCGCCGAGCGAATTTCCGTCGCCGGCTGCCCTGCGGTCGTGGTTCTCAACAAGTGGGACCTGATCTCCACCGAGGAGCGCGAGTCCATCATGGCGGGCGTCGGCGAGCGACTTGCCTTCTTGGGCACCGCTCCGGTTCTGCGGATCTCTGCGTCATCGGGTCGAGGGGTCCACAAGATCCTTCCCGCCATCTTCGAGGCGACGGAGGCGTATCACCAGCGCGTGGCGACCGGTGCGCTCAATCGAGCCATCAGGGACCTTCAATCACGGCACCCTGCCCCAGGTGCACGGATTCGCTATGCCGTCCAAGGTGCTATCGACCCGCCGACCTTCACGCTGTTCTGCAATGCGCGCCTCCCGCAGACCTACCTGCGCTACGTCGAGCGGTCGCTTCGGGAGGCATTCGACTTTGGATCGACGCCGATGAAGATCCGGGTCAGGGTCGGCTAGTCGATGCCGTGGTGCGACGTATGCGACCGACTGGTCGATGACGACGACATGGTCGAGGGGACCTGCCCCACGTGCCACGAGAATCTGACGGACACAGCGCGAGGTCCGCTGCCGTGGCGCTTCCGGTTCATGATCGCCGCCACAGTCGTCTATCTCGGCTGGCGCATCTATCAGGGGATCTCCTGGCTCCAGCACCATTGAGGCCACTCCTTCGCCGCCGAAGGAGTGGCACCGGTAGCATCCCATCATGCCGATCTATCGTTTGGGCCACCGTGTGCCAGAGATCCACCCTGAGGCCTTCGTCGCACCCGATGCCGTCGTCATCGGCAACGTGACGATCGGACCGGAGGCCTCCATCTGGCCCGGAGCGGTGCTCCGCGGCGACCACGGCACAATCAGCATCGGTGCGCAGACGTCGATCCAAGACGGGACCGTCATCCACTGTGGTCCCGAGTTCCCGACAATCGTTGGGGAGCGGTGCGTAGTGGGCCACGTGGCGCACCTCGAAGGCTGCATCCTCGAAGACGACTGTTTGGTCGGGTCGGGATCGGTGGTCTTGCACCATGCTCGCATCGGCTCTTGGGCCACCGTCGGCGCGAACGCAGTCGTCCCCAACAACGCCGTCGTTCCTCCCGACTCGCTTGCCCTGGGCGTCCCGATCAGCATCCGAGAGGGCGCCTCGAGTCGGCCCATGATCAAGTACTCCGCCGAGCAGTACGTCCGCAACGTCCACCTGTTCAAGGCGGAGCTCGAGCAGATCGGCTGACGCACACGAGGCATGCATGCCTCGCTGAAGGGCACCCGATACGCTCCTCGATCGTCACCCCACTGGAGGATCGCCCACCATGAAGCTCGTCGTTGCCGTCATCAAGCCCTTCAAGGTCGACGATGCCAAGGCAACGCTCAAGTCGATCGGCATCGAGGGCATGACCATCACGGAGGCGCAGGGCTACGGCAGGCAGCGCGGCCACACCGAGGTGTACCGAGGTGCCGAGTACGAAGTCGACTTCGTCCCGAAGATCCGGGTCGAAGTCGTGGTGAACGACGAGCAGGTCGACGAGGTCGTGACCTCGCTAAGCGAAGCCGCCCGAACCGGAGTGATCGGCGATGGAAAGGTCTGGGTGGTTCCCGTCGAGACAGTGGTTCGCGTTCGGACCGGAGAGCGCGGTCGGGATGCGGTGTAGCGCGAGTCGAACTCGCACCAGGTAGCAACACTTGCCTTCTGGTGTGAAGGTCTTCGGCAAGGCGATGGCCTCGCTCACCAGATGTGAGGTTGCGTCACGGTGCATGCGTCGTAGCAATCGGGGCCGTCTCGCTGACGTTGACGCTGGCTGGCGCAGTTCCCACCTCTTCGACCTCACCCACCAAGTTCGCCGTCACCGGCGCAGCTGACTCCACCGCGTCGACCTCGACGCCACCGTCGACCACCTCGACCGATGCAACGTCGACGACGAGTGTGGACACCACCTCAACCACGAGCCCACCGACGACGACCACGACCCCGCCTCCGATCACCATCGGCGTCGACACCGATCTCGGGTGGAAGCAGAGCAGACTTGGTACGCAACGCTCCTTGGCGCCTTCCAGGACATCGGCCCTACGTCGACGTCGGCAGCGTACGCCTCTACTTCATGGGCGCTGCTCGTGACGGCTCATGGTTCCAACCCCTCATCTGGATCCAGTACTCAAACTTCGCCCGGGGGCTCTCGTTTCCCATCTGGGTCGCCGAGACGAACGTGAACGCGACTGAGATCAGCCAGGTACAGCTGGGGGCGAGTCCTCACGTCATCCTTACTGCGGCCCGGATGATGCAGGCTGACGAGAAGATGAGTGTCGTGAGCACGCTCAACCAAGCGCCCTACATCCCACTCGTCCAGGGGGACTCTGTCTTCTCAGATAGCCATGCGATGTCCACACGCTGGTCATCGCTCGATCCTCTGGACTCAGGTTTCCTTCTCGAGCGGCCCAAGGGCGTCCCCATGCCCGAGCTCACCGCACACTTCCCCTGGGTCGCATCGAACCAGGGGCCTCGTCGAGCTAAGAGGAACGTCGACGGTTCTTGGCTCGATCGATCTTTCGAGCCAGCTGCTCTCGCTCCTCATCGAGCGCTCGTTGCTCATCGAGGAAATCGAGGTAAGCATCGCGTCGATCGCTCTCGATGCGCCCCTCCGTCACGGCCAGGTCGAGTGCACACCCATCGATCCCCCGATGGGAGCAGTCGCTGAACCGGCACTCCTGAGCCAGCTCGTCGAGGTCAGGGAACGTCGCGCGAAGACCCTCGCCATCTCCCCACACGGTGACGTCGCGGATGCCCGGAGAATCGATGATGGACCCACCGCCAGGCAGCGCGAACAGCTCGCGACTCGTTGTCGTGTGGCGACCCTCGCCCGTTCGGCCGACCGCGGCCGTCTCCTGCGCCTCATCGCCTCGCAAGAGGTTCGTCAGCGTCGACTTGCCTGCGCCGGACGCGCCCAGAAAGACGATGGTTCGGCCGGATGTGGCACGTCGAAGTGCACCGAGGCCCGCACCTCCACGTGCATCGATGGCCAACACCTCGACACCCTCAAGCACGTCGGCGACCTCATCAAGGACGGCCTGCACCCGTTCAGGGAGCAGATCTGCTTTGGTCAGGGCCACAAGGGCCTGTGCTCCTGAATCGCGCGCCATCACGATGAGCTCCTTGAGCCGATTGGTCCCGACCCGCGAGTCGAGAGCCCACGTGACGACCACCACGTCGACATTGGCTGCCATCAGCTGTGGCTCCACCCGCTCGGACACGGCACGGCGGGTGAGCAGCGTGCGTCGGCTCAACCGCTCGAGACCGTCCGGTCCTTCGACGAGCCAGTCGCCCACAATGATCCGCGGGCACTCACGCAATGGCACGCGCGTGACCGTTGACTCTGCCTGGAGCGTCGCCCACCCGCGATCCATTCGGATCACCCGGGTGACCGTCGCCCGATCCCGACCCAACTCGTCGATCTCTTTGAGCCGTGCCTCGTCCAGCCCGATCGCCGCAAGTCCGTCGCCAACCGCAGGGTTCATCGCCCGAGCCCCACCGCACACCACAGGAATCCATCCATCAGGGCTCAGTCTCCACCACGCAAGGGCGCAGGCGGTGCCAGTCGCCGATCAGGCGCCACGCCTCGCTCTGGGCTTCAAGGGCCGAGGGCAGCGAAGAGTTGGCATTACGATTGTCGCATGGTGAATATCGTTCTCTCCCGAGCCAGGCGATCGATGCGAAGTGTCATGGCGCTCGCTCTGGCCGTCACTGCGGTGGTCGGAGCCGCACCCGTGACCTCGGCGGCCACCTCTCTTGCTGGCCCTCACTCCCAGAGCGCACTGATCACGGTGAGCCCGTCGACCACCTCTGGACCCACAGGAGCTCCTCAGACCTACAACATTGCGCTGTCGTGCCAGGGCACCGGCGGTTCCGAGTGCGGCCCACACGCCACGATCTCCATTCCGCTCGATCCCTCCGTGGTGCCCTCGATGACTGCAGGTGGGTGGACATACGCCGCAACCTCTGCGACGGCGTCGCTGATTGCGTCCGGTCCGACCATCGTCGGGAACCATCTCGTGATCACCCTCAACGACGCCGAGTTCGTCGGCGGCTACAGCGGCAGCGTCCGCCTGACCATGACGCCGCCGAACAACATCACGCCGAACAACACCTCGTGGACCGTGAACCCGACGATCTCGGGCGACAACATCGCCCCGGTCCCTGTGCCAACGCCCTCCACCTCAACGGCAACGGCCAAGCCCCTGGTCTCGGTCACCAAGGTCACCGCCGATGGCGGCAGCGTCTATGAGATCAACAAGGACGTGACCTTCACCATCACCGCAAAGTGCTCAGCCGCCTCGACGGGGAACCTCTTCTTGGACACTGCAGCGGTGGTCGACGCCCTGCCGAGCGACCTCGCCTATGTCTCATCGACACCTCCGGGGACCTACGACGCCGGCACGCATCACGTCACCTGGAACTACTCGCGTGCCGACACCGCTGCGTTCCCGAAGGGGTGCAATGCCGATGGAACCGGCACGACCACCTTCCAGGTGGTTGCCCGCACCCCTGCGACGCCGCCCGCAAACCAGCCCATCACCAATCAGGTGTCGTTTCAAGGAACAGGTCCTGACGCCACCAATCCAGCGGGCATCACTTCCAGCAGCGCCGCAAGTGTTCCCGTCCAGATCGTGGCGTTCCCGAACCCGAACCCCGGCCCGGGCTACGCCTCGATCTCCAAGTCATCGCTAGCCCCGATCCCGCAAGCCGGGATCACCTCAGGCAACCAGTACGTCGCCACCTATCCGGGCAACTGGGTCCCCCTCTCCAGCAGTCCTTCCTATGCGGTCGGAGCTGCAGCCGCCTCATTCCAGACGACCGTGAGTTACGGCCTCGTCGGTCGATACGAGACCACCCTGTACGACCCCGTTCCGTGCCTGACCAACCTCAGCGGAGGCAACAAATACTCGTCGAATGGCTACGACAGCCCGTATTGCCAGCAGGTTGCGTTCCACACCCAGGTCTTCACCGTCTACAGCCCTGGCTACGACACCACCGTGAACGGTCTGGGACAGGCCTACGCGGCCGGGTGGCGACCGCAAGCCATCTTGACTGACGGCAGCCGGATCACCCTCAACGCAACGGGGGGAGTGGCCACGACTGCGACCTCGGCCACGTTCTCGATCCCTGTCGGCGACGACGTCGCCACCATCATCCTCCCCCCGAGCACGTCCCTGATGACCAAGACCCTGCAGCTCACCATGTATGGCTTCGCCGACGGCGGCCTGGCCTCGCTGAACGGGAGCGTCAACGAGCTGCACAACGAGGCAACCGCAATCCCGAAGCTCGATGGGAACAACCTCAGCCCAGTCTCCTACGGTGCCTCGGTCTTCACCGTCCCCACGATTCCGCAGCTCGGCATCTCGAAGAGCTTTGGCGCCCTCGGGGCTGGTCCGAACGGCACCACCATCCTCAACATGGTCGGCTCGATCAACATTCCTGACTCACCGCTCACGAGGGACGTGGTGCTCACCGACCTGCTCCCCATCGGCCTCACCTGGGCCAACCCCACCACGTCGGCTCCCTTCACGCTCACCCAGGGCAAGCTGGCTCCCACGCGCGTGACCGCAACCATCCAGCTTGTGTCGAACTATCAGAGCTCGGGTCGCCAGCTGATCCGCATCACGGTCCCAGCGGCCGACTTCACCTCCACTGGCTCCTGGACCATCACCCCACCAGCCAACCTCCTCGAGGTCGTGACGCCAACCGCGCTCGGCGTATACGCAAACACTGATCAGATCTTCTTGTACGGGTTGGGGACGAATCCCCTGAACCCCGTCTGCTCGACACCGACGCAGACCAGTGGTGGGATCAGCCCTGCCACCTATCAGTCCGACAATTCCCTCGATCTCGCCGGAGACGGAAACCTCATCGAGCCCTACTGCCAGAACAGCGCATCGCTGGTGGTCCAGGGCACCGGTGCGGCCTTCGCCCTCACCAAGACCGTCCAAGGCGATCTCGACAACGTGGCCCGCGGCCCCCTCGGCATCGGCAACGCGTCGCCGGCCGGCTTCGGTCTCTACAAGCTCACCTGGTCGAATGTTGGCAGCGACCGCTTGAACAACGCCGTGATCTACGACGTCCTGCCCTATGTTGGCGACACCGGGGTCAGCGCCGGGCAGTCAGCGGTGGCCCGAGGGAGCCAGTTTGCCCCCATCTTCGACGCCACGACCGTCCCGCCTGGCGTGACGGTGCAGTACTCGGAGTCCACCAACCCGTGTCGCCCCGAGGTGTACCCGACGGATCCATCCTGCGTGAACGACTGGTCCAGTACTCCTCCGTCACCGTTGAGCTTGGTCAAGGCACTTCGGTACGCGTCAAGTGCCACATACTCCTCCTCGCAGGGATTCACCGTGGGCATCAAAGTGTCGGTGCCAGCAGGTGTCGTGAACCAGGTGGCGTGGAACAGTGCGGCCACCAATGCCTCCGACGTGACCGACCCCAGCGCAACTCCGCTCCCTGCGGAGCCGCCCAAGGTTGGACTTGTGGCACCGTCGACGCCAACGATGACGTCGAGCACGTCGGACCCCGTCACGACTGCCTACTCATCACTCAGCGATCAGGTCACCATCAGCGGAACCGGCGGAGCCCCAGGCACGTTGAACTGGGTCCTCTTCGGCCCGATCGACCCCAACAACCTCTCGTGCGAGGGACTTCACTGGGATGGGGCGCCCATCGCCGCCAGCGGCTCGGTCCCGATCACCGGTGACGGACCGGTCACCACCGGGCCCGCCACCCTGGGCAAGGGAGGGTGCTACTCGTGGGGTGATCAACTCATCGGTACGTCCTACCCCTACGGAGCTGTGCTGCCACCCGGCAGCGCCAACGAGCAGACGATTGCAACACCATTCCCGCCGTCGATCACTACCACGGCAACGAAGGCCGTCGCCGTCGATGGCACCCAGAGCGTCACAGACAGCATCACGATCGACGGCATCCCCGTGGCGGCCCCCAACCCTTCGCCATTGACATGGACCCTCTATGGCCCGATCGCTCCAGCGAGCGGTGGCAGCTGTGACGGCCTGGACTGGACGGGCGCGCCGGTCCTCGACTCCGGCTCGATCGTCATCACGGGCAACAGCACCTACGAGACACCCTCGGTGACGCTTTCAGCGCCAGGTTGTTACAGCTTTGGTCAAGACCTGCCTTCGACCGCTGACTCGATCGAGGTCACCCAGGCACCTGGGATCCCTGCGGAATCGGTTCACGCCATCGCACCGACCATCTCGACCACGACCTCTTCGGCGACGGCAAAGCCGTACCAGAGCCTCACCGACACCGTGGACGTGACGGGGACCAATGGCGGGGCAGGGACCCTGGCCTGGTCGCTCGTTGGCCCTATCCCGGCCAGCCAGGGAGGCTGCGCGACTGTCTCGTTCACCGGGGCGCCAACGGTGGCGTCAGGAACGCTGGACGTCCTCGGCGATGGTCCAGTGAACGCCGGACCTGCAACCGTCAAGGGGTCAGGGTGCTACAGCTGGGTCGAGACGCTCAGCTCCAACGGACCCAGTGGCTTCCCGGGCCCAGTGACCTCGGCCGCAGGAACCGCGCATGAGGTCATCGACGTGACTCCGTGGGTGCCGACCATCGAGACCACAGCGTCTACCTCGTCAGTCACCGCGTCGGGGGAGTCCGTTCACGACACGGTCACGATCAGTGGCTCAGGTCTCAGTGTCGGCATCGGGGGGGCGACCGCCGGCGTGCTGCAGTGGACGCTCGAGGGCCCTGTCAGCCCAGTGGCGGGAAGCTGTGCCCAGGTCTCGTGGGCCGCCGCACCAATCTCGGCACAGGGCTCAATCGCCGTCACCAAGGACGGGACCTACGACACGCCGACGACGCAGATCGTCACCGTCGGGTGCTACAGCTATCAGCAGGTCCTTCAAGGTGACGCCGACCGAACTGTGGTGACGTCTCCCCTCGGGATCTCGGCCGAGACCATCGGGTTCACCACGTCGGGTGGAGGCAGCAGCCATGGCGGCCTGGCGTTCACTGGGTTCAGCCCCTGGCCAGTGCTTCGCGATGGCGCACTCATGCTCGTCCTCGGACTCGGCATGCTGATCGGTGCTCGTCGCAGGAGGACACGGGCATGATCGTCTCCTCGCGTGTCGAGCAGGGGAGTGGCGATGACCACTGACGACACCACATCAGGACCATCCCCGTCGGAGCTCATCGACCAACGGATCGAAGAGCTCGGCGACTGGCGAGGTGACGTGCTCCGTGATGTGCGCGCCGTGATCCACGCTGCGCTCCCCGAGGTCGTGGAGGAGTGGAAATGGCGAGGCGTGCCGGTCTGGTATTGCGAGGGCATGGTCTGCACCGGAGAGGCGTACAAGGCTGCGGTCAAGATGACGTTTGCCAACGGTGCAGCACTCGATGACCCGTCAGGCCTCTTCAACGCGAGCCTGGAGGGCAACGTCCGCAGAGCGATCGACATCCACGAAGGCGACTCCGTCGATGCCCGAGCGCTGACCGATCTCCTCCAGGCGGCAGCCGCCTACAACGTGGCCAAGAAGGCATCCAAGAAGAAGCGGTGACGGACACGTTGCGGGGCTGCCCACGTCGTGGGCGCATCTGAGCACGGTCTCCGAGTCGTCGACCCCTGACGCGTACTCGCCCCATTTGGCGCCTCACCGGAGAGGTGGGACGCCAAATAGAGCGATGGTTGTCAGATCCCCTGTCGGAGTCCAACAACCAGTGGTCGGGCTGCCGGGATTTGAACCCGGGACCTCTTGACCCCCAGTCAAGCGCGCTAACCAAGCTGCGCCACAGCCCGTCTCGTTCCCAGATCTCCACAGAATTGGCGGCCCATGGAGACCATCACCAACTCGAACGAGGTGCACCCGCAGGTGAGACCTTGTTCTGGCGTGGCAACGGATCCTGATGGTAGCGCACAATGCCCGTCCCCTCGATGCCACGCAGAGTTCCTGCGGTAACTCACAGGCCCGTGATCGAGGCTGATGCGCCCGTCCGCGCCCCGGACGTCAGCGCTTCAGCGGTCTCCAGCCACCACGGCCATACGGCGAGCACTGTCGTCATCGATCCGCTCCGAGTGGTGTGGCGCCGAGTACGAGCCCACCGAGCCAAGCCCCCAGGGAGCACAGGACGAAAGAGGCCAGACCCAGAGAGACATGGCTGCGAAGGATTGTCAACGTGGAAGGTGAGCCCACGAGAGTAGCCAGCACGCAGCCCGCTGCCACGATCCCGTTCACGATGACGTGGCGAATCGAGGGGGTCTCACCCTCCGCTCCGAAGCAGCCGCACGAACCCGCGTCGGACTGCCGACGCAACAGCACGATGAAGACTGCGAATGCCCCATGGGGAACTCCCAGCAGCAGTGGCCCACCTGGACCCGGAGCGATGAGCGCTGTCACTGCGATCGCCCCCTCCGCAGCCGACCCGACGCGGACCAGCAGAGGGTGCGACGGCAGCCCAACGACCCCCAACGCGTCAGACGCTGGCTTCGGAGCGATGATCCTGGCGAGCCCGGCGACCAACAGCAGCAGGGCGCCGACGGTCACGAATGTCGCCATGAGCGCATGCCACGAAACTCAGCTGCGTTTCCGGGGAGCGACTCGAATGCGCCCGTGCGGAGGGCTGAGAGAGGACGAAATCCGGGTCCGCAGATTCAGTTGGTCCTCGCCCGAACCTCTTTTGATCTGACGCTCGAACCCGAGGCGTTGACTGCGACCACTACGAAGTAGTAGTTCGACCGACGCTTAAGACCGGTGACCACGACCGATCGCTTTGTCACAAGTTGGCCATTGATCGGGGTGGACGACTCGTGGCCGGATTTGGCTCCTCGATAGATCCAGTATCCGAGGACGGGACTCCCTCCGCTCGAGGACGGGGCATGCCACGAGAGGGTCACGGTGCTTCGCGAAGCGGTGGCCTTCAGCCCCCATGGAACCCCGGGCACGGTGGCCGGCGTGATCACGAGAGGTGGCGACGAATCGCTCGGTCCGCTTGCGCTCACGGCCACCACGCTCACGCTGTAAGCCACCCCATTGGTCAGATGTGCGAACGACGCACTCGTCTGCGTCGCTTGCACCAACTGGGTTGTGGACGCGCCCCCTCCGATGGCCGACACCGCAAAGTACAAGATCGGCGAATCTCCCGTCGCTGGCGTAACCCAGGCGACAGAGATGCTTCCGTTTCCAGCCGTTCCCGTCGGCACCGTCGGTGCACTCGGCGGCGTCGCGCGGGGGGTCAGATCGACGGCAGCAGAAGCGGTCCCAGGGCCCGTGGCGCTGACCGGCGTCACCGTGATGCGGTACGTGGTGCCGTTGTCGAGACCCGTCAGTGCAGCTCCGGACACATTGCCAGGCACCGTCGTCATGACTGGTTGGCCAGATGAGGCTGCGGTCACCACGTAGGAGTCGATCGTTGGTGACGTGGCGCTCGGCGCGCGCCACGTCACCACGATCTTCCGATTGGCAGGAGACGACGACTCGATTTTTGGCGCAGACGGGGGAGTCGCGCCGTTCAGCAGTGAAATCGTCCCGGCTCCGATGTCGGCGACCGCGATGGTGTCAGAGCGAGTGTCGACGGCGATCGCATAGGGCGTCGGACCAACTGCGGTGGTTGCAGCCACAGACGATGTCGCCCCGTCGATGACCGATACCGTTCCTTCGGAGTAGTTCGCAACGTAGATTGACCCGTTCCCGGTGTTGACGCCGAGCCCACTCGGGTGAGATCCGACCGGTATCGTGGCGACGACGGTGTTCGTGGCAACGTCGATGGCTGAAATCGTGTCATCGGCATAGTTGGAGACGTAGACGGCGCCCCTTGACGCATCGACGGCGACACCGGTTGGATCGGTTCCAACAGGGACGGTCGCCATGACGGCCTGCGTGGCACCGTTGATCACGCTCACTGTGCCATCTGAGTAGTTCGCCACGTAGATGGTGTCCGTCGCTTGATCGACGGCGATGCCAGTCGGGTTGGCCCCCACATCGATCGTGGACTGCACGCGGTTCGATGCGCCGTCAACCACGGAGACGGTGCCATCGCCCCCCGTGACGTAGATCACGTTGCGAGAAGAATCGACCGCCACTCCATTGGGATTTGACCCCAAGGTGACCGTGGCCACCACGATTGGCGGCGTCCCCGCCACGACCGAGAGTGAGCTCCCCCCTCCGTTGGCGACGTAGACCGCTCCAGTCGTTGTGTTGACGTCAACTGCTGTTGGTGCGGTGCCCACCGCGATGCTCGCCGCAGGCGACCCCGTCGTCGCGTCCCGCACTGAGAGGGCGTTGTCGTTCTTGTCGGCGACGTAGGTCACATTGCGCCCTGGATCGATCGCCACGTCAGCTGGACCATTCCCTGCGGCGAACACCTTTGAGACGTCGTTGGTCGATTCATTGAGGACCGAAAACGTATTGTCAGACGAATCGGCCACGAACACGTCTCGGCTCACCGGATCCACCGCCACGCCGGTCGGATCGCTTCCGACTCTTGTGGTCTCGATGACACCACCTGTGCCTCCATCGACCGCCGAGACCGTGTTGTCCGAGGAATTCGAGACGTAGGCTCTGTGCGAGCGGGGATC
>Ga0164296_1004833_pt1 | contig 12082 bp, 9 predicted proteins | sample GEODES057metaG_FD_113533 | JGI IMG/M metagenome (GOLD analysis project Ga0164296, IMG submission 113533) | Dystrophic lake water microbial communities from Trout Bog Lake, Wisconsin, USA - GEODES057 metaG | ecosystem: Environmental > Aquatic > Freshwater > Lake | place: USA: Trout Bog Lake...
CGTGGCGACCGCGATGTAGCTCGAGCCTTGGTCGGTGACGACATCGTTGATGTTGTACGTGGTGGCGCCTGTCCAGGCACCCTTGAACGTGAAGCCGAGACCCGCAACGCCGATAGGTCCGGTAGGTCCACTTGCGCCAATAGGACCGGTAGGTCCGCTTGCGCCGGTAGCTCCTATTGCGCCGGTCGCACCTGCCTGACCGGCAGGACCTGTGGCGCCGGCCTGACCGGCCGGTCCGGTAGGACCGACGGAGCCTGTGCCGCCGGGACCGGTAGGTCCACTGGCACCTTGCTGAGCAATGAGTGACCAGTGATGCGTGCTGCCAGTCGCGCTGACATCGACTCTTGGTTCGACGCTGCCGGTGGCGCCGATATTGGCGATCGCAACGTAGCTTGAACCTTGATCGGTGACGACGTCGTTGATGTTGTAGCTGGTGGCGCCCGTCCAAGCGCCCTTGACGGTGAAGCCGAGACCCGCGATGCCGGTAGGTCCGGCAGGACCGATAGGACCGGTGGATCCGGCAGCGCCCGGTGAGCCGGGTACGCCTTGCAGGCCTTGTTGTCCTGCGGGGCCTGTAGGGCCTGTCGCCCCTCGAGAGCCTGTCGGGCCTGTGGCGCCTGTTGCCGAGGCAGTCCCTGCCGGACCGGTTGGACCTGTCGGGCCGGCGCGGCCGGTGGCGCCCGCGGGCCCGGTGGGTCCCGTCGTGGTTTCAAGTGCGCTGATCGGTAGGTCGAAAATGGCGGTGTTCTGCGATCCGCCAGAATAATTCGAGACGGTCAGCAGGTAGGTGCCGTCCGGGAGCAGGTTTGGCAAGCGCGCACTGATGACGGTCTTGCTCTCGCCCGTGATAACGAGCGTGGTGCCGCCCAGCGTGACCTTGGTTTGATTGGGTGTGCCTGCGAAGCCCGAGCCGACGATGTTGATCGCGACCGGGATGTTGCCGGCGGAATACTCTGTCGTCACATAGCTGATCGACGGTCCGCCGTTTTGCTGCGGCGTCGTGGGGTCAAGCACGCGCCGCGGCGCCAATCTGGAGGTTTCTTCCGAGCGAGCTTCGGTTTGAGCCTGCGCATGCTCGGCGCCTGCGCGCAAGATCAGCGCGACGATTGTTGCGACCTTAAGATGCTTCGGGTTCAAGGCGTGACCCTCGTTAATTTAATCGTCGGGTGGCGGTTTCGGCGCTTGGTGATTTACGACAATTGGTCATGACGCCTCTGCCTACTTGATTGCTTACGCACGATTCTGAGGGTCGGCGCGTGGCAATAGCAAGCGCTCGGGCGGCTTTTTTTGCCTGACGCTGACGTCACTAGTCGGTGTCCCTGAGGAGTGCGATGAGCTCGTTGCCAACGACTGTCGCGATGCGGGCGTTGCAGTCGTCGGTTCCATAGGAGACGACCAGACGGGTGCCGTCAGGATGCCATGCGAGCCCGGCCGCAAACTCGATGGATTTCCCTTCAAAAGTGAAGGGTTGGCTGGTCTTCTTCAGCCGGTTGCTGCCATCCAGCCAGATGAACCGGTGGCGGTAGGTGCGATGACCTTGATTGGTGACCGCCTCGTGGATCAGGCAGAGCCACCCGTTCTGGAACCGGATGGCTTGTGACCCGCCGCGAAACGCATCCGCCGCGATCGAAGGCGCCTGTTCCGCGACAGTGGCGCCCGTCGCATCGATGATCTGTGTGGGATCCGAGCCATACACGAACCGTAGCGCGTCACCATCGACTTGCGGCATCCAGTTCTTCTGATGCAGCCGCGGACCCTCGGGTTGTAGCGCTCGCCAAGCTTCCAGCGTGACGGCGCCCTCCTGTCGCGGCCCGATTCTCGCGAGTATTTGTTCGCACCAGCCCTCGGCGGTGAGTTCGCGCACACAGGAGATCGTCCAAAGGTCGCCTCGCCACTCAAACAGCCGCGTGTCCTCGAAGCCGCGCACTGCAGCGTAGCGCGGTGGCGGGAGATCCACCGGGGGCAGGACTTCCGTCACCGAGGTGGTCGCGAGCGTGTCGTCTAGGGTCAGCAGGAGATTTCGGGTGTGAATCGGCATGCCGGGTGTTGGCATCACGTAATGCTGGGCGTCGGTCATCCGGTAGTTGACTGTGCGCACCGAGACCACCAATCGCTCGCCCTGGCAAGTGACGCTTGGGTTCATCGGCTGGTAGCCGTCGGGCGCCTTGACGTCGATGTGACGCGCCTCGAAGGACGGGCAGAGTGTGGCTATCGTTGGCGCGTAGAATTTGAGATTGCTGCGTGCTCGAGCACGGACGCTGTGCGGAATCGTGCGGTCGAGTGCGAGGCTGTCGCAGGCGATGAAGCCGCGCGCTCGAGCGGCCGCATCTTTTGAATAAAATGCCGCGATCGAATACTCATCGCGAAGTAGAAAACGGTACACCTGCGCTTCAACGAAATGCAATTCGGTGGCGGGTAGCGGAATGCGCAGTGCCGTTTCACAACAGAGACGGCTCGCCTCAAACAGTCCCGCGAGTCGATAGTGTTTGGCCAGGTCGTACAGTGGTTCTGCTCGGTGCGAGCGTCGTGCGTAGGCGCGCATCGCTTGATGGCGAAAGCCGATCTCGTCCTCGAGGGCCAGTCGGCAACGGGCCTCATTGACCAGAGCCCACCACGCTTCCTCCTCGAAGCCGCCCATGGTGGCGCGCTTGGCAAAGGCCTCCGCCGCTTCCGCGATGCGCCCGGCATCACGATAGGACTGCCCGAGGTAGAACCAGTACCGCGCGTTGTCCGGCTCCTGATCAAGCCCCTCCCTCAGGAGTCGAATGTCACGTGCGTATTTGTCGCTCCGATTGCTGCCGGAGAGGTGGTCGCGGTACCAGGCGCCCGTCAATGTCGCGCGGGTGTCGCCGGGAACCGCCAGGTATTCGTGCGTGACGCCGTGATAACGGCCTGCGGCATGACGGTCGAGGACTCGCGGATTCCAGTAGCGGAAGTCGAAGCCTTCCGACTGTTGCATCAGGTAGTAGATGGGCGCGTCGAGGTGCGCTGCGAAATCAGAATCCTCGACGATGAGTTCCATGTCGGCATCGTGCAGCAGCAGGTAGTCGAACGTGAGTGTCGAGGCGAGTGCCCGATCGAGTGCCGCGTTTCGGGCCTGCGAGAAGTTGTGAAACGGTGCCGAATGCAGTTCCCCTTTGATGCGGGCGCGCTTGAAGAACTGCTTGATGTAGTCTGGGGTGCCATCGGTCGAACCGGTGTCGACGATCACCCAGCTTTGGATGTAGGGCGCTACGGCCGTGAGGCACCGCTCGAGATTGGCGATCTCGTTCTTGACGATCATGTTGAGACAAAGGGTCGTGCGCATGGGCCCGCGGCTCGGCGTAAAGCGTGAACGTAGTGTAGTGGAAGCGGTGGATCGGCGCGCACGCCCGGCGGCTTACCGTCGCCCGGTACGCTGTCCATCGGTATCAATACAGGATGGGTGTGGCATCCCGGTGAATGTCGGTGTCGGTTTGGTTGCTGACGAGCGCCAGTGGGGAGGTCGCGAGTGGCGGGGTGGCGCAGAGAATCTCGATGTCCCGCTCCCGATAGTGCAGGAATCGGTCGATGCCCTGTTGCACGCCCTGCGCATCGGCGACTGCCACCAGGGTTCGGGCTGCGGCAGCGGATATCAGGTAAGCGTAGGCGCCACCGATGTAGTCATCGCCATCAAACCGTCTCAGTTGGAGTCCGGGGGAGGGGGCTGGCGGGGTCTTGGGTCTTTGAGCCTCGGCGTACGATGAGTATCCAAGGAGCACCACGCCCGCATTCGGGTGTCGGGTGTCGAGCAGTCCGCAGAGTTCTATCAGTTGTCCTTCGAAACCCGGGCAGAGCTGGGTATCGTCCTCGAAGACTAGGTGCCAGGCGGCGGGGTTGGTCTGCGTCGCGAACTGTCGCCACAACAGGAGATGGGTGAGTGCGCAGCCGATGACGCCGCGTGCGGAGCCGAAATCGTTGCCACGAAAAAGATGGCTAATCTCGGGTGTGGCGCGCAGTGTGCGGCCGTCGATTGCGGGTTGTCGCTGCACGCGTGCCGCGAAGGCTGGGCTTGTGCGCGCTGCAAGTTCGTCATGGAAGGCGCGCAGACGATCCGCCCGGCGATCGAGGTTGATCAGATGAATGTCGAGCGCGCACGCGCGACGATGACCGCGGAATACGCGAGCTATCGTCGGCATAAGTTGTAGTTCATCGAGAATTCGGCGACGTGCCTCACGAATAGCGGGGAGCCGTTTGTGCCATTCATCGTTGGCAATCGCTTCCCGAACCAGTGCCCGGGAGCGTTCGAAATCATCGAGCGGCAGCTGAATAAAAGCCTGAGGATCGAGATGTGCGTCGATGTTCGGGCACCCCCAGTAGAAGGGTAAGCATTCCATTAAGAGTGCATCATGGATTTTTTCGGTGAAATAGTTGGGGTGTGCGCTGTTTTCCACCGCGATCGTGTAGCGATACGGTTGCAGACCGAAGCGCTTGTCGCGAGCCGGCAGTGGGCCGAGCCAAGGCGCGAAGCCCGCGTCGTTGCCGCGTCCGTAGACGTCGATCGCCTGTCCCTGTTCCTGCAGGTATTTGATGAATGCGATGCGTAGACGCTGGCCGGGATCGAGGTTTCGGGAGGACACCACCGCGGAGAGAATCTTGTTCTTCACCGGCGCGATCGTATGCAGCGTTTGCCACGTCGCATCCAAATGCCACTCTGCGCAATTGCCATAGCGAGCGTGATCTCTGACTTGTAGGAACCGTCGGGGATCGGGGGTCGCCCACGGTCCCCACTGGGCCACAGCGTGCGGTGGTTCATGATGGACGACGACTGTGCGGTTCGGGTCGAAATAGCCGGTCAGTGCGCTCGGAAAGTTAAACAGGACAAAATAGTCCGCGGTGTCGTCGGTGGTCAGCGTGACATCTTCCCACACGTATGCCGCCTTGCACTGGCGGGCAAAGGCTAGCATCAGATCTGGGCTCGATGCCCAGTGACCGACCAGCTTGACGCGCGTCATGCGACACGCCTCGGGCAGGGCGCCCCTCGTGCTGAACCAGTTGAGCCTACCGTGTTGTCTTCGAATGGAACGGATGTGATCATGCACGGGCTCCGTGGCGACGTTGCGATTATATTCCCTGATGCGAGGCGGTTTCACTATCGTTCGCGCATTTGGGTGCGACGGTCTGGTCGGGCCTCGATGATCAATGCCATCATGGGGCGTGTGCGGTGCGGGGCGAGTGGGTGATGCGGATGTCAACCATGGGGATACGCGATGAAAGGTGAGTGGTGTTATTTCAAGAGCTATCTCAACCCCACCACCTGTGATCAGCTTGTCAACAATGTCCTCAAACGGCCGGCAGTCAGCGGTACCGTCGGCCGCGGGCAGCAGGTGGTCGAGTCGGTGCGCCGCTCGAAGGTCCGGTTTATCGGGCCACAGGACCCCGAGTTGGGTTTTTTCTTTGACGTCCTGTGGCGAGTCGCGCTACAGGCGAACCGGGACTGGTTCAATTTCCACCTCACCAAGCTGGATTTCTTCCAGATCGCGGAGTATCGCGCGGAGGAGCAGGGGGAGTACCGGCGTCATCATGATGTGTTCTGGGTGAATGACACCGATTACCATCGTAAGCTGTCCTGTATCATTCAACTGTCAGATCCATCGGATTATGAGGGGGCGACCTCACGTTCTATGACGTAAACCAGTACCCCGATGCTGCAGATCTGCGCGCCAAGGGCACCGTGGTTTTCTTCCCGTCGTTTGTCTCGCATGCGGCAGTGCCGCTCACGCGGGGTACGCGGTATTCACTGGCCGCGTGGTTTGAAGGTCCCAAGTTCAGGTAAGGGTCACCGTCATCGGCGTCAGCGGGCGGTGTCGATCGGGATTTCAGTTTCGACCTATGAGGGATCTCGTTCAGATCGGCGCCGATTCCCGGTGCGCCGTGAGTCACGGGTTGAAGCCTGCGTAAACGAGTCGCTGCTCCAATAGACATAATGATCGTTTCGCACTCAAAGCGGTTCGTCATGTTCTTGCCGTGGAAGACGGCGAGCGGCACGCTTGCGGCGCGGCTCGCGCCCTATGACGAGGGGCCGTACAACACCCACTTTCGGTTCAATGCCAGGTTGAATCGAGTCATTCACCGTCACGTCACCTGCGCCGACTTTTTGGGTTTGCCGGAAGCGGGGCTCGGTTATTTTCGGGCCTCGTTCGTGCGAAATCCCTACGACCGCATGTATTCGGGCTTCCGCCAAATTCAGGCGGATCTTCGCGCCGCGCCGCACGTTGCGATAGAGCAGGCTTGGGTCAAGGCGCTGGTCCATCAACAATTGATGGAGAATCATCAGCTCCTGCAGAGTGCGAATCATGACTTTGATCAATGGGTCGCGCTGATCCAGGAGCATCAGGTGCTTCAGCAGGGGCGCAACAGCAATCTGCCGCTGCACCCGGCGTGTTATTGGACTCATGTCGCGGATCATCAGTTCGTCGACTTCATTGGTAGGGTCGAGCGGTTCGAGGAGGATCTTGGGATATTTGCCGACCTTGTGGATGTCGTGCCGTTGCGGGTCGCCAGTGTCAACGTGGCTGAGCGCGCGGAGCGAAGCGGCGTGAGTGCCGAGGGATACCGTTATGTCGCCCGGATGAACGACGCCTCCATTCGCAAGATCAACCACTTATTTGCGGCCGATTTCGAACGATTGGGTTATCGGAAAATAAAACCCTAGTTTGCGGTGGTCTTACTGGCGCCTGGATGGAGCAGGCGACATCGCAGGAGTGCTGTGCTTCTTCTTCTCAGCTGACCTTTGTTCGTGTCGCCTGGCGGAGCGCGTTCATCAGTAGATGTTGCTTGAGGACGTCTTCGGTTTGTGGCGTGGGGTGTATGAAACCCTGTTCACCGTGACGCAGTCCATTGGTGAAGTCTTTCTTGAAATCCAGTACGCGATCAGGAAACAGCCCGAGGTGTTTTTCGTCTTTCAGAAAAATGCCGACATAGTCGTTGAAGATGCCATCGCCCTGATTGCTCGTATAGCTTTCGAGCAGCGTCGCGTTGATCTGATTGCGCTTGGCCCAGGTCACCAATGCCCGGCCGCTGTCCGGGTAGAACCGCCAGCAATCCACGGGATAGCGATGAAAAACACCATTCGAGGGTGCATTCAAATAAAACAAGCCGGTCGGCTTCAAAATCCTGAGAATTTCCAAGAACACCAACCAGAACAATTCCGAGTGCTCAAAGCAGGAACTCGACAGCACGATGTCGGCTGAGGCGTCTTCGAACGGGAGGCTGTAGGGGTCGTCGACAACGACGTCGACGCCTTTGCCCCTCACGAAGTCCGCGCCGATGTAGTCTACGTCGGGTGGCGCGAGCGATCGTAAACTGCCGTTGACATCGGCGGCGCCAATCTCAATGACCCTGGGCTTTCCGTGCGTAGGTACATGTTGCAGATAGGTTTGAAGGAAGCTCGCGCAATTATTCATGGCCGAGGCGTGCATGATGAGTTGCCTTGCGGGTCTGATCGACGCTTTTGACCTTACAGGTCTCGCTTGAACCGGCCAAGCGTACGGAGGTCCTGATGGCTCGGCCGGCGTAATGAGCGGCGAGATTGTCGGCAGCTCAGCAAGTTGCCAAGGCGTCGAACGTCATGCGCTCGTGTCAACTCAAACGAACTGCTATTGGAATTAAAGCTGAGATTTTATTCTTGAAGTTAACTCGTCGTGCCCCTGTGTATGGCGGTAGGGCGCGTGGCTTGTGCTTTGAGACTGACGATTAGCGCTCGCGATTCTCTCGGGTGGTGATTGACGGTAGCGGCGGGAAGTCCTTCCCATGCCAACGTTCTGTGTTGCGCACGCGATGATTGTGAAAACGCTCGGCGCTGGCGTTGGCACAGGTTGTTCGGGTACAGCGGGCGGCAGATTTATGACAGCATTTGTTGGCTGAGCGTGATGGGGCGTACGCGGCGTGCCCTGGTCCAGTAACGTGTAAGCACGATGGCACCTCATCCGCCCTTGCGCTCTGAAATCCTTAGAATTTCCGCGCGCAAGTCGCTGATTTCTTGCGCCGGCGCGAGACGCGAGTGGTCGCAAGGTTTATCGCGCGGGCAATAGGTGCTTCGCGAGCAGATGATGCGTGCCGGCTTTCGCATGGCTTCGTCGATCCAGCCGATGTTGAGCACTTTGGCGACCGCCTGCATCGCTTCACGGGCCCGGGACGAGATGACCGCTTCGCCGTGACGAACAATACAGTCATCCGTGATCTTGGCGACAAGGTCATCAGCATCAGGCGTCTGCGAGCGTAGTGCCGGCAGCAGGTCCACGCCCACCGAGATGACGTGAGGGCTGCCCGCCATATCCGTTGTTCTCCAGGAGTGACAGGCGTAAAGCAGGGATTGGTCGCCATCCCGGAGCACCGAGATTTGCGATGCGCGGTGATCCCCACGCTCCTGCAACATACGGAATACCGCCCATTGGGGACAGGGATCGGTCGCGCTCGCCATGTTGCCCCACGGCAATGGAATGCCATTTCCCCGGTATACAGCGCGTAGATAGCCGGGCGGATAGGCATCGAAGAAATGCCAGTAGGGGTACGGCGACACCTTCGTCATGCGGCGCATCAGCACCGCCGGTGTCACGCCAATTTTTGCGCAGGCCTCGACGCGGTGGTGTTCCTTTGCGAGAAATCGCCGGAACGGTATTTTTGGACAGAGTAGGGCGCCGGCGAAGAAGCTGCACTCGAAGTCGCGCCACGCGTGCAAGACGTCCTGCGAGTTCATGCCGGTCGAGGGGCTCGCCAGCCCCTCGGGGCTCCCGGACATCGGCCCGCCGGTGGCGTGCGGAGACTTGAGGCCATCCCCACCGTGCAACAGTCGATGCCCGAGGTGCGAGGCCAGGTCGAATTTCAGGCGGGCCGGATCATCCCGCAGACTTTCATTGAGATAGATCGTCTTCGGCGACTCGAAGAAGGACCGCAGCATGCTGCTGACTGCCCTGTCGTTGTCGCGAGTGGCCACCGGTGAACGCCGGAACCACTTGAGAGCGAGACCGTGGCGCTTGCACAGGGCCGTCATGTCAGCGGCCGAGAGCGGGAACCTGCGCTCGCCGATGCTTTCAGCGGCACGTTCGAGTTCCGGGAAATCGTTGCGTGAGGATTCCTGGTAAGACCGGATCAGCAGCTGAGCGAACTGTCGACCGGTGGTTCCCGTCTGTGCAAGCAGCTCCGGAATGGCGGTTTGTAGAAGTTCCTTGGAAAACAGGAATGCCGGTTCCAATGGAATTGCCGCTGCGCCGCCGGATCGTGGTGTCGAGAGGCGAGTATCGAGTTCGGCGCTGTCATCGAAAAACCAGTCGACGGGTCGTTGAAACATGCTGGCGAGCAGTTCGAGGCTGCTGAGCGACGGCACCCGCTTGCCGCTCTCGATCATGCTGAGGTAGGAGACCGATAAGGCGCGCTTCGGATCGGTCTGGATGCAGCGTACCGAGAGGTCCTCGAGCGTCAGGCCGTTGCGCTTTCTTAGCGCGCGCAGCTTGGTCCCCAGAAAATGGCTTTTCCGGCCGTGGCCGGCGGTTGTGGTGCTCATAATGTGAAATTAACAGTGTGAAATTTCCTTTGTCAAATTCTCATTTCTTGACGCCTATGATCAAACGGTCAGAGGCGATCAATGCAAGCGCACCGACGGTCGACAGCCGGGTCACGAAACACCGCTTTGGCGGCGAGGCGCATGAGGTCACTGACACGCGGTCTGAGCTTCTGACGACAACCAAATATCGGAGAGCCACGATGAGACGCATGACGGCTGAGCAACTGGATCAGGATTGGGCGACGAATCCACGCTGGAAGGGAATATCTCGTGGCTATACCGGTGCCGACGTCGTTCGCCTGCGTGGCACGGTGCCGGTCGAGCACACGGTTGCCACGCTGACCGCACAGAAACTCTGGGGCTACCTGCAGAGCCAGCCGTTCACCAACGCGCTTGGCGCACTGACCGGCAATCAGGCGATGCAGCAGGTCAAGGCCGGGCTTCAAGCCATTTACCTCTCGGGCTGGCAAGTGGCGGGCGATGCCAACACGGCCGGTGCGATGTATCCCGATCAGTCGCTCTACCCTGTGGACTCGGTCCCGAAAATCGTTCGTACCATCAACAACACCTTGCTTCGCGCGGATGAGATTCATCATGCCGAGGGCTCCGACGCCATCGACTGGCTGCAACCGATCGTTGCGGACGCGGAGGCGGGATTTGGAGGTGTGCTGAACGCCTTCGAACTGATGAAAGCGATGATCGACGCTGGCGCTGCCGGTGTGCATTTCGAAGACCAGCTGTCGTCCGCTAAGAAGTGCGGTCACATGGGAGGCAAGGTCCTGGTGCCGACCCAAGAGGCGGTGAGCAAGTTGATTGCGGCGCGCCTCGCGGCAGACACTGCGGGGGTCCCGACCTTGTTGCTTGCCCGTACGGATGCCGAAAGCGCGACTTTGCTGACGACCGATGTGGACCCACGGGATCAGGTGTTCATCGATCACACCAAGGCGAGGACGAGCGAGGGGTTTCATCATCTGAAGGCCGGACTGCCGCATGCGATCGCGCGTGGACTCGCGTATGCGCCTTACGCCGATCTGCTGTGGTGCGAAACCGGCCATCCCGATCTGGACGAGGCGAAGATATTTGCCGAAGCGATCCATCGTGAGTTTCCCGAGAAGATGCTTGCCTACAACTGTTCGCCGAGCTTCAACTGGAAGAAAAAGCTGGATGACTCGACGATCGCGAAATTCCAGCGTGAACTCGGCGCCATGGGCTATCGGTTCCAGTTCATCACGCTCGCCGGATTTCATGCGCTCAACTACTCGATGTTCCAACTGGCGAAGGGATATCGCGAGTCGCAGATGTCGGCTTATGTGGCTCTTCAGGAAGCTGAGTTTGCAGCCGAAAAACACGGCTATACCGCGACCAAGCATCAACGTGAGGTCGGTGCCGGGTACTTCGACGCCGTCACCACGGTGGTGACGGCGGGTAACTCGTCAGTAACCGCGATGAAAGGCTCGACGGAAGAGGAGCAGTTTCATGCCGCGGGCGAAAGAGCCGCCGCAGGCACTCATTGAGGCCTTTGGTGCCCCCGCCCGTTCAACAACATCCGAACTCAGGAAAGTCCAATGAACACAGACCACGCGATCGGACGGCTCGATAAGGTTCTGTTCGCCAATGCCGCATCCAAAGCCAAAGTCATGGAAATCGCTTCCGGACAGCAGATGTTCGCGAGTGATGAAGCGCTCGCCGTCTTGCTCTTTGGTGCGCCAGGCACTGGCAAGACAACCGTCGCCAAGTTGATGGCGGATTCCCTGCGCTCCCAGGGTCCGGTGGCGTCCGACGGCGAGGCGTTTCACTGGATCCACTGTCAGGGCGGCGTTGAGGGTGTGACACAGTTGCAGCAGCTGCAGGAACAGGTCGCTCGGACGGTGCGCGAGGGGTCGAACCGGCGGGATTGCTATGTGCTTGACGAAATCGATCGCCTAAACGAGCAGGCGCAGTCGATTCTGTTGTCATTGTGTGGTCATCAATGCGCCTGTTTCCTGATGACGGCGCATGCCTTGGATCAGGTGAGCGAGGCGCTCACCCAGCGTTCGGAGTGCATCGAGATGGCTGAAGTGCCGCCGCCGCTGTTGATGCCTTGGGTCAGGGCGATCTCACGGGAGCTCGGTCACGAGCTTGGTGATACAAGGCTTTTCAGTGCCATTCTCAGATGTCGTGGGCGCCTCGGTAGGATTATTTCATCGCTCGAAATGGAGGCAGATCTTCTGCACGTGGAAGCAGGTGCGGAAGAGCACTAAGGAGCGCGTCGCTTCGAAAGCTTTAAGAAAGTCCATTCCCCAGTTTCGGAGATAGCACATCGCGGTGTTGAGCCTTGACCGGATCGGCGAGGTGATTGCGGCTCCCGCCCCCGGGCGATAGATACGAAGTGACGTGCCCCGATACTAGCGGCTGCAAACTTGAGTCGAACCGGCGGCCCGCAAAGTTTTTCTGCATCGCTATCGTTGGGACTACTACCCGGTTGACACTCGGCGAGTTCGGGTTGCCGCCCCTAATGGCCATTGCAGACGCCTGCGTTGCCGCTAACGCGGCTCGCGCGCAGCTCTGGGCAGGGATGAACCC
>Ga0164296_1004835_pt1 | contig 12080 bp, 5 predicted proteins | sample GEODES057metaG_FD_113533 | JGI IMG/M metagenome (GOLD analysis project Ga0164296, IMG submission 113533) | Dystrophic lake water microbial communities from Trout Bog Lake, Wisconsin, USA - GEODES057 metaG | ecosystem: Environmental > Aquatic > Freshwater > Lake | place: USA: Trout Bog Lake...
CTGGTGAGCATGGCCAAGGTCACCAGCAGTTCGGCAATGTCGATTCGCATGGCGACGTCGCTTGCGGCGACCTGCCCTGTGGTGCTGCCTGTCAGCCACACACTGCCATCGCTGGCGCGCAGCATGTTCTCCGCGCTCAGTGCTCGGTGAGATATCGAGTGCTCATGCAAGGTGCGCACGGCGCGCCACGCGCCCTCAAGGTCGATGTCGCCCAGGTCGTCGCAGAGGGCGAAGCTTGTGCCTTCAACCAGTTGGTAGGCAAGCAGGCAGGAGTCGGGACCGATTTCTGCAGACATCAGCAGACGTGGCGTTGGCGCTCCGGCTGCCTGAGCGGCGTATGCCAACAGGGCAGCATGATCAAGGGCGGGGCGCATGCTGACGCTGGCCCGGGTGGAGTCCTCGCGCAGACGAGCCGCATTCCACAAACTGGTCAGCAGCCCGGCACCCTCCAGGTCACGATCAAGCACGGTGACTCGGAGGAGCTCACCGCTGCGTGTCGTGGCGACATACCGGCGGCCACGGCTGGTGGTGCGCACGGCACGAAGGGTGGTCACCGGATAGCCGCCACGATCCAAGGTCGCGGCTATCTGATACCCGTTCGGCCGAGTGGTGGGAGTGCCGAGGGCGTATCGGACCGCCAGCCCTACCGCCCAGCCAATGACCAAGGACAGTGCAATTCCGGCCAAGGCGATCTGCGAACTCACCACGGTGACGGTCACCAGGGATCCGATAACCACGATCGACAGCACGTTCCACGGACGCCGAAGCATTAGCCGAGTGACCGTCACGAATGCCAGCAAGCCGCCGAGGATCGGGGCTGTGGACACGCTGTGGGCGCTTGGTGATCCGGCCAGGGCCGCGATCAGGCGCGCGCTTGCGGAATTTGCCACCAAGGTCGAAATGGCTGTCAGGAGCACGATGGTGATCAATGCGGCCAGTAAGGCATCGAACAACTGTCGCACGCGCTTGAGCACGATCAAGGTGATGGCTGCGGCAATGGGCAGCCCAAGAGTGCCGATCCCGCCGATGATGTTCAATGCCAGCACGATGGGGCTGGGGAGCAGTGAGACTCCGGTTGTGATGTCGGTACCCAGCCCGGCGGTCGTGGACGTGGCGGCCCATGCCACGACCACCACGGCAACAGCGATGCCCAGGGCAATCACCAAGCGCAGCAAGTCCAGGGGTCGCCGAAGTCGCGGCTTAACCACCCCGTCCTCGATGACTTGGGTGGAGTCCCCAGGCGCGGTGCTCACCTGCAGATGGTGTCAGAGCCACGTGGTACCAATGCACCATGGGGATGGGTATGTCGCACTCGGCGCAGTTGGATCTTTCTCCGCTGCCGCTGCAGGCACCGCCGGTGCTCGACGCCCAGCAGCAGGCCGTCGTGGAGCACTGCAGCGGTCCGCTCCTGGTCCTAGCCGGTCCTGGGACGGGCAAGACGACCACGATCGTGGAGTCCGTTGCCGCTCGCTTGACTGGGTCACAGCCGCTCCTGGCTTCCCAAGTGCTCGTCTTGACCTTTGGCAAGAAGGCGGCCGAGGAGGTTCGCAATCGGATCATGGGCAGACTCGGTGGCGGTCTGGTCCCTCTGGTGGCCACGTTTCACTCCTTCGCGTACGGAGTGGTTCGGGCTTTAGCCACCGAATCCGACCCGTTGCCGCGGTTGCTGTCCGGTGCGGAGGAGGACGCTCGCATTCGCGAACTCATGCTCGGCTCCGTGCAAGATGAGTCGATCACTTGGCCAGATGACCTGGGTGCGGCCCTGTCCACCTTGGGGTTTGCCAACGAGGTCCGCGCCGTCTTGGCTCGCGCGGCGGCTGCCCACCTGGATGGGGCTGGACTCCAGGCGTTAGGCCACCAGGCGGGAATGCCGGCTTGGGCGGCGATCGGGATGTTGGCACAGCAGTCTGATCAGGTTGCAGACCTGGAAATCGTGATGGATTACACCGAACTTCTTGAGCAAGCATTGTCGCGGCTTGACACCAAGGACGGTCGTGAGCTGGCATCGAGTTTTGCAGCCATTTACGTGGATGAGTACCAAGACACCGATCCTGTCCAGGTCGCCTTGCTGTCCCGTCTGGTCAATGAACGAACGTGTCTGGTTGCCGTCGGCGATCCAGACCAGTCCATCTATGCCTTTCGCGGCGCGGACATCAGCGGCATCTTGACGTTTCCCAACCAGTTCCGCACGACATCGGGGGAGCCTGCCCCGACGATCGCGCTTCGCAACGCACGTCGGTTCGGATCCGGGATCTCTGCGGCCGGGAGAGCGGTTCTTGGGACCACGTTGCATGCTCACCTGCCTGCTGAGGCTCAGCAGCAGCATCGTCATCCTCGCGTTGTCCAGGATGATGCTGCAGATGTGCCTGTGCGCATGTGCACGTTCGACTCTTCGAGCGCACGCGCTGCCCATGTGGCACGCCAGATTCGCATGGCCCGCGTGGAACAGGACAGGCCGTGGTCGCAGATGGCCGTGCTCGTGCGTACCAGTGGGCAGCTGCGCGAGATGCAGCGTGCACTGACCGCAGATGGCATTCCGGTCCACATTGCTTCCGATGAAATTCCACTGGCGCAGGAGCCGACCGTGGCGATCCTGCTTCAAGCCCTGCAGGCAGTGGCCCATCCGCAGCGGATAACTTCGTCGGTTGCCGGGGATCTTCTCATTGGACCACTGTGCGGCCTGGATCCGGTTGACGTGCGACGGCTGTCTCGAAGTCTGCGACAAGGTCGGCGGGTTCCCGGAGTCCCAGGCGTGGTTCCTCAGTCAGCTGTGCTGCTGTGTGACCTCGTCAAATCCATGGTCACCACTGGACCGGCTGCACTGCTGGAAATCAGCGCTACGGCAGATGTCATTGATCAATTGCAGGCAACTGCGGCGCTGTTGCACAGCGTGTTTGAGTACCTTCGGCAGCACACCAACTCAGGTGAGGCTCTGTGGATGTTGTGGGACGGCAGCGTGCGCGGGCGTTCGGCTCATCACTGGCCGGCACGACTGCGCCGTGCCGCCTTGGCCGGTTCCAGGACGGCCAATCACGATCTGGACACCGTCATTGCCCTGTTCGATGCTGCCGAGCGCGCAGCCAGCCTGCGCGGCGGAGTACTCGGTGCCGATGTGTTCATCGAACTGCTTCGCGCTCAGCACCTTGCGGCCGAACAGGTCGGTGAACGATCGGTACCCGCAGAGGCAGTTCGGGTATTGACTGCGCATCGGGCCAAGGGACTGGAGTGGGACGCGGTGTGGATCGTTGGCCTGGAGGACCAGGTCTGGCCGGACCTTCGACCTCGTGGAGCGGTCCTGCAGGCAGATCGCCTGGGTCCGCAAGGAATCGGGCCAGGACCGAGCAAGTCGCAGTTACTGTCTGAGGAGCGGCGACTGCTCTACGTGGCGATCACACGCGCGCGCAAGGTCGTCACGCTGACGGCAGTGGCCGCGGCGGATATCGATGGGCAGCGACCCAGTCGGTTCTTTGTGGATCTGGCTGCGCAGACGGGAATCGAGGTCGAGGAGATTCCCGGCCGTCCGCGCTTTGGCCTGAGCCTGGACGGACTTGTCGGGCAACTGCGCGAAGTGGCCGGCAGCAGCCAGGACGAACCACTGGCCAGGGCTGCTGCGGCCAGACTGTGGGACCTGTCGACACAGCGGTTTGCTGATGGCGCGGCGATGGTTCCACTCGCTGATCCGGCGAACTGGTGGGGTGCCCGAGAGCGCACACCGGGTATCGATCCCGTCCGCGATCCCGATCGGCCCATCGCCCTATCGGGAAGCGGACTGGACAACGTGTTGTCGTGCCCACTGCAATGGTTGCTGTCCCATGAGGTTCACGCTCAGGTACCCACCTCTGCCAAGGCAAGCTTCGGTTCGATCGTGCATGCGGTAGCAGACGCCATCGCCAAGGGCGTCATCTCCGAACAACTCCAGGACATCGATGCGTACATCGATCGGGTGTGGGGACAGGTGCCGTTTCGCGCTTCCTGGGAGTCCGTGGCCGAACGAGCGGAGCTGACACAGGCAATCCAGGCGTTCATCGCACTTGAGCGGACGAACACGCGAGCGTTGGTGGACACCGAAGTGCACGTGCGTGGCGAGATCACCGTCACGACTGAAGGTGGATTCACCGACACCGTTTCGCTCAACGGCTATATGGACCGGGTCGAGCGTGATGGTCAGGGCCGCTTGGTGGCAGTCGACTTGAAAACGGGTGCCACGGCGAAAGTTCAGAAGGACGCTGAGCACGACGGTCAACTTGGGGTATATCAACTGTTGATCCGAAGTGGCGCCTTGGGCGAAGGGCAGACTCCCGGCGGAGGTCAGCTGCTGTACCTGCGTGATCGCCTGAGTTCGCAGCTGCCCAAGGAACGCACACAGGCCGCACTTGGTGACAGCGACGAATTCGAAGGCAAGCTCGCGCAGGCGGCAGTCGTGATTCGTACGGAGGGATTCGACGCCGTACTCAATCAGCGATGTCGCACATGCGAGTACCAAACCTGCTGTCCGCTCCAGGCCGGTCTGATGAGCGAGGATGGTGACCAAGAGTGAGTTCTGATTTCACCCGTAGCCACCTGGAACAGATGCTGGGTTTTGGGCTCACCTCCGAGCAATGGGACGCAGTGGGAGCGCCCATGGAACCAGCCGTCATTGTGGCCGGCGCAGGCTCGGGAAAGACCACGTCGATGGAAGCGCGTGTTGCCTGGCTGGTGGGCACCGGTCAGGTGATGCCCGATGCCGTGTTGGGGCTGACGTTCACGAACAAGGCAACCGCTCAGCTAGCGCATGCGCTGACCGATCGGGTGGCAACCATGCGAACGAAAGGACTGATCGACCATGAGGAGGTTGCCGCAGATCCCACTGTGTCGACCTACCACTCCTTCGCAGCTCAGATCCTGACCGATCACGGTATTCGACTCGGACGCGAGCCGTACACCACGCTGCTTGCCGATGGTGCCCGACAGCAACTTGCCTACCAACTGGTGTGCAGCACGGATCTGCCGCTCAATCAGATATCTGCCAGCGCAGTATCGGTCACCAAGTCATTGCTGAGCCTGGACGATCAACTCGCTGAATTAGACCTGCAGCCGGGGCAGGTCATTGCCCATGAGCAGGAGTTGGCCGAGTGGTTGAGCGAGATTCCTAATCCCCAGTCGGCAACGCTGAAGCTTCTCACGACCGGGGCCAAACGGATCTTGCTGTGCGAACTGGTGAGCCAATGGCGTGCAGTCAAGGCATCGCGCGATGTCGAAGATTTTTCGGACCAGGTTCGTTTGGCACTGGAACTGGTGCGAAGGTTTCCCGAGGTCGGACAGTCACTTCGCGATCAATTCCACGTCGTGTTACTCGATGAGTACCAGGACACCTCTATTGCGCAGCGAAAGTTGCTTCAGGAGATCTTCACCAATGGTCATGCAGTGACCGCAGTGGGGGATCCCTGTCAGGCGATTTATGGCTGGCGAGGAGCCAGCGTTCACAACATCGAATCGTTTCCGCAGCACTTTTCCCAGGCTGATCATGCGCCGGCGACCCGCCTGACCCTCAGTGCCAATCGTCGATCGGGCTCGCGCATTTTGCAGTTGGCCAATGCCGTGTCCGACCCCTTGCGTGCTGAGCATGCTGGCGTGCTTCCCCTGACGGCCGGCGCCGGACGCGGAGACGGGCATCTTCGGGCCGGTCTGTTCACCACGATCGGTGAGGAAACGCAGTTGATCGCCCAGCAGGTCCAAGCACTGGGGCACGCGGGCGTTGCACTGAGCGAAATCGCGGTGCTGGCCGGCAATACCGCTGTCCTGGCTGCGGTCGACCGCCAGTTGCGGGCAATTGGCGTGCCGACTCAGGTTGCCGGAGCAGCTGTCCTGTTCGCCCAACCGGTCATCGTCGATCTGCACGCGATCTTGCAGGTGCTGCACGACCCCACCGCGAACGCGGCGTTCGTCCGTCTTGCCACTGGTCCTCGCTGGGCAATCGGCATGCGCGACATGGTCGCGCTGGGCCGACACGGCTTCGCGCTTTCGGGACAGGGCGGTCGCGCTGCCGATGGGGACCTCGAGCAGGCGCTGCAGGCTGCCGTTGCCGGAATGGACGTCGTGGAACTGGTCTCGTTGGCCGAAGCAGCCGATGACGCGGATAACGCGCCGGGTGTCAGCGATGCCGCACGAGCGCGGCTTGCCGAACTCAGTGCCGAAATCCGTGCCCTGCGCAGATATGCCGGCGAGCCGCTTGCGGAGCTGATTGGCCGGATCTTGCATGTCACCGGACTTGAAGTGGAAGCAAGCCTGGGCGATGAGGCCATGGTGGAGCAGCAGCAGTTTGCCTTGTCGACGTTCATGCGCCTTGCCGCCGATTTCGTTGGCATTGACGGCTCGATGTCCCTCGGTGCCTTTTTGGTGCGACTGGCCGATATCGAGCGATTCGACATCGAGCCCAAGGTGGATGTTCCGGCTCGTCCCCAAGCCGTGCAACTGATGACCGTGTTCGCGGCGAAGGGCTTGGAGTTCGAGCATGTCTTCGTGGCTGCAGTCGTCGACACCGCCTTCCCGTTCGCCAAGGCCCGGGAAACATGGATGGGAGCGGCCCATGTGGTGCCATGGCACCTTCGTGAGGATCGAACCCCCGACCTGATCAGCTATCCCGACCGCGAGGATGTGCCAACTGCCTCCGCCTTCAAGGCGTACACCAATCAGGTACTGGCGGCCCAGAACGCGATGGATGTCCGACGCCTTGCCTATGTCGCGTTCACCCGAGCCAAGGACACGTTAACGGTCACCGGTCACTGGTGGGGACCCACGCAGTCCACGCGCCGGGGACCGCACGAGTACCTACTTGCAGTCAAGGCTGCATGTGATGAGGCTGGCGTGGACATCCAGCACTGGGCAGACCCGCCCGAGTCAGGCCAGCCGAATCCGAACTTGTCCGAACTTCGCGCACCATGGCCCATCGAGCTGGACTCCTCTCGGCGAGCGGCGCTGGTACGTGCCCGGGATCTTGTTGAAGCCCACGCACTGACTGCGGGGACCGCAGGAGCAGAGGATGGGTTCGGGCTCAGCACGTCTCAACGTGATCATGTAGCGACCTGGGACCGTCACCTGCAGGTAGCCCTCGCGGAAATGCGCGAGCGGTCGGTGACGCAGCGCATTGTGCGCGCGCCGGAGGTACTCAGTGCCAGTGCGCTGATTCGCGCAGTTGACGATCCGCATGAGTACGCCCTTGACCTGCTGCGCCCGATGCCGACTCGTCCGGCCGCAGCAGCCCGACGCGGAACGGCGCTCCACTCGTGGATCGAAGCCAGGTATGGCCAACAGTCCTTGCTGGATCCAGATGACCTGCCAGGGGCCAGCGATGCCGACCTCCTGACCGACGCCGACCTGGAGGCGATGAAGTCCGCATTCGAGGATGGACCGTATGCCACTGCCACACCAGTGGCGATCGAGGCACCGTTTGCCTTGATGGTGGCCGGCCGAGTGATTCGCGGCCGCATCGATGCGGTGTTCGCCGATGGGGACCGTTTCCAGGTCGTGGATTGGAAGACCGGTAGCGCGGCCAGCAACCATCCGTTGCAGCTGTCGATTTATCGAGCAGCATGGGCCCAACTGGCAGGGGTGGATCCAGACAGGGTAGACGCAGTGTTCTACATGGTCTCCAGCAAGCAGATCATTCGGCCTGTGCTTCCCGCACTGCCCGGCGATGCAGACATGGCCGATCCGGCCGTTAGCTCCCGGGAACGATAACCGGCTCTGGAGATTGCCCGCCCTCGGCCTCTCCGGCCTCCTCCGTCGGGATTGGCCGGGCACCGGAGAGCCTGCGCATCCACTCGCGCGCGGGTTCTTCGACGACCTTCCACATGGCCCAGGCGAAGAACAACGTGCCGACGAGCAAGAACACAAACCCGATCGCATACAGGGCTCCATGAGTGATGTGTGCTGCTTTCATGCCGGCCTTCCACAGGCCGAACCACACCAGGTGCGTCATGTACATCGAATACGAGATGAAACCGCCGAACACGGCGATCCGAGTCGCCAACACCGTGGACATGCCCCGGCGCGAGACTGCCAGTGCACCGATCCAGGCGATCAGCAGCGGCACCAGGAGCAGGTGGAAGTACGGCGGCAGCGGTTCTGCATCTGGCCCGGCATTGACGGCCAGCGGCGGCTGGGCGACGGCAAGATGACCCAAGACGGTAGCCCCGGCAATGACCAGCACGGGCAAGGCGATCGACAAGGTAGTTGCCAGGCGTTGCGCAAGGGCGCTGGCATCGACGGAGTCCTTGGGAATCAGGCGTCGAACGATCAAGTACGTAATCGCCCCGGCTGTGAATTCAGTCAGGATGCGCAGGGTCGAGCCCCAGTTATTGGTGTAGAAGGAATCGCTTCGCGTCACGGCGTACGCCATCAGCGGCACGAGTACCACGACCCACGCCAGGCACAGGACTTTGGTGGAGACCTTCTTGTGAAATACCCACAGCGCCAGGACCAGCAGCGGGAAGATCAGGTACGCCAGCCACTCCATCGACAGCGACCAGGCGACGAAATTCCAACCGCGCTGGGGATTGGGTCCCCATTCCTGGATCAGCAGGAGGTTCTTGCCGAAGTCCAGCGGATTGAGCCAGCTTCTGGATAATGGCGTATGTCCGACCTTGGCCTGGGCTACCACGGCGACACCGGCGATGATGAGCATCACCAGGTGAACCGGGTAGATCCGTGCCAGGCGCAGCCACCAAAAGTCAACAGACTTGCGACCGGCCAGTTTTGGTCCCAGCTTGTTGAGATAGGTGTGCGTGAGGATGAAGCCGGACAACGCGAAGAACAGGTCTACGCCGAGACGACCGACGCGCACAGTGTCGTTGAAGACCGGGATGGACAGCAGGCCCAAGGTGGCCAACGGTACCTGGAAGTGGTAAAGCACAACCCACGCCGCTGCGACAAAGCGAATACCGGTCAATTGCCTGATGAACACGTTCACCTGGGCATCCTGGCACCGCTTTCTCGCGGCCATCGCCTGGCGCGCTGATGAGCCAGGCAAAATCAACGCATAGGCTGCGCACATGGCCGCTGAGTTTCTCTCAGAATTGATGCTCTCGCGTTCGGCACTCGACCGCGCGGCGCACCTGAGAACCGATCTGCAATTCCATGACACCGCCGCGGCCAACGCCCTGGTGATGACGGTGTGCCAGGGTCAGGTGCTGGTCGATCCGGCCGGGCAATGCCTCATCCTGGAACGCGCCCGTGGGGATGTTCACGACACGATGTTCCTGGGGTTGGACGCAGCCGGCTTGGCGTATTATGCCAAACGCGCTGAAGACCTCGCCTCAGCGCTGATGGATGGACAGTTCATGTCCCTTCGCGAGGTCGGGGCGCACTTATCAGATCGAGATGCCGGCATGGCTGTTGCCGCAGTGGCCCTGGATCATTGGATGCGCTCGCACGAGCGCTGTCCAGGCTGTGGGAGCCACCTGGTCACCGCAGACGGAGGCTGGGTGCAACAGTGCACCGCGTGCGCCAAGCAGGTTTTCCCACGCACTGACCCTGCCATCATCGTTTTGGTCATCGATGAGCATGACCGCGCACTGCTTGGGCGCCAGGCTGCCTGGGAGCCGGGTTGGTTCTCCACGCTGGCAGGGTTCGTCGAGGCCGGTGAGTCCGCTGAGGCGGCCGTACGACGGGAAGTGTTCGAGGAGTCTGGGGTCGTTGTAGGAGCCCACTCCGGTGACATCACGTATTTGGGCAGTCAGCCATGGCCGTTCCCCCAGTCACTCATGCTGGGATTTCATGCCAGGGCCGCCCACCCCTCGATCACCGTGGATGGCAGTGAAATTGCCGAGGCCGCCTGGTTCACCCGTGAGCAATTGCACCAGGCATGCCTTGATGGAGGTGTTCGCCTGCCTCCGGAGATTTCCATCGCCAGGAAGCTGATTGAGGCGTGGTACGGACACGAACTCCCCGGCGGATGGTCTCGGCGCTAAAGCCCGAGTTTTTCCTTGACTTGACCGATAGACGGATTGGTCAAGGTGGTTCCATCGTCGAACAAGATCGTCGGCACTGTCTGGTTCCCGCCGTTGGCTGATTCCACGAACGCCGCAGCCTGCGGATCAGCTTCGATGTCGACTTCCTCGAAGGCAATCCCCTCACGACCCAGTTGCGCCTTGAGCCGCTGGCAGTAACCGCACCACACGGTGCTGAACATCTTCATGCAAGTAGCGTAGCGGGGTGAGTGAGCATGCGTCAGCCCTGCTGGAAGGGCTCGACGATGCTCAGCGGGCGGTGGCCACGGCAACCGCAGGGCCGGTGCTGGTGCTTGCGGGGGCAGGAACCGGCAAGACTCGAGCCATCACCCACCGTATTGCCTATGCGGTTGCCACTGGCGAGCATCAGGCGCAGGCCACCCTCGCGGTGACCTTCACTCAGCGCGCAGCGGGGGAGATGCGGGCACGCCTGCAGTCGCTGGGAGTCGCCGGTGCCCAGGTGCGTACCTTCCACTCCGCGGCATTGCGTCAGCTGCGATATTTCTGGCCCCGATTAAGCAACGGTGAGTTTCCGCAACTGACCGCATCCAAGGTCCGACTCGTGGGCGAAGCGGCTCGTCGCAGGGCCATGGACGCCAACCATGCACTGGTTCGAGATCTGGCATCAGACATCGAGTGGGCCCGCGCCAATGAACTGGATGCAGCAACCTTGCTGACCTCGCCGACTGCACAGAGCCGCACGTGGGCGATAGACATTGGCGAGTTCGCAGCACTGATGGCAGCGTACGAAGACATCAAGGCCGAACGCGGACTGATGGACTTCGAGGATGTGCTGGCCGTGACGATTGGGGCACTGAGCACGCGGATGGACATCGCCACCGAGGTGCGCTCGGCATATCGATGGTTCACCGTTGACGAGTATCAGGATGTCAACCCGTTGCAACAGCGCCTGCTGCAACTGTGGCTCGGGGATCGCGACGAACTGTGCGTGGTGGGTGATCCCAGTCAGACGATTTATTCCTTCACCGGCGCATCGGATCGCTACCTGAGCCAATTCACTGCCACGTATCCGCAGGCTACTGAGGTGCACCTGGTTCAGTGCTACCGCTGCACCGAACCCATCGTCCAGCTTGCCAATGCGGTGATTGCGCCAAGTCAGTCTGCATTGACCCTGACCGCAGTGCGCACTGATGCCATTACCCCGAATATCCGGCAGTGCGCTGATGATCCGGATGAGGCAGCCTGGATTGCGGGCCAGATCATGTCCTTGATCGCCAGTGGAACTCCGGCTCGGCAGATCGCAGTCCTGTACCGAGTCAATGCCCAGTCTGCTGAACTGGAAAGCGCGCTGGCGGGTGCAGGTATCGGCTACGTGATGCGCGGGGCAGAGCAGTTCTTCGACCGCGGCGAGGTGCGCGAGGCGATGGCTCGGCTTCGCGCTGCGGCCCGCACGGGCATCACCGAGGGCGACCTTCAGCAGCACGTCGTTGCCGTGCTGTCGACCACTGGTTGGACGCCGACGGTGCCCACGACCACCGGCGCAGTGCGCGAGCGCTGGGAGTCCCTTGCCGCCTTGGTGGCATTGGCGGGCGAGCTTGCCGAGCAGGTCGGTGGCGAACTCGCCAGGTTTGTCACCGAATTGGACACTCGCGCTCAGGCGCAGCATGCTCCAACTGCCGATGCGGTGACTCTTGCATCCCTGCACGCGGCCAAGGGACTGGAATGGGATGCGGTGTTCTTGGCTGGTGCAAGTGACGGATTGATCCCGCTGTCCCACGCTGACACCGCCGCGCAATTGGCCGAGGAGCGACGATTGCTCTACGTGGGCATTACCCGCGCGCGCACGCACCTGTCGATTACCTGGGCTGGAGCGCGCACCCCGGGCGGTAAGTCCACGCGGAGCTTGTCACGATTCCTTGCCGGATTGCGTCCGGATGGGACAGTGGCACCGGCCAGCGCCAGTGTCCGAAAAGGAGCAGGAAGTGCTCCTTCGCGTGGGCGCAAGGGGCCGGCCAAGTGCCGGGGCTGCGGCAAGGGGCTGGTGACCGCAGCCGAGCGCACGATCGGTCGATGCCGTACCTGCCCGCAGACGTTTGAGCCGGTCCTGCTGGAGCAGTTGAAAGCGTGGCGCAA
>Ga0164296_1004837_pt1 | contig 12076 bp, 7 predicted proteins | sample GEODES057metaG_FD_113533 | JGI IMG/M metagenome (GOLD analysis project Ga0164296, IMG submission 113533) | Dystrophic lake water microbial communities from Trout Bog Lake, Wisconsin, USA - GEODES057 metaG | ecosystem: Environmental > Aquatic > Freshwater > Lake | place: USA: Trout Bog Lake...
TGACGCTGATATCGATAACCAAAGAGTCGGCTCTATGATCACGTTGACTTTTGCCAACAAGAGTCAAATCATTGTCAACTTACAAAAACCTCTTCAAGAGGTTTGGTTGGCGGCGCGCTCGGGTGGTTATCACTACCGATTCAATGGCGAGAGTTGGATGGACACCAAGGGACAAGGCGAATTTTGGGGGCAAATGAGTAAAGATGCCTGCGCACAAGCGGGTTTGCCGCTTTTATTCAAAAGCACCCTCGGCTAAGTAACTAGGAGGAGTTTCTAGGGCTTCAACGCAGAGCTTAGTTTGGACTCGAGGTTATTTAATTCTTAAAGATATCTAGAATCTTTTTACGCTCTTCGCTCGCCGCATTTGACTCACTTGAAGCGCTACCCTCTAGTCCAAGACTAGTAACGCCATTTCCTCGGGCGAACTCACTGAAGTACCAATCTGCCCCTTCTCGCACCACACCCGTAGGGGGTGGTGCGATCTCAGTAATGGGCACGTTTTTAAGTGCTTGTTGCATGTAGCGAATCCAAACGGGCAGACTTAGTCCGCCACCCGTTTCATGATCCCCTAGTTTGCGAGGAGTGTCGTAGCCAATCCAAGTGATTGCGGCGAGTGTGGGCTGATAGCCAGAGAACCAGGCATCTAAAGAATCATTTGTAGTTCCCGTCTTACCGTAGATGTCTGGACGTTTAAGAACGGCTTGTGCCCGCGCAGCAGTACCTACTCTTGCCACCTCTTGCAGCAAAGTAGACATTAAAAACGCGTTGCGTTGATCGATCACCCGAGCAGAATCCTCTTGTTCTGCAGGTGTGTATTCGGTGAGTACCTTGCCAAGTGGATCAACCACCTTGGTGATGAGGTAAGGGTTCATCAAGTATCCACCGTTTGCAAATACAGAGTAGCCAACGGCCAGTTGAAGAGGGGTGACTGAGCCCGCGCCTAAAGCCATAGTCAGATAAGGAGGATGCTTCTCGGCTTCGAAGCCAAAGCGTGTAATCCATTTTTGTGCGTATTCGGTACCAATTGAGTGGAGTATTCGAATAGAGATCATATTCTTGGATTTAGCTAATCCAGTTTTTAAAGGGAGGGGCCCCTCAAATGTGCCTTCATAATTTTTTGGCTCCCAGGCTTGCCCACCTGTCTCCCCTGCACTAAAAAACAGTGGGCCATCATTGATGATTGTGGTTGGGGTGAATCCCTTTTCAAGAGCGGCCGAATAGATGAAGGGCTTAAATCCAGAGCCAGGTTGACGCCAAGCTTGTGTGACGTGGTTGAATTTGTTTTTATCAAAATCAAAACCGCCAACGAGTGATCTGATAGCCCCGTCTCTTGGGTCTATGGCTACAAAGGCACCCTCTACCTCGGGTAGTTGGGTAACGGACCAAGTGTTTTTAGTTGGGTCTTTAACGATTCGAATCAATGCACCTGGACGCAGTTTGATGTTTGGCGGCGCTTTCTCGCTCAGACCCGATTGAACTGGTTTTAGTCCGTCGCCTGTGATTTCGATCAACTCACTATTGAGTCGCATAGCTTTGACCATTTTGGGTGTGGCATCCAAAACAACGGCAGAGAGCAGATCACCCTTGTCACCTTGGTCAACCAGTGCATCATCTATTGCGTCGGCTAGCTCTGATGGATCCGAGGGCAGAGTTATGAAACGCTCAGGGCCGCGGTAGACCTGACGAAGCTCATAGTCCATGATCCCACGTCTAAGGGCTTGGTAGGCCACCTCTTGGTCATCAGCTTTGATGGTGGTGTACACATTTAGACCGCGTGTGTAGATGTCAGTTCCGTACTGAGCGAACATCAGTTGTCGAACCATTTCAGCTACATATTCCGCGTGAGTTTGGGACACCACTTGAGCGGTGCGGATATGAAGCTCTTCTTCTTTTGCGGTTTGTGCTTGCTCCTTTGTGATGAAGCCGTTTTCTAGCATCCTCTCAATGATGTATTGTTGACGGGTTCGGGCACGCTTGGGATTGTTGATAGGGTTATAGGCGGAAGGTGCTTTGGGCAGGCCGGCGAGCATCGCTGCCTCTGCAATGGAGATTTGCTGAATAGGTTTGCCAAAGTAGGCCTGTGAGGCAGCGGCAAAACCGTAAGCCCTGTTGCCTAAAAAGATTTGGTTGAGATAGATCTCAAAGATCTGATCCTTGGTCAACATGTGTTCAAGTTTTAGGGTCAAGAGTATTTCGTAAATCTTACGAGTAAATGTTTTCTCAGATGAAAGATAGACGTTTCTGGCGACCTGCATAGTGATGGTCGATGCGCCTTGGCTCTTTGCATGTCCAAGGTTGGCAATGCTTGCTCGTAATAGGCCTACATAGTCAACACCACCGTGTTGATAAAAGCGGGCATCCTCAATCGAGAGGACTGCGTCTTTCATAACTTGGGGGATATCTTTGAATGCAGTTAGAGTTCTGCGCTCTTCGCCAAACTCACCAATTAATTTGCCCTCTACGGAGTAAACGCGCATTGAGAGTTTGGGCCTGTAATCTGCAAGATCTGAGATATCAGGAAGCTGTGGGTATGCAATTGCCAAGGAGATGCCGACCAACATAGCGAGAGCTAACGCACCCGCAACTCCAAGACCAATGGCCCAGCTAAAGAAGCTGAGCAACAGTTGTCCCAAAGTAGACTCGGGAGGACGCGCAGCAACCGGTTCTTGTTTGGGTTCAGAGTCGGATTTTTTTGATTTAAATGAAAACAAAGGCATGTGAAGAACGCTTACTTCTTATGGGGGGAAAGGTTACGCCGAGCTATTGTGTTTAATAGAGGTTTTTTCGGTTTAATTGATTCTCACCCTAGTTTAACTCCAGCGTATGTATCCCCAGCACTCAATTCTTTGATTTTGTGTGTAATTCGAGCAAAAGAATAGGTATCCTCCCTGCTTATGTGTTCTCCTTGCGCACTCCTGGGGCCGAACCCAATTAAAATACAAGATTCGACACCCCCCTCCCTTGGTGAGGGCGTGCCCGTTGAGCTCGGTTGTTAACAATTGGACCAATAGATGCGGATAAGCGGGGGGATAAAAATAAGAATCTATGCTTCTCCCGGGTTTAACTTCGGGCTGAGTTTTAACTGAAAGAGACAGACTGTGTTGGCATTAGTGGGTCTCCCGGGAAGTGGAAAGTCTACCGTTGGTAGACAACTTGCTCGTCGACTGAATTTAAACTTTATCGATTCGGATCATGCTATTGAGGAGCGTTTAGGCTGTTCGATACGAGAGTTTTTCGAGGTCGAGGGGGAGGATCGTTTTAGAGACATTGAGTCCCAAGTCATACAAAAATTATTGCAGGGAGATTACGGCGTGATCTCAACTGGTGGGGGAACAGTTGTCAGGCAAGTCAACCGTGAGGCGCTACATTCCCGTGCCAAGGTTTTTTACTTGCGAGCCACACCAGAGGAAGTTTTTAGACGCTTAAAACACGATCAAAATAGGCCTCTTTTGCAAGTCGCAGATCCACTGGCCAGACTGCGGGACATTTTTCAAATACGCGATCCTCTTTACCGTGAGACAGCTCACCACGTGGTTGAAACAGGTCGGCCAAAAATATCCAATATGGTCCACAACATCATTGCACAACTCGAACAAGATCACTATGCGGGCGTTGAAAATAGCCCGGTTAGTCTGAATAGCCAACAAACCTTGGGCCCTGCAAGATGAATACATCTGTTAATTTGAAAGTTGCCCCGGCATTAAATGCTACGGTTGTGCCTATTTCGCTTGGGGACAGGAGTTACCCCATTTATATTGGAGAAAATTTAATAGCTAACCCGCTGACTTGGCAGGGCCTACAAAAAGCGGCTTACGCTTTGGTTGTGACTAATGTGACGATAGCGCCTTTGTTTGCTCAACAACTTAAGTCAGCCCTGCAGCCCATGTTTGAGAGGGTTGAGGTTCTAAGCCTTCCTGACGGGGAGGAGCACAAAACATTTGAAACGCTAAATTTAATTTTTGATCAGCTCTTGGGCGACGGGGCTGACCGTAAAACGACCCTTTTCGCGCTTGGTGGTGGTGTGATCGGAGACATGACCGGATTTGCGGCTGCGTGCTATATGCGAGGTGTCCCATTTGTTCAGGTTGCGACAACACTGCTCGCCCAAGTAGATTCCTCCGTTGGTGGGAAGACGGCGATCAATCACCCTTTGGGTAAGAACATGATTGGTGCCTTTTATCAGCCCGAATTAGTGATCTGCGATTTGAATACGCTTCAAACCCTTCCTAAGCGGGAGTTGAGTGCAGGTCTTGCAGAAATCATTAAATACGGCCCGATTGCGGATATGTCATTTATGGGTTGGATTGAAGAACATTTAGATGCTTTGATGGCCAAGGATCCAAAAGCTTTGGCATATGCTGTCAAAAGGAGCTGTGAAATTAAGGCCGGCGTGGTTGGCGCAGACGAGCGCGAGGCAGGTGTGCGTGCCATACTCAATTTTGGGCATACCTTTGGTCACGCCATAGAAGCTGGCCTTGGTTTTGGAGTGTGGTTGCACGGTGAGGCGGTGGGTTGCGGTATGGTCATGGCAGCTCACCTTTCTCAACAACTAGGTTTGGTAGAACACAGTTTTGTAGAGCGTTTAACGACATTAATATCGCGTGCGGGTTTACCTGTCGTAGGACCTAAGCTTGGTGCAGATGTTTATTTAGAGCATATGCGGGTTGATAAAAAAGCTCAAAACGGACAAATACGGTTCGTCCTCATTGATCAGCCTGGTCATGCTGTGCTCAAAGGCGCTGAGGACAACGTTGTCGGCCGCGTTATTGAGCAGTGCTGTTTGTGAGTGTGCATACTCTGCAATCGCAGGCGCCCTTTTCATGTGACCCCGCGCATTCCCTTGGTCGTCGCTATGCCGAGCCTGCAGCGCCAACACGCAACGCATTTCAACGCGATCGAGACCGAATCGTTCATTCAACTTCCTTTAGACGGTTGGTTTACAAAACGCAGGTTTTCTTAAACCACGAAGGAGATTTGTTTAGAACTCGGATGACGCATTCTTTGGAGGTAGCGCAACTCGCGCGCTCGGTTGCGAGAGTGCTAGGGCTCAACGAGGATTTGGTAGAGGCCATTGCGTTGGCTCATGATTTGGGACACACACCATTTGGTCATGCAGGGCAGGACGCACTAAACGCATGCATGCAAGAGCACGGCGGATTTGAGCATAACTTTCAAAGTCTTAGAGTGGTGGACTCACTTGAATCGAGGTACCCTCAGTTTGAGGGGCTCAATTTAAGCTTTGAGACTCGAGAGGGCATTTTGAAACACTGCTCTGCCAAGAACGCTCAGTACTTGGTAGATAGTGAGTGCAGTGAAGGGTCCGGTGGTTTAGTTAAAAAAGTGAGTGTTGGTTCCCGGTTCTTGGAGCGCAAACAACCCAGTCTTGAAGCTCAGTTGTGTAACTTGGCAGATGAGGTGGCCTATAACGCTCATGATATTGATGATGGAGTGCGTTCAGGACTGATCGATTTAGAAAAGCTTGCTGAAGTCCCTTTGTTTGAGAGTTTTAGAGTCCAAGTTATGAAAGAGTTTTCTGGGCTATCTGCACGCAAGACCGCTTACGAGACGATTCGTCGCATGTTGAGTGCGCAGGTGTATGACATCATTGAGTCAACTGGAAAAGCGCTTGCTAAGTACGACATTAAAACTTTGGACGACGTTCGCTGCGCTCCTCCACTGGTGTGTTTTAGTGAATCTATGCGCGAGCAGTCAACGCAGCTAAAACGGTTTTTGTTCCAAAATCTATATCGTCATCCCCAAGTGGTTGAGACAACAAATTGGGCAAAGGGTGTCGTAACGGATCTATTTAACGCTTACATCAATGATCCGAAAGAGATGCCTACTTTTTATCAGTCTAGGACGAATCTCAACCGAGCCGTGTCTGACTATATTGCGGGAATGACGGATCGATTTGCAAGTGCGGAGTACGTGAGACTATGTGCCGCCAGCCCCTCTCCTGGAGAGCACGCTTATGCGTGATACTGCGCAAACTCTATTTAGTTCCAATGCCAGATGAAAGTCGAAATTGAATACGCAAGATGTTGAGAGAATAGTTAGTCAAACTAAACTATGGGTCGAGCGAGTGGTGGTTGGCTTACAACTGTGTCCGTTTGCCAAGCCAATGGTGAGCAAGGGACTCATACGCTATGAGGTTTGCGAGGCTACGGAGCAAGGCGACATTGTTGACGTTTTAGATGCGGAACTTACTCTTTTAAACGCAGCTGATCCATTAGACATAGAGACAACGCTCTTTATCTTGCCTTGTGTTCAAGGGGATTTTTTGGACTTTCACTTTCTTGTTGAGGCATGTCGTAAAAGGCTCAAGGCGCTTCGTTTAAAGGGGATACTGCAGTTGGCGGACTTTCATCCTCAGTATGTATTCGCGGGTTCGCAGGCCGACGATGTGGTCAATGCAACCAATCGCTCGCCATATCCGACATTGCATCTTTTGAGGGAGGATAGTGTCGAGCGTGCGCGGGGCTCCAGTCTGGATGCGGACTCTATTGTTGAGCGAAATCAAAGAGTTCTTAGAGAGCTTGGCTGGAATAAGCTCAGTGCAATCTACGAAGGCGACGATGACAGCTGAGAGGCGATTACTGGAAATAAATGTCAAAACTAAAAAATCAAAAAGATTCTCGTTCTGCAGGTGGGGGGCGCAGCGAGACGAAAACCATTCAAGAAGAGCTCAATCTGCGAGAGGGTCAGTCGCTTGAACTTTTGAAGGAGTTGCATATTTTGACCCGGGACGGTCGAATGAATCAGGACTCCAGAAGAAAGCTCAAACAGGTTTATCACTTAACTCAATTTATTGAGGCAGGGATGAGCGAGATTGTGCAGCGCAAGCAATCAGATAGCGCTTTGGGAGTCACATCCGCACTTACCATTGCTGATCACGGTGCAGGTAAATCTTATTTGGGTTTTATTCTCTATGATTTACTCATTAAGAATAAATTGGATAAGAAGCTAGGCTCATTGCACGCGCATGTTTACGGAATTGAGACGCGCGCGGATTTGGTAGACGCCTCTAAAGCATTAGCCCAAAGGTTAGAGTTTGCGCAGATGACGTTTCTGAATATGAGCGTTCAGCAAGCTACCTTTAAAGAGGCTTTGCCAGAGCACGTTGATATCGTCACTGCGCTGCATGCATGCGACAGTGCAACGGATGATGCGATTGCGTTCGGTCTAGAAAAGAGCGCTGCCTTTATGGCTTTGGTGCCGTGTTGTCAAGCGGAGATGGCGGGTGTTCTTAGGAACTCAAAAGCGCTTTCACTATCGCGCACTGCGCTTGCTGAGTTATGGAGACACCCTTTGCACACGCGGGAGTTTGGAAGTCAAATTACGAATGTACTTCGCTGCTTGTATCTAGAGTCTCAGGGGTACAGTTTGACAGTTACGGAATTGGTTGGTTGGGAGCACAGTATGAAAAATGAGATTATTCTGGCTCGTTACTCAGGACAAAAGAAAAGGAGCGCTGCAGAGCGCCTCAAAGCTTTGGTGATTGAGTTTGGGCTTGAGAGTGCAGCTCGGACTCGATTTGCAAAAATTTATCAATGAGTACATTCATTCAAAAAGGGCGTAACCTTGGCTAGACTGCCTCGTTTGATCATTCCATCCCAAGCACACTATGTGGTTCTTGGGGGTAACGCTGGCGCGCATCTTTTCCAAGATCGTGCAGATTTTGAGCGCATGTTCAATATCATCTACGAACAAGCGGTGCGAGAGGATGTTTTGGTACACGCATACAGTTTGCTTACCTCACAGGTTCATTTAATGCTGACACCTAAAACGTCGGAGAGTCTCTCCAAAATGATGCAGAGTTTGGGGCGAACTTATGTTCGCTACTTTAACAACCGCTATGACAGGACAGGGACGTTGTGGGCAGGGCGCTACAAATCAAGTATTGTTGAATCGGGTGAGTGGTTAAAAAAATGTTTAATCTACATGGATTACTTGCCCGTTCGGTCCTCTGAGTTACTTGAGGACCCTTTGAACGCGCATAGCGAGGCTTCGGGTAAGACCGGTGGTACGTTACACGCTCCAAGGGACTATGAGTGGAGCAGTCACCTGCACTACATAGGACTGCGAAATGACGCCCTAGTTACTGCACACGCCGATATCTGGAATTTAGGCAATACGCCGTTTGCCCGCGAAGAACAGTATGCCCAATTGGTTGTTCGCGGCATTTCAGTTGCAGAGATTCAACACATTGAGCAATCTCTCAGGGGCGGATGGATACTGGGGAATCACACCTTTATTGAGCATATCCAGCGCCTCGCGCACCGAAGAGTAGCGAAAGCTAAACCTGGTCGACCTGCAAAGCTCGCTGTTGCACCAACCGGTGGCGCACGAATCAGCTAAATTTAACTGTTTCTATTGGTTTAGTTCTTTATTACTATTTTAATCTGTCCCTAATTAATTGAAAGCCAGGACGTCTGATTATTAAATTGGTTTCTGACCCCAATTAAATCTCTTGCAATTTAGTAAGACTCAATTACACTCGTTTTCCCTATAAAACTTTCAGGAAACGCCATGGACCAGGCGAACACCAAAGCTATGAACTCTACTGCGCAAACACAAGTTGAAAATCAAACGAACCCTTCATCGTTTACAAACGGTTTGTATGACAAATCACAAGAGCACGATAGTTGTGGGGTTGGATTTGTGGCCCACATTAAAGGCGATAAGAGTCACTCCATTGTTAAACAAGCGTTAAAAATCTTAGAAAACTTGGATCACCGTGGTGCAGTAGGTGCCGACAAGTTGATGGGAGACGGTGCAGGTATTTTGATTCAAATGCCAGACGCACTTTACCGCGAAGAAATGGCTCTTAAAGGAGTTGTCCTCCCCCCCGTTGGTGAATACGGTGTAGGCATGGTGTTCTTGCCTAAAGAAAATGCATCGCTACTCGCCTGCCAACAAGAGTTGGAGCGTGCCATCAAAGCAGAGGGTCAAGTGGTGCTGGGTTGGAGAGATGTACCCGTTAACACTCAAATGCCGATGTCACCTACAGTTAAAGAAAAAGAGCCACTCATCAGGCAAGTCTTCATTGGTAGGGGACAAGACGTGATCGTTCAAGATGCGCTTGAGCGAAAGTTATACGTAATTCGTAAAACCGCTAGCGCGGCCATTCAAGGTTTGAATTTAAAGCACGGTAAAGAGTACTACGTGGTTAGTATGTCTAGCCGGACAGTAATTTATAAAGGACTTTTGCTTGCTGACCAGGTCGGTACTTACTACCTTGACCTACAAGATCCTCGCTGCGTATCAGCGCTTGGACTTGTGCACCAGCGTTTCTCAACCAACACCTTTCCAGAGTGGCCACTAGCGCACCCTTACAGATACGTCGCTCATAACGGTGAGATCAATACAGTTAAAGGCAACTACAACTGGATGAAAGCACGTGAGGGTGTAATGGCCTCTCCTGTGCTTGGTACGGATCTTAAAAAACTCTATCCCATTAGTTTCGCTGATCAGTCAGATACAGCAACATTTGATAACTGTTTAGAGCTTTTGACGATGGCTGGATACCCAATCAGCCAAGCCATGATGATGATGATCCCAGAGCCCTGGGAACAGCACGCAAATATGGATCAACGCAGAAGAGCGTTTTATGAATATCACGCAGCAATGATGGAACCATGGGATGGTCCCGCCTCTATTGTGTTTACGGACGGTAGACAAATCGGCGCGACACTCGACCGAAATGGACTTCGCCCATCTAGGTACTGCATCACTAGTGATGACTTGGTCATTATGGCCTCAGAGTCTGGTGTACTCCCCGTGCCCGAGAACAAAATCGTCAGAAAGTGGCGTCTACAACCCGGAAAGATGTTTTTGATCGACCTCGAGCAAGGCAGAATGATTGACGATGAGGAGATTAAATCCTCTTTAGCGAATACCAAGCCTTACAAACAGTGGATCGAAAATCTAAGAATTAAATTAGACGATGTAGAAGATGTTGGCTCAGGCGAAACAACAAAGCAGGCCCAAGTGGCCGAGCAAGACCTAAGCGACGCAAAGTTGCTGGACTACCAACAGGCATTTGGTTACTCACAAGAGGATATTAAATTTTTGTTGGCACCAATGGCCATCAACGGCGAGGAGGGGATTGGATCAATGGGCAACGACAGTCCATTGGCCGTGCTTTCAGATAAAAATAAACAACTTTACAGTTACTTTAAGCAACTTTTTGCACAAGTAACGAACCCACCGATTGATCCTATTCGTGAGGCAATCGTAATGTCCTTGGTTTCCTTTGTTGGACCAAAGCCTAATTTACTAGATATCAATCAGATCAATCCACCCATGCGTTTAGAGGTTTCACAACCTATATTAAATGCAAGGGACATGGCTAAACTTTGCGATATCGAATCCGTAACTAAGGGTAAATTCAAGAGTGCTTTAATCGACATCACATACCCAGTCAGTTGGGGGCGTGACGGCGTAGAGGCCAAGCTTGCTTCTCTTTGTGCAGAGGCAGTCGATGCGATAAAGAGTGATAAAAATATTTTAATTTTGTCTGATAAGGCCGTCAGTAGCACCATGGTCGCAATCCCAGCGGTGCTGGCTTTATCTGCAATCCATCAGCATTTGGTGAAAGAGGGGCTGAGAACGTCTGCGGGTCTTGTGGTCGAGACAGGTAGTGCCCGCGAGGTTCATCACTTCGCAGTGTTGGCTGGTTACGGCGCTGAGGCAATTCATCCCTACCTAGCCATTCAAACGATTGAGCGCTTGCATGATAAATTGCCCGCAGATCTTTCTCCCGAAAAGGCTGTGTACAACTACGTAAAAGCAATCGGCAAAGGAATTTCAAAAATCATGTCCAAGATGGGCGTGTCGACTTATATGAGTTATTGTGGCTCTCAGCTCTTTGAGGCAATTGGTATCAACACAGATACCGTTGAGAAATACTTCACTGGAACAGCAAGTCGTGTGCAGGGCATAGGAGTCTTTGAGATTGCTGAAGAGGCAATCAAAATGCATACCTCTGCGTTTGGAGAGGATCCCGTCTTGGCTAACATGCTTGACGTGGGCGGTGAGTACGCATGGAGGGTTAGAGGAGAAGACCATATGTGGACTCCTGATGCAATTGCAAAGCTCCAACACAGCACACGCTCTAACAACTGGTCTACCTATAAAGAGTATGCACAGATCATTAACGATCAAAGCCGTAGACACCTAACGCTGCGAGGTCTCTTTGAATTCAAGATCGATCCTTCCAAAGCTATATCAATTGATAAAGTTGAGTCCGCTTCAGAAATCGTGAAAAGATTCGCAACAGGCGCGATGAGTTTGGGCTCGATCTCTACTGAGGCGCACTCAACACTTGCAGTTGCGATGAACAGAATTGGAGGTAAAAGCAATACCGGTGAAGGCGGAGAAGATCCAGCGCGTTACAGAAATGAGCTTAAAGGGATCCCAATTAAGATGGGAGATACACTAAAAAGCGTTGTAGGCGAGGCCCAAATCGAGGTGGATCTACCATTGAATGCAGGCGACAGTCTGCGCTCAAAAATTAAACAAGTAGCATCTGGCCGATTTGGCGTGACGGCTGAATATTTGTCCTCAGCTGACCAAATACAAATCAAGATGGCTCAGGGTGCAAAGCCCGGTGAAGGCGGTCAACTCCCTGGCGGTAAAGTTTCTGAATATATTGGATTTCTACGTTATTCAGTGCCTGGTGTTGGTTTGATCTCACCCCCCCCGCACCATGATATTTACTCCATTGAAGACTTGGCGCAATTGATTCATGATTTGAAGAATGTTGCGCCGCATGCCTCTATTAGTGTTAAGTTGGTCTCCGAAGTTGGTGTTGGAACGATTGCCGCTGGGGTTGCCAAGTGCAAGGCCGATCACGTCGTTATCGCAGGTCACGACGGCGGCACTGGCGCTTCGCCTTGGTCCTCTATCAAACACTGTGGAAGCCCATGGGAGATTGGTCTTGCCGAGACTCAGCAAACATTGGTATTAAACGGACTTCGTAGTCGAATTCGTGTACAAGCTGATGGTCAAATGAAAACAGGACGCGACGTTGCAATTGCAGCGTTGATGGGTGCTGATGAGTTTGGATTTGCAA
>Ga0164296_1004839_pt1 | contig 12067 bp, 11 predicted proteins | sample GEODES057metaG_FD_113533 | JGI IMG/M metagenome (GOLD analysis project Ga0164296, IMG submission 113533) | Dystrophic lake water microbial communities from Trout Bog Lake, Wisconsin, USA - GEODES057 metaG | ecosystem: Environmental > Aquatic > Freshwater > Lake | place: USA: Trout Bog Lake...
AGACAAAAGGGCCAATGAATATAAATGCCGAATCCGGCATTGAAGGGGACGGGCGATGCGGATGAAATTGGATTCATGTCCCTTTATGGCACAAACAAAGCCAAAACAAAAGCAAGCCGCAGATAAACTCTTGTGTTTAAGCGCGGGCTATGACGGCGTTTTCAGGCAGGCTTTCGCCAGCGTCTGAAAGGCGCGGGCGCGGTGGGAGAGGGCAAGGCCGCCGTCTTTCGGCAGGCCATGCTTTTCCTCGGCGCTCATTTCGCCAAAGGTGCGGTCATGCCCATCGGGAAGAAACATCGGATCATAGCCAAAGCCTGCCGGTCCGCGCGGTGGCCACACCAAAGTGCCATCCACACGACCCTCGACGGCAATTTTGTGACCATCGGGCCAGACCACTGACAGAGACGAAATAAAATAAGCCCGCCGCGCATCGGGTGATGTCGCACCCATCGCTGCAAGTTTTTCTTCGATCAACGCCATCGCCATCGCGAAATCTTTCGTGGGGCCCGCCCAGCGCGCGGAATAGATGCCGGGATCACCGCCCAAGGCTTCGACGCACAATCCGGAATCATCGGCAAAGGCAGGAAGGCCAGAGAGGCGCGCCGCTGACTCGGCTTTAATCAGCGCATTGTCGGCAAAGGTTAAACCTGTCTCTTCTGGCTCGGGCAGATTCAATTCGCCCGCTGAGACAAGCGTGATCGCGTAAGGCGCGAGCAATTCGCGCATTTCCTTCAGCTTGCCACTGTTATGCGTGGCGATGACGACTTTGTCTTGAAGCCTGCGCATGATGATAACTCTTACCCGATCACGGCTTTCTGCAAGGCGACCAATTCGCTTGTGCCTTGCTTGGCAAGACGCAACAGCGCCATCAGCTCGTCTTCAGAGAAGGGCTTTACTTCCGCTGTGCCTTGAATTTCAACAAGGCCGCCTGAGCCTGTGATGACAAAATTCGCGTCTGTTTCAGCGGTTGAATCTTCCGCGTAATCGAGATCCAAAACCGGCGTGCCTTTGACGATGCCGCAGGAAATCGCGGCGACATGATCACGGAGCGGGTTGGACGTGATGATCGACCGCGATTGCATCCAGTGGAGGCAATCATGCAACGCGACCCAAGCGCCGGTGATGGCCGCTGTGCGTGTGCCGCCGTCGGCTTGAATGACATCACAATCGAGTGTGATTTGACGCTCTGAGAGGCGTGACAGATCGACCACCGCGCGCAGCGAGCGGCCGATGAGCCGTTGAATTTCCTGCGTTCTGCCCGATTGTTTGCCCGATACGCTTTCACGACGGGTCCGCTCGGCTGTGGCACGGGGCAGCATCGCATATTCCGCCGTGACCCAGCCTTTGCCAGACCCACGCAGCCAAGCGGGAGCCTTTTCTTCAACGGAAGCGGTGCAGAGCACATGCGTTTGGCCGAATTTCACAAGGCAGGACCCTTCGGCATAGCGGGCAATATTCCGCTCGAAAGACACTGGCCGCAATTGATTGTCCGCGCGTTGAGATGGGCGCATAAAAAAGATATCCTCGGATTGAATGAACGATTGGGTTTACGTCTAAGCGGGCTTCGCCCAGACCGCAAGGTCGAAGCGATCCGGGGGCGCTGCGACCCTGTCTGGGCTTGTCTCGCTCTGGAAATGTGATCAAGGTGAAACCATGTTCCTTGCTGTGACCATTGGCTGATCTGAGCGTGACATGACCGGACATTCTGATTCTGCCGCATCCCAGACCGCGCTGTTGGGGCTTAATGACCGTTCGCGCGAGATTTTTCGGCGCATCGTCGATTCCTATTTGACGACGGGTGAGCCGGTTGGCTCGCGCAATTTGTCCAAAATCATTCCGATTGCGCTCTCTCCCGCCTCGATCCGCAATGTGATGGCGGATCTTGAAGGCGCGGGCTTGATTTATGCGCCCCATGTCAGTGCCGGGCGATTGCCAACCGAAAAGGGTTTGCGCTTTTTCGTCGATTCCATGATGGAAATTGGTGATCTCACTTCAGAAGAGCGGCGCGATATTGAGGCGCAGGTCAGAGCCTCGGGACAAAACAAGTCGACCGAGACTTTGCTTGCCGAAGCATCGACCTTGATTTCAGGGCTGACCCGCAGTGCTGGGGTTGTGCTGACCAGCAAAATATCCTCGCCCCTCAAACATATCGAATTTGTGCGCATTGAAAAATTGCGCGCTTTGGCTGTGCTTGTGTCGGAAGATGGCAGTATCGAAAATCGCATTGTCGAATTGCCGCCCGGCCTTCCGGCCTCAGCCTTGATTGAAGCCTCGAATTATCTCTCCCATCGCATCAAGGGAAAGACGATTGCAGATTTGAAATTGGAGCTTGAAGAGGCGCGGCAACAGGCCGAGCAAGAGCTTGACAGTTTGACCGCCAATCTTGTGGCAGCAGGCCTTGCGAGCTGGGCTGGAGAGCAACAGGACCGGCATTTGATTGTGCGCGGCCAAGCCCATCTGCTCGAAGATCTGAAAGCAATGGAAGATTTGAGCCGCATCAAATTGCTGTTTGATGATCTCGAGACGCAAAAAGACGTGATTGATTTGCTCTCGCGGGCGGAGCGGAGTGAAGGGGTCAGGATTTATATCGGCTCGGAGAATAAATTATTCTCGCTGTCTGGCTCCTCAATGATTGCGACACCGTTTCGGGATCAGAACCAAAAAATCGTCGGCGTGCTCGGCGTGATTGGCCCGACGCGATTAAATTATGCCCGCGTGGTGCCGATGGTGGATTACACTGCGCGGGTGATTTCGCAGCTTCTCAATGAAGGGCGCTAGGCGCTTGCCATCTGATCAGGCGGCGTGATCACCCACATAAGCCATAGTGATCACCCACATAATCCGATCGATCTGGTAAATAACAACAGTCTTCGGGTAAAGGGTTTCGAGGCCTATTTTAAGCTAAGATATTGATTTTGCTCATTTTCATTTATGGGAAGGAGCGAAAATCACTGTTTTTTGCAAAATTCGGCTTGAGCATCTCTTTTATCGTGTTGTTAAGGAACTTAATCCTATAGAGCCAAAAAGTCAAGCCGCCCTGCGTCCCCTGTCGCCCTTGGAAAAGCGCCTCTGGCCTGCTAGACGCGTAGCCATGACAACGCATCGCTTCGACAATATTCGCAATTTCTCCATCGTCGCCCATATCGACCATGGAAAATCGACACTCGCTGACCGGTTGATCCAGAAAACCGGCGGGCTCGCTGACCGCGACATGGTGGAGCAAGTGCTCGATTCGATGGATATCGAGCGCGAGCGCGGCATCACGATCAAAGCGCAGACCGTCCGCCTGACTTACAAAGCGCAAAATGGCGAAACCTATATTTTGAACCTCATGGACACGCCGGGCCATGTGGACTTCGCCTATGAAGTCTCACGCTCGCTCGCGGCCTGTGAAGGCTCGCTCTTGGTTGTCGATGCGTCGCAAGGCGTTGAAGCGCAAACACTCGCCAATGTGTATCAGGCGCTTGACGCGGGCCATGAGATTGTGCCGGTTTTGAACAAAGTCGATCTTCCCGCCGCCGAGCCCGAACGGATCAAACTGCAAATCGAAGAAGTCATCGGGCTTGACGCCTCGGGCGCGGTGCCGATTTCGGCGAAAACGGGCTTGAATATCGAAGGCGTTCTCGAAGCGATTGTGACGCATCTGCCTCCCCCGCAAGGCGATGAAACAGCACCCTTGAAAGCGATGCTGGTGGACAGCTGGTATGATGCCTATCTCGGCGTTGTCGTGCTGGTGCGCATTGTCGATGGCGTTTTGAAAAAAGGATCCGACATCACGATGATGGGCACGGGTGCCCGTTATCAGGTCGATAAAATCGGCGTGTTCACGCCGAAAATGCAGGACATGCCACAATTGGGCCCCGGCGAGATTGGGTTCATCACCGCGCAAATCAAACAAGTGGCTGATACACGCGTGGGTGATACGATTACCGAAACCAAAAAGCCTTGCACGGCTCCCTTGCCCGGATTCAAATCCGCGCAACCTGTTGTCTTTTGCGGATTGTTCCCCGTCGATGCGGCGCAATTCGAAGATTTGCGCACGGCGATGGGCAAATTGCGGTTGAATGATGCGAGCTTCTCTTATGAGATGGAATCCTCAGCCGCACTCGGTTTTGGCTTCCGTTGCGGATTTTTGGGCCTTTTGCATCTTGAAATTATTCAAGAGCGATTGAGCCGCGAGTTCAATCTCGACCTCATCGCGACAGCGCCATCGGTGATTTATAAAATCGCGCTCAAAGATGACACCGAGATTGAATTGCACAATCCCGCTGATATGCCGGATGTGATGAAGATTGAAGAGATTCGTGAGCCTTGGATCAGAGCGACGATTCTCACGCCTGATGATTATCTCGGCGCGATTTTGAAACTCTGCCAAGATCGTCGCGGCACGCAAGTTGATCTCAATTATGTCGGCAAACGCGCGATGGTTGTTTATGATTTGCCGCTCAATGAAGTCGTGTTTGATTTTTATGATCGGTTGAAATCGATTTCAAAGGGTTATGCGAGTTTTGATTATCACATCACCGATTATCAAGCCGGTGATCTCGTGAAAATGTCGATTCTCGTCAATGCCGAACCGGTTGATGCCTTGTCGATGCTGGTCCATCGCACACGCGCCGAATTCCGTGGCCGTGCGATGTGCGAGAAGCTCAAAGATTTGATTCCACAGCATCTCTTCCAAATTCCGATTCAGGCGGCGATTGGTGGCAAGATCATCGCGCGTGAAACGATTTCCGCCTTGAGAAAAGATGTGACCGCAAAATGCTATGGCGGTGACATCAGCCGCAAGCGCAAACTGCTTGATAAGCAGAAAGAAGGCAAAAAGCGTATGCGGCAATTCGGTAAAGTTGAAATTCCGCAAGAGGCCTTTATTGCTGCGTTGAAAATGGACAATTAACACAGTTCAACACACACCAACGACAGGGAGAGCGACGATGACCGATCTTGGGACATTAGAGAATTTCCACAAACGTTGGATTGAAGTGTTTAACAGCCATGATCTCGATGCGCATGCGGCACTTTATACCGAAGATGCGATGTTGTTTGGCTCAGTGCCGGAATTGATTATCGGTCGCGCCGCGATCCGCGCTTATTTTGGTGGACGCGGGCCGAACGTGCATGTCGCGCATTATCCTTTTCCACGCGTGACTATGATCGCGGATGATGTTGCTGTCACCGCAACGCATGTTGATTTTGCCGATGGTGATCAGCCCATGCCTTACCGCGTCACATGGATGCTGGTGAAGCGCGATGGCGAATGGAAAATCGCGCAGCATCACGGCTCACCGCGTCAATAACATCTCTCGTTTTATGGTCGTCTTGCGCGCACGATTAATGCGCGCGGGCGATGCAGAAATCGACGGCTTCGAGCAAAGCCTGTTTCATGGGCGTTTCAGGGAATGAGGCGAGAGCATCACGTGCCTTGACGCCATAGTCTTCAGCGCGCGCAATGGTTTCCTCAATCGTGCCGTGACGCTTCATGATCGTGATGGCTTCAGCCAAGTGATCATCGCCATGCTCGCCCTCTTCAAGCGCGCGTTTCCAGAATTGCCGCTCTGATTCAGTGCCGCGCGCGATTGCGAGCACGACCGGCAAAGTGAGTTTCCCTTCGCGGAAATCATCGCCGATGTTTTTGCCAAGCGATGAGGCAGCGCCACCATAATCAAGCGCATCATCAATCAATTGAAACGCAACGCCGAGATGTGTGCCATAGGCGCGGCAGGCGATTTGTGTGTCCTTGTCGCGGCCCGCGATGATGGGGCCGACTTCACATGCGGCTGAAAACAAAGCCGCTGTTTTGCCGCGAACAACGGAGAGATAATCCTCTTCCGATGTCGTGATATTTTTCGCAACCGCAAGCTGGAACACTTCGCCTTCGGCAATCACGGTTGCAGCGGTTGATAAAACGTCCAAGGCTTCAAGCGAGCCGACTTCGACCATCATTTTGAAGGCTTGGCCCAAGAGAAAATCACCAACCAACACGCTGGCTTCATTGCCCCACAGCATCCGCGCAGCGAGCTTGCCGCGACGCATTTCGCTGTCATCGACGACATCATCATGCAGCAAAGTGGCGGTGTGCATAAATTCGACAGCGGCTGCGAGTTTGACATCGCCTGTGCCGCTGTAATCACACAAAGCTGCGGTTGCGAGTGTCAACATCGGACGCAGACGCTTGCCGCCGGAATCAATCAGATGCCGCGCGATTTCGGGAATCATCGTCACATCGGAACCGACGCGCGACAGGATCATCTCATTGACGCGACCCATCCCTTCGCGGGTGAGCGCCAACAAAGGCTCAAGACTCGGAGCCGCAACCGGCTTGATGTGTTGAGATGCGAGAGCGCCCACGCGTGTCATCCTTGGTCTCAATTCCTTCGGCCCTGCTCGGGCGGCGGCAACTTGGCATGGAGGCTTGAGGTTCGCAACTTGCCAAAATGACTGGCGAGGATTTATTGCAGAAAGGATGAAAAGTCATGGCTTTCTTGGCGATAGACTGCGGATCGCGCAACCTGATCACGGTCATCGCGTGGGAACGGATGCGATTTTGCTCAGTGCCATGGTCGATCCCGCGCTTGATGGGCGGGTTTATGACGCGGGAGCCGGGGTTGGCGCAGCGGGATTATGCGTCGCCGCACGGTGCAGCAAGGCCAGGATCACGCTCATCGAGATCGACCCCGATATCGCGCAATTTGTCGAAATCAATAGAAATACCAATAGGTTAACGGACCGCTGCGAGGTCCTGACCGCCGATCTGCTCGCGCCTTTTGCGGATCGCAAGGCACACGGCCTGTGCCAAGGCGATGCGGTGGCGGTGATCACCAACCCGCCTTTTTTCGATGCTGCGACAATTCGCCCAACGGAATCCGCGACCAAAGCGCGGGCGCATATCATGCCGGAAGGCGGACTTCCGCGCTGGATTGCGGCCTGTCGCGACATGCTGCAAGCGCATGGGGTGTTGCATCTCATTCACCGGCCTGACGCTTTGCCCGCTTTGCTTGACGCGATGGGGCCGCCTTTTGGCGCGATCACGCTGAAACCCGTGTTGAGCCATGCCGACGGACCGGCGACGCGGATTCTCATCTCGGCGGTGAAAGACAGTCGCGCGCCGCTCAAGATTTTGAAAGCGCTGGTGCTGCATCAAGCGGATGGCCGCTTTACCGATGAGGCGGAGGCGATCCATCGCGGTGAGGCGGGCATCGCGATGCGTTGAGCGCGCCCGCTTGTTTTGCGGCTAACTTGGCTGACCAAAGGCAAGCGCGCCGCACAGGGCTGCGAGAAACAGCACCGTGTCATGCACCGCAAGCCAACGCGCGGAGATTGGGCCGGATGTGTGGATCGCGGCCATCGCGCCAATCGTCGCCGTGCCCCAGCCAAATCCGGCGCAGGCCAAAGCCAAGCTGAAGCCTTGCACCGTTGTTTGGCTCATCACGCCTAAAGCGCCGATGAGCAACAGCGCCAAGCCTTCCAGCGCGACGACAAACCCGCCTTGATGGGCGACAAGCCGACCGATGACAAAGCCCGGCACATACATGGCCGCAAGATGCGTCGCCATCGCTGCAGACGTCATGCCGAAGCCGAGGCCGCAGCCTTGCATCAGCAAAGGCGTTTTCGCCATCAGCCCATTCATACCCAACCAAGCAAGGCCCGCGATTGCGGTTGCGGCAACAAAACCGGCGCGTGAGACCGGCGCGTCCGGCGTGGCGCGGGCTTCAATGGAGAGATCAAGCCCAGGCAGGCCGGTGGCGAGCCAAAGCGGGATCAGATTGGCGATGCCTGCGGCAGCCAAGAGCCAGGCTAAGGCGAAAGGCCCGCCCGCGGATGACAAGGCCGTCACGGCGAAAGGGCCAAGCACGGCCCCCACAATGCCGCCGCCAAACACGAAAGCGCCCGAACCGCCTGCGAGTGATGCGGCATGCCGATAAAACACCGCAAAGCCCTGCGCCATGCCGAGCCAAAGGGCGCCGAGAAGAAAAATCAGAAATTGCCGCTCACTCACTGCGAAGGCTGCGAGCAATCCACCGGCAATGCCGAGGCTCGCACCCAAGGCAAAAGCCGAGCGGCGGCCAAACAGATCCATCAAAAGCGAAGCAGGGAAACTCGCCACAGCTGAGCCGAGCAGAAGCGCCGCAAAAGGCAGCGCAACGGCCGCATCAGAGGGCGCAATCGCCAGGCTTGCAAGAGGAAGCGCGGAATAGATCAACACCTGCGCAAAAATCGCCACGCCGAAGGCTGACGCAAGGCGCAATGTCGAGGCGTGTTGCGGCAACGCACCGAAAGCGAGCGGCATGCCATCACTGCCACAGGCACAAAAGAGTTGACCGGCACGCAGTCTCAACCCATCGAGCCGCGCCATGTCTTACTTCTTTCCCAAATCATCATCATTCAAGATGCGATGCGCGGCCCCTTCGAGATCATCGAACTGCCCGGATTTCAACGCCCACATGAAGCCTGCCAAAGCGAGGAGGCCCAAGCCCAAAGCGGCGGGAACAAGATAAAGCAATATGGTCATTCGCCGATCCCCCGCACCTGCCGCGCGCGCAACGCATTGAGTGTCACGATAATCGATGATCCCGACATCGCCAGAGCGGCAATCAAAGGCGTGATACCGCCTGCCATCGCAAACGGAACCGCGACGAGATTATAGAGCAAGGCGACCGCGAAATTCTCCCGCATCACCGCGCGGCCTTTTTTGCAAAGTGCGAGTGTTTCCACAACCGCATGCAAGCGACGGCCTGAGAACACAGCATCCGCCGCCGCCTGTGTGACATCCGCACCGCTCGCGGGCGCAAGCGAGGCATGGGCACCGGCTAAAGCGGGCGCATCATTGATGCCATCTCCCACCATCAGCACGCTATGGCCCGCTTGTTTCAATGCGCGCAAGTGATCAAGCTTGTCCTGCGGCCTGAGCGCTGCCGAAAAGTCTGACACGCCAAGCCCGCGCGCGACCTCTTCCACCGCGCTCTGCTGATCGCCTGATAATATGATGAGCCGGTAGCCTTTGGCCTTGAGCGCGTCGATTGTCGCTTGCGCATCGGGCCGCATCGATTGGCCGATGGTGATCAAGCCAGCCTCATCGCCGCAACGAAACGCAATTACGGATGCGCCATCATGCCATATCGGAGCGGCCAAGCCGCAATGCGCCGCGCTGCCAAGCCGGGCTTCTTGCCCCTCGACTCGCGCGATAATGCCTTGGCCGGGCACTTCAACCGCATCCGTCAAAGGCTTCAACCGACCAAAGCGATCCACCGCATAATCGCGCAAGGCGCGCGCCAAGGGATGATGACTGGAGAGCGCCAAACGACCCGCCAGCATCAGCGCATGTTCTGACAAAGAGGCCGCATCAACCAGCGAGGATTCTGGCAAAGTGAGCGTGCCGGTTTTGTCGAACACGATGGTATCGATTTCGGCCATGCGCTCAATCACATCGCCGGATTTGATCAGGATCCCCCGACGAAACAAGGCGCCCGCGATAACAACTTGAACCGCAGGGGCCGCCAGCGCCAAAGCGCAAGGACAGGTGATGATCAACACCGCGATGGCGATGATCAGCGCGTCATGGATCGACGCGCCCGCGATGATCCAGAGGATTGCTGTAAGAGCCGCTGCGATATGCACGACCGGCGCATAGATTTTTGCGATCTTGTCGGCGAATTTCACATAGCGGGATTTTGCGCTGACCGCATTGTCGATCAAGCGCGCAATATCCGCGAGCAAAGTCTCGCCGCCTGCTGCGGTCACTGAAATTTCAAGCGTGGCGTCACCATTCAACGTGCCTGCGTAAACACGATCACCGAGGCTGACACGGCGCGCCTGTGTTTCGCCGGTCACGAGGCTTTCATCAATCATCGCCTCGCCCGCGACGATCACACCATCGGCTGCAAGCCGCTCGCCCGGGCGCACCAGCAAGCGATCCCCGACACTGAGCGCCTCTGACGGCACATGAACGAGACTGCCATCGGGCGCAATGCGCGTAGCCGTCGGCGTGTGCAATGCTGCGAGATTGGCAGCAGCCGCATTGGTGCGCTGGCGCATCGCATGATCCAACACACGGCCTGACAGCAGAAAGAAAATCAGCATCAAGGCTGAATCAAAATAAGCGTGCTCTGCGTGATGCGCTGTCTCATAGACGGACATCGCGAGAGCCAACACAATGCCGATTGTGATTGGCACATCCATATTCATCTCGCCACGGCGCAGCGCGCGACCGGCGCTCAGGAAAAAGGGCTGCCCTGCAAAAGCGGCGGCAGGCAACGCAATCAGCGCCGAGAGCCCATGAAAGAGATCGCGTGTTTCGGGCGTGATATCACTGACATTGCCGGCCCAGACGCAAATCGACAACAGCATGACATTGATTGCCGCAAAGCCAGCAATCGCGAGACATTTCATCAGCCATTTGGTTTGCTGATCTTCGAATGACTCCTCACGATCCGCGACAAAGGGCGCAACGCGATAGCCGAGCCGCTCAAGCGTCCTGATTGCGGGTGAGGGATCACAGGCGTGATCATGCCACTCCGTATGCAGACGCCGTGTTGTAAAATTAAGCCGCGCTGTTACGAGGCCCGGGATTTGGCGCAGACTGCCTTCGATTTCAGAAATCGACTCCGCTGACACGATCCCGTCAATCGCCAGCTCCAGCAGCGTGCGACCATCCGACCCTGTTTTGAGAAAACCGGAGAAGTCAGCGCTGTCGCTCACAATTGCAGTCTCCGGTTTGCACCCTCAATGAAGGATGACGCGGTTCACGCTTTGATAGACGATTGTTTGATCGTGAACGGCTTCAAGTGCAACATCCCATTGGCCTGCGGATGCTGAAGTCGAGCCACGATAGAGCCCTGCTTCCGACTCTTGCAACGTGACGCGATGATCGCGTTTGGAATCAGCTGGCGCACGCAAGATGGCATCGAGGCTGAGGCCTGTGAGCGGCGCACCTGAAGCGTCGGACAGTCGCACCTCCATCTGCGTTTCGCCAGATGCTACGCGATCAAGATGGACATTCGCAACCCAGCCGCGACTGTCTTGCGCTTTGGCCTGTTCAATCGCCTTATTATAGGCAAGGCCCGTTTCATAAGGCTTGTCGGTTTGCAACCCGCTGAATGTTGTCACCGCCAAAGCCGCCATCAGAAAATTGACCGCGAATGTGACGCCGAAAAAGACGACAAGAATCGCAAGCACCATCCAGCCTTTCAATCGAAAGCCCGAGGGTTGCACGGACGGATCATCAAGAGCGTTATCGTGCAGTGTCATCCCTTATCCTCCGGTTGGCTGTATCTCTTTGGCTTAATGGATTGACTTCGGTGTCCGGAAAAAGTCATCGCCGGTTGCTGTCTCACCTGTGAGCGGATCGACCAATTTGAATTCAACATTCGCGGGTTCACCAGAAATATCGTCATCATTGATGCCTGTTAACAAAGTGCGAATTTCACGCGTCTGATCCGGGCCAACATCAATCGCGATTGATCCAGCAGAATTTGGCGTCGCGCCCATCACCTCAACATGCGGATCGCGCACGCCGGAAATCGTCAGCAGGAAATTCTTTTCTGAGCGCGTTTTATTAGCAATGCGGACCGTATAGGCGTTGCGAATATGGCCATCGGACAAGGTGACATAAATCGGATTGCGATCATGAATCACACTGATCGTGAAATCAGCGCGCGTGGCGAGCGCATAGGCCATGACACCGCCGACAAAGGTGATCAATGCCACATAGAGTATCGTTCTTGCGCGCAAGGGCCGGAAGATATTAGGCAAACCTTGCTGGCGACGTTTGACATTGACCTCGGTGTCATAGGCGATGAGGCGCGTGGGCCGCCCAATTTTCACCATCACATCATCACACGCATCAATGCAGAGCCCGCATTGAATACAGCCGAGATTGGCGCCTTGGCGAATATCAACACCCGTCGGGCAAACCGCGACACATTGCTGGCAATCAATGCAATCCCCCGCCGGTGCGCCGACCTCGCGCGCATGCGCCGCTTTCTTGAAGGACATGCGCGGCTCACCACGATCATAGCGATAGGTGACATTGAGCGCATGTTCATCGGTCAATGCGGCTTGGATGCGTGGC
>Ga0164296_1004842_pt1 | contig 12064 bp, 11 predicted proteins | sample GEODES057metaG_FD_113533 | JGI IMG/M metagenome (GOLD analysis project Ga0164296, IMG submission 113533) | Dystrophic lake water microbial communities from Trout Bog Lake, Wisconsin, USA - GEODES057 metaG | ecosystem: Environmental > Aquatic > Freshwater > Lake | place: USA: Trout Bog Lake...
AGTTGGCGCCCTTGGCCAGGGCCGGAGCGCCCAGCACGGTGACGAACAGCATGGCGCTGGAGTTAAACGCGATCGGGATCCAGTTCATGATGACTAGGAACAGGGCGACGATGATGGGCACGAGACCCATGACCAGGCCCGTCGGCATGCCGAAATGGGCCACCGCGAAACCCGACCACCAGGCCAGGCCCACGCCCACCAAGGCGCCGATGACCGAATGTGGCAGCCGGCTGAATTCGTTCTTTTCGACCGTCGCCCAGTGCCACAGCAGCAGGAAGCTGGCGAAGAACACTTCCAGGCTCATGTGGATCAGCATGATGCCGCCGATCTCGAAGGCGGCCAGGGCGACGATGATGAAGCCCAGCAGCATCAGACCGGATACGACGGTAATGGGGGCCGGCGCCGGTGCGCTCTCGGCCGTACTGTCACTCATGTATTCCTCCCGTTGCGAAGCCATCGCGTCTGATTTCTGAGATCAGACTGCGGGCGCACCGTGACAAAGGTTTGGCTGGCGCACAAGCGATTGTAATCGCAGCCTCGCTTGCCGTCGGGGCAGGTCGTCCGCCACCTCTGCCGCCAGTAAATCGAAGGCCGAACACAGAAAATTACGAGGCGAGGCCCGATATCGCGGGCTAAGGCATCGACATGCTGTTCCGCGCGCCAGAATCCATCCCCGTTCCCTGGTCAAGGCGATCAGCTGGCGCCTGCTCGGCAGCCAGGACACCTTCATCCTCAGCTTTCTGGTCACCCACAGCTTCGTCTTCGCGGGCTCGATCGCCTCGTTCGAGACGGTGACCAAGATCATGCTCTAGCTATTTCCACGAGCGCATCTGGGCCTTGGCGCCCTGGGGCCAGCAGGCCCGTCCGGCCGAGCCCGACGCACGCGCCATCCACTAAGAGTCGCTTTTTCCCCGCGGAGCTGGATGAGCGCTTGTCTTCGCGCTCAAGATTGTCTGACCTGTCGCCTGGGGCTCGGCGCTCCGGGGGAAAGACCATGGCCGCGATCGACGGAGTGAAGCATAGCCTACAGGAGGCCGAGACGCGGCTTCTGGCCGACCTGCGCGCGCTGCGCCGGACGCACCGTGAACAGGGCGCCTCCGGCGGTGAAACTCTGACCATCGGCCAGAAGGTCGCCGACCGGGTCGCCTCGACCATGGGCTCGTGGCGGTTCATCATCATCCAGTCGGCGATCCTGTTTTTCTGGATCATCGCCAACGTCACCGCCTTCATCTTTCATTGGGATCCCTATCCCTTCATCCTGTTGAACCTGGCCCTGTCGTTCCAGGCGGCCTATGCGGCGCCCTTCATCATGATGAGCCAGAACCGCCAGCAGGATATCGACCGCAAGGAGGCGGAGAACGACTACAAGATCAACATCAAGGCCGAGCTCGAGATCGAGCTGCTGCACGAGAAGATCGACGAGCTGCGCGCGAAGGAGGTCCAGGCCCTGACCCAGGCGGTCAGCGAACTGACCGCCCTTTTGGCGCAGGAGCGTGAAAACAAGCCGATCTGCTGATGACGATGATTGACGACATCGCCGCCACGTCCCGCCGCGAGCGCGCCAAGGGCGGCCGACGCGCGCGTATCGTGGAGGCGGCCTCCGCCCTGCTGCGCGAGGTGGGCATAGCGGACCTGTCGGTGAAAATGATCGCCGACCAGGCCGGCGTCAGCCCGGCCACGGTCTACAACCTGTTCGGCGCCAAGGCGGCGGTGCTGGAGAACGTCTACGAGCGCGACCTCGCCGAGTTCGAGAAGCTGGTAGACGAGGCGCCGTCCGCTGACAGCCTGGAGCGAATCTTCGACGCGGTGGCGATCGCCGCCGGCCTGTATCGTTCCGACCCGCGCTTCTATCGCTCGGTGGCCTCCATGCCGAACAGCAACGCGGCCGACGCCGCCCTGATCGCGCGGGTCAACCGCTCGCGCGCCGGGGTCTGGGTGGAGATGGTGCGCACCGCCGCGGAGGACGGCCACCTGCGCGGTGACACCGACGTCAGCTGGGTGGGCGCGGCGATGCGCCATCTGGCCGGCGGCGCGCTCAGCGCCTGGCTCGGCGGCCTCATCAGCGTCGACCAGTACGAAACAGACGTCAGATATGGTTTCGCCGCGGTCCTGTGGTCCTTCGCCACGCCGACGGCCCAGAAGCGCCTGCGTGTGAAATTGGACGCGACCCTTGACGGCCAGGACCATCGGCCCCCAGGCTGAAACGTCCTGATCGCACGCAAGCCGATCAGGCGAGAAGGCGCCCCGTCAGAGGGCGCCGTGACATCGGAGGAATGCGTGGCCAACGCGTCGACGACCGCGGCTCCCGACCAGGACGCCGGCTGGGTGCAGGGTGTGCTGCTCGCCATCATCCCCGCCACCGTAGTGATGACTGTCATCACCGCCATCCCGATCATTCCCAAGCTGCTGGTCGTGTTCGGCAAGACGCCAGGCGCGGCGGTGCTGGTGCCAATGCTGGTCGTGGCGCCGACCCTGGCCATCGCCCTGTCCAGCGTGGCGGCGGGCATGCTGGGCGAGCGGATCGGTCGGCGGCGGCTGCTGGAGCTTTCCACCGCCCTCTTCGCCGTGAGCGCCATCCTGCCGTTCTGGCTCAACTCCTTCGCCCTGATCCTCGCCTCGCGCGCCCTGGCCGGCGTCGCGCTGGGCGCCATGACCACCTCCGGCGTCGGCCTGACCGGAGACTATTTCTCGGGCGCGACGCGTCAGCGCTGGCTGGCCATCCAGGGGGGGTCGGCCGCGGCGGCGGGGGTGATCACCTCGGCCATCGCCGGCGCGCTCGGCGACATGAGCTGGCGCCTGCCCTTCCTCTTGCTAGCGGTCGGCTTCCCGCTGCTGGCGGCCTTCCTGCTCTTGCCCGCGCGCCATGCGACGACGCCCGAGGGCCAGCACCACGAGGAGGAGATCGAGGCCGGCGCCGCAGGGCCCGTGCCGTGGTCGACCCTGGCCGCCATCTTCGCGCTCGGCATCTTCGGCAGCCTGATCATCTTCCCGCCCGCCTATGAGCTGGGCCTGGTGTTCCAGGAAAAGAAGCTCGGCGCCGCCACACTGACCGGCATCGCAACCGCCGTACTGGCCGCCGGCGCCGTGGCCGGCGCGCTCGGCATGGGCGTGCTCGGCCGCATGTCGGCGCCGTGGAAGATGGCCGTGGCCTTCGCGGCCGGCGGTGTCGGCACGGTTCTGGTGTCGATGTCGGGTCAGATCCCACCGATCATGATCGGCGCCGTCGCGGTCGGCATCGGCCAGGGCATGATCGGGCCGATCCTGTCGATCTGGCTCCTGGACCGCACACCGGCGCTGGCGCGCGGGCGCATCATCGGCCTCTATTCGACGGTCTTCTATTTCGCCCAGTTCGCCGCGCCCCTGATCTCGGGCTGGGTCGCCTCGCAAAGCGTCAGCGTCTCGTCGAGCATGGTCTATTACGAGATCGCCTCGGCCGTGGCGGTCGCGGCGATCGCCGTGCTGTCGATCCGCAAACCCAGGGCAGCTTAGCTCGCCTGCCGCTCGCGCTCCTGGGCGGCGGCGGCGACACGGGCCACCTCGGCCAGCAGAAGCTGTGGCGAGATCGGCTTGGCGATGACCCCGTTCATGCCCGAGCGCCGATAGCTGGCCAACTGATCGGGCATGACATTGGCCGTGGTCGCGACGATGGGCGTGTCGCAGCGCGGCGCCGGCAGCTCGCGGATCGCCTTGGCCGCCTCGACGCCGTCCATCACCGGCATCTGGATATCCATGAACACCAGGTCGAAGTGACTGCGCTTGACCGCCGCCACGCCCTGCGCCCCGTCCTCGGCGGTCTCCACCTGGGCGCCCAGTTGCGAGAGCATGGTCGTGGCGACCAGGCGGTTGGTCGGGTTGTCCTCCACCACCAGGATGCGCAGACCACTGAGCCAGCCGCCGTCCGGCGCACCGTCCTTGACCGGCTCGGCGCAGGCGGGCGCGGCGATGTCGAACCAGAAGGCCGAACCCCGGCCCTCGACGCTACGGTGGCCGATGGAACCGCCCATCAGCTCGGTCAGCCGCTTGCTGATCGCCAGCCCCATGCCGGCGCCGCCATGGCGGCGGGTCATCGAGGCGTCAGCCTGGTGGAAGCGTTCAAACAGATAGCGCTGGGCGGCGGCCGGAATGCCGATGCCGGTGTCGACCACGTCCAGCCGCAACCGGCGCGTTTCGCCCTCGCCGCTCTGCGACAACACGATATCGACGCCGCCGACATTGGTAAACTTCACGGCGTTGCCGATCAGGTGGAAGAACATCTTGCGCAGCCGGCCGGGATCGCCGCGCACCCAGCCCAGGTCACCCTCGAGCCGCGCCTGCAGGGTCAGGCCCTTGGCCACCGCCTTGGGCCGCAGGACGGCGAGCACGCTTTCCAGCTCGTTCGCCGGCTCCGTCGGCTCGATGCGCAGTTCCAGATGGCCGGCCTCGACGTCGGCGTAGTCGATCAGGTCGTTGAGCAGGTCCGACAAGCCCGCGCCGGAGGCCAGCGCCTCGCGCACCAGGCGCCGCTGTTCGTTGCGCGGCGGATCGGCGGTCAGCAGGTGCAGAGCGCCCAGGACACCGTTCATCGGCGTGCGGATCTCGTGGCTGACGTTGGCCAGGAAGCGCGCCTCGGCCTCGACCGCGGCCAGGGCGGCCCGCTCGCCGCGCACGGCCGCGTCGCGCGCCTCGACCAGGGGGGTCACGTCCTGGGCGATACCCAGCATCTCCCATTGGCCCGAGGGCAGGCGGCGCACGCCGCGCCATGCGGCTTGGACATGGCGCCAACCGCCGTCGGCCAGGCGCTCGCGATAATTCATGCGCTGAGGCTCACCGGTGATCAGCGAGCGCGTCCAGGCGTCGTGCAGGGCGCGGGCGTCCTGGCGGTGCACCTCCGGGCGAACGCTCGCACCGGCCCTCTTCCATTCGGACCCCGTTGTCTCCTGCCTTTGGGTGAAATCGGGGTCGAGGTCGTATTCGTCGGTCGTGGGATCGTACCGCCAGATGGTCACGCCCGCGGTCTCGCGCAGCATGGCGGCGGCCTGCAACGCCTGCTGGCTGTGATGCGCACGCGCCCGCTCGACGGTGACGTCGCGTAGAATGGCCAAGAGCCAGTCCTGTTCGCCGCGCACGGCGTGGCAGCTCACCCACCGCCAACCGCCCGCCTTGGTGGCCAGACGATAGTCGATCACGCAGCGCTCGTCCTGGCCAAGGGGCGCCACGCTCGCCAGGGCCGCTTCCGCATCGTCGGGATGGATCATGGACGCGAACGATCGGCCGAGCACCTCGTCCGGCGCCCAGCCGGTGAGTTCGGACCAGGCGGCGTTGGCGCTCTTCAACACGTCGTCATGGACGCTGATGAAGACGTCGAGACTGTTCTCGAAGAACCAGGTCGCGGCCCGGAACGCCCCACTCGTCACCAGGACCTCGGAAGACGACTGCGCCACAGACCCTACTCCCCACCCGAACCCTTGCGACAACTTGACGCTGGGGCAGTGAAGAGTTCGTCACCAAACACTACTCTGGCGACAAAAAACTACTGATGAGTCCGTAGACTTGCGGCGATCGACTTATTCGGCGGCCAAGGTCTCGGGGTTGCGCGTCGGGCGCTCCACCATGCGGCCCGGCAGAGCGCCGGTGGGCTGGCCGTGGCGCATGATGACCTCGCCGCTGACGATGGTGGCGATATAGCCGTCGGCGTCCTGGGTCAGGCGGCGGCCGTTCGACGGCAGGTCGCGGACCATGCGGGGGGCGTGCAGGGTCAGCTTGTCGAAGTCGATGACGTTGACGTCGGCCTTCAGGCCAACCCCGATGCGGCCGCGGTCGGTCATGCCCAGCATGGCCGCCGGCTTGGAGGTCATCTTGCGGACGATCTCCGGCAGGGCGATGCGCGCGGCTTTCCGGTCGCGGCCCCAATAGGCGAGCATGAAGGTGGTGTAGGTCGAATCGCAGATCATGCCGTAGTGGGCGCCGCCGTCGCCCAGCGCCGGCACCGAGTTCGGGTGCGTCAGCATGGCGTGCACGGCGTCGAGGTTGTTTTCCTCATAGTTGGCGGCGGTCTGCAGCAGTAGGGCGTGGCCGTCCTGCTCGAGCAGCATGTCGTAGACCACCTCGTCCGGGCTGACGCCGCGGGCCTCGGCAATGGCCGCCACGCTGTCCTCGGGGCTGGGCTCATAGTTCGGCGAGCTGCCGAGCGCATAGATGGTCGGGAACCGGCGGGCGACCGCATAGACGAACATGCCGCGCGGCTCGGGCTTGTCTGCGATGATCGCCGCGCGCACCTCGGGCTTGCGCATCTCGGCGACGCGCTCATCCAGGGGCAGGTCGGCGATGGCGCAGTAGGCCGGGTGAGCGCTGAAGGGATTGTAGGAGGCGTCCAGACCCAGGAGCACGCCCACGGGCCGGGCGAAGACCTGGGCCGTCACGCGCGGACCGTTGCCGTCGTTGGCGACGCGCACGGTCTCCAGAATGCTCTTCCAGTTGTCCGTGTCGTACGAGGCCTGGAACAGGCTGAACGACAGCGGCGAGCCAGTGTGGGTGGCGACGTTGTGGAACATCTCCAGGTCGGGCTCGGGATGCTCGATGTTGAGGATGGCCTGGATGACGCCGCCGCCGGCCTCGGCCATGCCCTCGGCGATGGCGCGCAGCTCGGCCTCCGGCGTGTGGGCCGTCGGAATGACCACTCCGTCCAGCGTCGTGTGGAAGATGTTGCGCGAGGTGCCTAGGCCCAGGGCCCCGGCCTCAATGGCCTCGCGCGCGATGACGCGCATCTGGGCCATGTCTTCCTCGGTGGCGACCTCGTGGTCCAGCGCCCGCTCGCCCATGACGTACATGCGCACCGCCGAGTGCGGCAGCTGCACGGCGAAGTCGATGTCGTGCTTGCGACGCTTCAGCGCCTGGACGAAGTCGGGGAAGGTTTCCCAGTCCCAGCTCAGTCCGTCGGCAAGCACCACCTCGGGCATGTCCTCGACGCCTTCCAGAAGCTTGATCAGCCGGGTGTGGTCTTCCGGCCGGCACGGGGCGAAGCCGACGCCGCAGTTGCCGGTGACAACCGTGGTGACGCCGTGCGCCGACGAGGGCGACATGCGCTCGGCCCAGATCAGCTGGCCGTCATAGTGGGTGTGGACGTCGATGAAGCCGGGCGTGACCATCTTGCCGCGCGCGTCGATCTCTTCGCGCCCGACCTCGGGCACCGCGCCGATGGCGATGATCTTGCCGTTGGTGATGGCGATGTCGGCGACGTAGGGCTCACCGCCCATGCCATCGAAAATGGTCCCGCCCCGGATGACCAGATCAGCCATGCTTTCCAACTCGACCTCCCGTAGTGTTCTTTTTTGGTGAGCACTATAATGCGCGCACTTGGCGCGCGAGGCCAGCCCGACGCGACGGAAAACCGCTTCGCCTAGACCTTCCAGCGCAGCGGCAGGCGGTCGAGGGTGGCCACGACGCCGCCCTTCACCGTCTGGGGCAGGCTCTCGTCGATCCAGAAATCGGGGATGCGCGGCAGCCATTCCTCCAGCGCGATCGTCACCTCCCGCTGGCCCAGCGGCGCGCCGGGACAGCGGTGAACGCCCGCGCCAAAGGTGCAGGTGGCCAGCACCGGCCGCCCCCAGTCGACCGCCAGCGGATCGGGGTACTCCGTGGCGTCGAGGTTGTAGAGCATGGACGGAATGGTGATCATATCGCCCCGGCGCAGGCTCACCCCGTGCAGCTCGATGTCCTGGCGCACCTCGCGCGACATGACGACCAGCGGGAAGCGGCGGATCAGCTCCTTCACCGCGCCGCGGATGCGCGAGGGATCGTCGACCAGTTGCCGGCGCTGTTCCGGATTGCGCGCCAGAAACCGCATGATGAAGCCCAGCAGCGACGAGACGGTATCGAGCCCGGCGATCAGCAGATGGGTGCAGGCGCCGACTGCCTCCTCGTCACTCAGGGGCCGGCCGTCGACCTCGGCATGGACAATGCGGCTGAGCATATCCTCGCCTGGCCTCGCACGGCGCTCGGCGATCAGAGGCCGCAGATAGTTGCGCAGGTTGCGCGAGGCGGTGTCGCGCACCTCCACGTCAGTGACCTTGGTCACGATTGCCGACCATTCGGCCAGCATCACCCGGTCGGCCAGCGGCACATCGACTAGGTCGAGGAAGACGGTCAGCGGCAGGACGTCGGCGAAGGCCTTGATGAAGTCGCAGCCGCCGTCCGGCCTGAAGCCCTCGATCAGGCGGATGGCCAGTTCGCGCACGCCGGGTTCCAACTCCCGCACGGCCTTGGGCGATAGGCCGGTGTTGAGGAAGGATCGGAACGGCGCGTGCTGGGGCGGATCGAGCACAATGGCGCCTAGGGGCGCGCGGCTGGTCGCCGGCGGAACCGTGTTGACCTCGGAGGAAAACCGCTCGTGGTCGCCATAGACGTCGAACACGTCGCGCCCGCGCACGGCGATCCAGTGGCCGCCATAGCGGTCGGACCAGACCAGGGGATGCGGCGTCTCGGCCTGGAAGCGCACCCAGGCGGCGTGGAAGTCCTCGCCCGGCGCGGCGGGGTCATAGACGTCGAAATCGACGACCAGGTTTTCAGGAACGTGGGCGGGACGCGCCTCTTTCACCGCGAGCATATCCTTACCGTCCTTCCCTGAGCCCTTTTGCGGCAAGCCTTTCTGGAGCTGGCTCTAGAGTCAACGGTCGGCCAGCCCTGGTGGTAATCCGTCCTTCATTCCCCTCGCCTAGGGTTAAAGCCAGTTTCAAGCAGAAGCCGAGGACGTCGATGTCCATTCGCGCCACGCGGGGCACGGCCCACGCATCCGACCATTTCGAGCCGGAAAACTCCGACCCGCAGGCCCAGCGGCGCGTTCGCGGCCAGCTGGAGCGCATCGACTACCTGGCCTTCGCCTGCAATCGCGAGGTGCTGGCCGCGACCTTGAAGGGTGTGACGGCCGAGAATTTCCAGCGCCTGGCCCTGGCCACCGCGAGCGCCCGAGCCCGCTGGACCGCCAAGGCGCTGGAGGCGTCCAACGGCGGGCGGCCGACGCCGGCGCAGATCGCCGAACTGGTCGACCTGCGCACGGCTTACGAAGAACTATCGGAAGCTTATGAGGCCCTGCGCCGCATGGTCGAACGCGGCTACATCACCTACCCCGACCCGGTCCAGGCGAACGCGGGTTAGGGGCGCACCCTCGCGCTTACAGTCGTCCGGCGAGCCAGAGCACCAGCAGGATGATCAGGATGAGGCCAAGCACGCCGCCGAGGCCGGGGACGCCATAGCGGCGGTGGGCGTAGTAGCCGCCGCCACCGCCGAACAAGACGATCAGTACGATGATGATCAGGATGAGGGTCACGGCTTAAGTCCTCTGAAGGGGTTCAACTCGTCGCGCCGTTGGCAGCGGTCGCGGAATTCGGTGTGGCGTCAGCCTCGACCCGTGCCAGGCGCGCCTTGCGCTCGCCGGTGGCCTTGTCGAGCAGGCGCTGGGCGTTGTTTGAAGCCCGCGAACACTTGTCGTGCAGCAGGTCCAGTTCCTTGTCGGTCAGCTTCTCGATGCCCATGAACTCGTCCTGCGCATCGGAGCTGCGGATCAGTTCATCGAGCTTGGTCTGGATGGCCGCGCCGTCGCGGTTCTGGGTGTTCTGGATCAGGAACACCATCAGGAAGGTGACGATGGTGGTGCCGGTGTTGATGACCAGCTGCCAGGTCTCGGAATAGTGGAAGACCGGGCCGGTGGCGGCCCAGACCAAGACTGACAACACGCAGAGCAGAAACGCCGCCGGACTGCCGGTGATGCGCGCCGTGGCATTGGCGAATTGAGCGAACAGCCTGTCCATCGACACCCCCAGGGCGCGGCGGGAATGCCGCGTCCCTGGTTAAAGCCGAAAGGCGGCTGGACGTTCCGGCGCCCCTAGCCGTCCATCCGGTAGAAGTCGCGCGCGCTGTCCTTGAACAGCCGGGCCTTCTCGGCGGCCGAAGCGCCGGTGGCGACGCGTTTGAAGGCGTTCCACAGGGCCTCGTAGCTGCAACTGACCTTGTCGACCGGGAAGTTGCTCTCGAACAGGCCGCGCTGAACCCCGAACGCCTCGATACACACTTCGAGATAGGGCTTCCACGCCGCCGCCAGTTCTTCCGAACCCGGCAGAACCTCGCGCGTGTGGTGGTCGAAGCCGTAGGTGACCATGCCCAGCCCGCCCAGCTTGACCCAGACGTTGGGGCATTGCGCCAAGGCGCGGATATCACGGCTCCAGGTCTGGAACACCTCGTCGCGCCGACCGGCGTAGGGGCCGATGCCGAGCGGCCCGCCGATGTGGTCGAGCATGATCTTCGTCTCGGGGAAGGCGCGCGCGAGGTCCAGCAGGTCGGGCAGCTGGGTGTGATACTGCCAGGCCTCGAACGACAGGCCGTTGGGGGCCAGGCGGGCGAAGCCCTCGCGGAACTTGGGCTCGAGATAGAGGTGCTCGGTCGGATCGGTATGGCTGTTGCCAACCGAGGGGTCCGCGTCCCAGCCACCAGCGTGGCGGATGCCGCGGAAGCGGCCGCCGGACGCAGCGATGTGGGCCCTCAGCACCGCGTCGATATCGCCGCCGAGTGTCAGGTCGGCGCGGCCAACGATGGCCTCGCAGGCGCGCACCGGGCCGTATCTTTCACTGTCCGCCATGGCCGCGACGCCGGCGACGAACTCGGTCTCGCCGACCATCCGCATCGGCGCCGGGCCATGCGCGCGGTAGAAGGCGGTGCATTCGACGAAGACCGTACTCTGCACATTGTGGCCGCCCGTGGCGACGCCGATGTCGGCCAGAAGTTCGTCCAGCAGGTAGCGGGTCTCGGGGAAGGGCTCGATCGGCTGGGGGAAGTGCCACAGGTGATGGTGCGGATCGCAGATCGGCAGGTCGGGCTCGAGGATCTCTTCCTTGATCGTTCTGGGCATGGACGTCCTCCGCTCGGATCTTTGTTGTTTCCCCACCAATAGCGGGAAACGGACGCTGGGGAAGCCGCGACCATGGACGCCAAGCCATTCCCCCGCCTATGACTGCCGGCAACCTACAGAAACCGCTCGGAAGGAGACGCTCCCATGGAACTGAAAGACAAGATCGTCGTGGTCACCGGCGCCGCGAGCGGCATCGGCCGGGCCCTGGCCGTGCGCTTCAAGGCCGAGGGCGCCAAGCTGGTGGTCTGCGCCGACCTGAACGCCGACGGCGTCAAGGAAACGGCCGCGATGGTCGGCGGCGTCGCCTTCACCACCGACGTTTCGAAGGAAGCCGACATCCAGCACCTGATCGAGACCGTCGAGGCCGATCACGGCGGCATCGACCTGTTCTGCTCCAACGCCGGCATCGGCTATGGCGGCGGCGCCGAGACACCGGACAGCAAGTGGCAGCGCATCTGGGAAATCAACGTCATGGCCCACGTCTGGGCCGCCCGGCACCTGGTGCCGCGCATGGCGGCGCGCGGCGGCGGCTATCTGCTCAACACCGCCTCGGCGGCGGGCCTGCTGTCGCAGGTCGGCTCGGCCTCCTATGCGGTGACCAAGCACGCGGCGGTGGCCCTGGCCGAATGGCTGGCCCTGACCCACGGCGACGAAGGCATCAAGGTCTCGGTCCTCTGCCCGCAGGCGGTGCGCACGGCGATGACCGCCTCGAACCCCGATGGCGTCGCCAGCGTCAACGGCATGCTCGAACCCGAGGACGCCGCCGAAGCCTGCGTGCGCGCCATCGAGGCCGAGACCTTCCTGGTCCTGCCGCACCCGGAAGTGCTGCAGTACATGCGCAACAAGACCGACAACTACGACCGCTGGATCGGCGGCATGCGCAAGCTGAACCGCAAGTTCGGCGGGCGCGGGATCTAAACCTTCCCGCCGGTCCAGGGTGCGAATTGCGGGGGGCGGCGTTCGATGAAGGACGCCGCGCCCTCAATCGCGTCGGAGTGGGCCAGCGCGTCGACCATAAGGCTTTCGGCGTCGATGGCGGCGTCCATCAGGTCCATCTGCAGGTGGCGATGGACCATCGACTTGATGACCGCGATGGCGCGCGGCGAGACGGTGGCGGCCATCTCGTCGACATAGGCTTCGACCGCGGCCAGCAGGTCGGCGCCGGGGACGACCCGGTCGGCCAGTCCC
>Ga0164296_1004843_pt1 | contig 12064 bp, 10 predicted proteins | sample GEODES057metaG_FD_113533 | JGI IMG/M metagenome (GOLD analysis project Ga0164296, IMG submission 113533) | Dystrophic lake water microbial communities from Trout Bog Lake, Wisconsin, USA - GEODES057 metaG | ecosystem: Environmental > Aquatic > Freshwater > Lake | place: USA: Trout Bog Lake...
TCGCCCAACGGGTCGCCCAACGGGTCGCCCAGCGGGTCGCCCAGCGGGGCGCCCAGAGGGGCGCCCAGAGGATCACGAAGAGGATCACCAAGCGGGTCACCCAGGGAACCACCCAGGGAACTACTCAGGGAACCACCCAGGGAATCTCCGATGGGATGGCCCAGCGGATGGCCCAGCGGATGGCTTATCGGATGGCTCATCGGGCCACCAAGCGGGCCACCAGGCGGATGGGCACGTCGATGGCCAAGGGACGGTCGCTCTAACCGCCCGGTTCGGCAGACCCGCCTCGGTCGCCGTCGTCGATGACGAGCCGGATGTGGTCGATGGGGTGAAGACCATGCTCGATCACGTCGGCTACCAGGTCCATGCCTTTTATGACCCGTTGGATGCGCAGCGCGCGATCGTGGACGGGTTGCTGCTTGATGCTCTGGTTTCGGACATGCGCATGCCCAGCCTGACAGGCGCCGACTTGGCGCGCTGGCTGTGGCAGCGCCAACCGGGGCTGCCGGTGATTTTCATCACCGGGTTTGCCGATCCGGACGCCTTCACCAACCTGCCCCACGCCTTCCGGGTGCTGCGCAAGCCATTCCGCCTGAAGCAGTTGCGCGAGGTGTTGGCCGAGGTGTTGGCCGAGGTGCTGCCGTCCGGCATCTCCATGCCCGACCCAATCGCTCAGCCGCCGCGGCCGCGGTAGGTTTCCGGCGCGAAGGCGGCGAAAGCGCCGCCGGCGATCACCAAAAGCACGGCCGCCGCGGTCAGCGCCGTCGGCGCGCCGAAGCCGTCGGCGATCAACCCCAGCGCCATCGGCCCCGCGACGTAGCCGATGTCGCTTGTCATGCGGAACAGGCTCATGGTCGTGGCATTCATACCCGGTGGTGCGCTGTCGGCGGCATAGACCGATGGCGCGGCGCCGCCGATCGACGCGGCCACGCCCCAGGCGATGGCGGCGGCAAGGAACCAGCCATAGGACGGGGCGAAGCAAAAAAGCAGCATCGACAGGCCCGAGATCACCGTCGACGGCGCTATGACCGCCTTGCGGCCGAAGTGATCGGTTAGCATCCCGCCGGGATAGGCCGCGGCGAGGCCGATCAGCGTGCCAATCGCCATCGCGCCGCCGATCTGCGTGACCGACAGGCCCAATCGCAGACTGCCGATCAGCGGCACCACGCTGAACAAGCCGCCGGTGCGGGCCGCGGCATTGGCCAAGGAGACGAAACAGGCCAGCACGAACCCGGTCTGGCGTCCCAGGCGGCCGATCTGGTGGCGGATCGACACCCGGGCAGTATCGCCGCGGCGGGCCGATCCGGCGCCGAAATTGCGTGTCTCCCCGACCGCGAAGGCGGCTAGGGCACCGGCGCCGATACCGGCCACCGCATAGGCCAAAAATGGCGCGTTCAGGCCGAAATGCTGCGACAGCAAGCCACCGGGAAACGGGCCGATCCCGGCGGCGAAGATGAATGTGCCCTGATAGATCGAGACCATGCGTCCACGCCGCTCGGGCGTGGTGATATCGGCCAGAACGATCTGGCCGGTAACGACGATCATGCCCGCACCGGCGCCGGCGACGAAGCGGGCCAGGATGAACTCGGGATAGGTCGCGGCCAACGCGCACCAGAGATTGCCGGCCGATGTTATCAGCCCGCCCAGGACCAGCGTCCAGCGCCGGCCAAACCGATCCGCCAGCAGCCCCGCCGGCATGGCACCGGCAATGCGCGCCAGGCCATAAGCGGCGATCGCCATGCCGATGGCGGAGACGGACACGCCGAAGGATTTCGCATAGAGCGGCAGCGCCGGAACCACCCCGCCGAATCCCAACTGGTTCACCGCCGCCAGCGCGCACATCCAAAACAGGATCCAGTTGGCATTCGCGGGGCGTTTCCGCGGCACCGGCATATCGCGCCCCTTCGCCTCGCCGCCGGCTGGGTCGTTGCCGGTTGGGTCGCCCCGGGCTGTGGTGTTGCCGGTTGGATCGTTTGCGGCGGGATCAGCGCGGGTTGGGCCGTTGCCGCCCGAAGTGTCCCGGGTTGGATCGTCGACGGCCGGATCGCCCCGGGCTGTGGTGTTGCCGGTTGGATCGTCTGCGGCGGGATCGCCGCGGGTTGGGCCGTTGCCCGGCGGATCGGCGCTGATCGCGCCTGGTTGCGGCCGGGTTGTCACGGCGTCCCGCGGCTTACGGCGGCGTTCGGCGCGGGGCGGCGTGACGTCATGGTGATCCTCGTTCTATCGTCAAGAAGGACCACAAAACCCCTCACCGGGCAACGCCGAGCGGGAATGAGGCGGCGGCTGGGGATCGTCAGGCGGGTGCGTTGGGGTTTCGTTCGATGCAGGCCCGGGCATTGGGCGCGGGTATGACAGGGCCCTAATGCCGTGGCCGCTGCCTGCGCGGCGCCGGATGCGGCGGTGGGTCCGAGGGGCCCGGCAATGCTGCTGGCGGTGCCGTCTCCGGCATGGCGAGCGCCAGCAGCACAAGCGCCGCCGCGCCGCAGCCCGCCAGCGCCCAGAATGCACCGGGCCAGCCCCACAGATCGGCCAGGATCCCGGCCAGCGTGTTGCTGATCGCCGTGCCGAGTCCGGCTGCCAGGCCGAAAAGGCTGAGGCACAGCGTGTAATAGCCTGTTTTGTGGGTCAGATCGGAGGCAACCAGCAGCAGCATCACGCCGAAGATCGCCCCGCCGAACCCTTCCAGCACTTGCACCGGCACCTGCCCGTAGCTGTTGCGCAGCAGCGCGAAAAGTCCGGCGCGCAGCGGCAGGGTGGCAAAGCCGGCCAGCAGCACCGGGCGGCGTCCGTAGATATCGGCGGCACGGGCGATAGCCGGGGAGCAGATCGCCACCACGATCTGCGGCAGGATCACGAACAAGGCGATCACCAAGCCCGAGCGTGCGCCCAGGGCGGCATTCGCGGCGACGCTGGCAAGTTGCAGAACCCCGGCGCTGGCCAATGAAAACAGGGTGATACACAGGAAAAAGACCAGCATGCGGCGGTCGCGTAGCAAGTCTTGCCATCCTGCCTCGCCCTTGGGTGTGGCATGGATCGGGTGTGCCGGGCCGTGGTCGGGATGCTGCGTCCGGTCCGGGCTGATCCGCGCGATGGTCCAGAGCGTTGGCCCGGTCATGGCCGCGCCCAGGAGAAACAGTGCCGAGGTCAGGCCTGCATTGACCCCCAGCCCCATCACCAGCGCCCCCGCCGCCGCGCCGATGGAGCCGTAGCGCGCATTGCGTCCCAGCCGCTCGCTGAAACCCTGTTGTCCGGCGACGGCGAGGCTGATGGCCGAGACGGCGGGGGTCAGCAGGCTGCCGGTGGCGGCCTGTAAGACCATGGCGACAAGCACCGGCAGGAAGGTTGGGGCGGCGGTGATCAGCAGCGGCGTCAGCCCCATGCCGATGACCGCGGCCATCAGCACGACCCGCCGCCGCGGGCCGAGCAGGTCGATCATCAGCCCGGCGGGTACTTGGCAGACCATGGAGGCGACCATGTTCAGCGCCAGGAGGAAGCCGATATTGGCCTGTGTCCAGCCATGCAGGGTCAGAAACACGGGAATGAAGGCGCCGTAGACGGAGCCTGAGGCGGCCAGCAGCAGGTTGACGCCATCCAGGCCGCGATCCGGTGGCGCGGGCTTGGTGGCGGGCCGAATGACGTGGCGGATGCGTCGCATGACGTCCTGTCCCCGCGCGCCGGCGGCATGGATGCCAGGCACTTGGCGGTATGTTCACCATGGCGCGCGGGCGCGTCCAGCAAAGACGGTATGCCGCCGTCGATTTTGTCCGCCGTCGCGGTCCGGCCCATGGAATTGGTCGCGTGTGGCCCTTCGTGGCGGCTGCGCGGGGTGCGTTAGGCTTTTGGCTGCACCTGCCGCCCCAGCCAGATCGCCAGCAGCAAAAGCACCGCGCCCGCCAGGGGGAAGGCGATCGCCGTGCCGAAGCGGCTGAGCAAGACGCCGTAGACGACGGGGCCCAAAGTCTGGCCGGCATAGAAATGAAAGGCATGAAGCGCCACCGCGGAGCCGCGGGCGGGGGGCGACAACTCGGTCACGCGGGTCTGGATCGAGTTGTGGATCATATACATGCCGGTGCCCAGAAACAGGCCGGCGCCGATGAACATCCAGGCGCTACTGGCATAGCCGAAGCCCAGGAAGGCGATCAGGCACAGCAACCCGCCCAGCATGACCATGCGGCCCTGGCCGATCCGTTGCAGCACCATGCGGGCGATCATGGCATAGACCAGGCCGCCGATGCCGAAGGCGGCGACGGTCAAGCCGGCCTCGGCGGTGCTGCCCATGCCGTGGCTGTGTAAGGTCGGGGCGAAATAGGGGAAACTGCCGAAGACCAACCCGCCCTCGATCGCGACGGAGCCATACAGCACGCGGGCGGCGGGCATGCGCAGCAGGCTCATGTAGCGCTGCATCGCCGCCATCGGATCGAAGCGTTGCCAGGGTTCGGGGGCTTGGCCGCGCCCGCTTAGCAGCATGGCGGTCATGCCGCAGGCCGCCACGGTGCCGGCGGCGACCATGACACCGCGCCAACCCAGATAGGGTTCCAGCAAACCGGCGACGCTGCCGCCGGCGATCTGGCCGGCGATGGCGAAGGCCAGCAGGCGCGACAGCGCCACCTGGCGGTTCTGCATCGACACGGAATCGCCCACCAGCGCGATGCAGAGCGGCATCACGCCGCCGGCCGCCAGACCGGCGAGGGTGCGCAGGATCAGCAGCACCTGCAAATCCCAGGCGAAGGCGGATACCACCAGCAGCACCGTCAGCAGCATCAGGCAGGTGGCGATGACCCGCCGTTTGCCCAAAGCGTCGCCGACGGGCCCCAGGATGGGCTGGACCAGGGCGAAGGGCAGGGCAAAGGCGCTGGCGAGCAGGGCCACCTTGTCGGCGGTGGAGCCGAGATCATGGGCCAGCACCGTGACCAGCGGATCGGTGATGCGCGTGACCAGCGTGGCGGAGAAGGCACCCAGCGCCAGGGTGGTGAGCAGGCGCCGCAGGCTGGAGTTTGTCGTCATGGCCTGCGACTACGCAAGAATAAGGCCAGCGGCAAGCCGCCATGGGGCCACAAGACCGTGCTGCTTTTGCCGCCGATCGCGCCGGTGATGATCGGCACCGGCCGGTCCCGGCATCTTGCAGCGCGGGGTGGCTTGATCAGGCTGGCCGGGACCGGCACCATCGGGGGGGATCATCGTTTCAGGGATACCGTCCATGAAGACTCGCGCTGCCGTCGCCCGTAAGGCCGGGGAACCGCTTAGCCTGGAAACCGTGGACCTCGCCGGCCCCCGGGACGGGGAGGTGCTGGTGGAAATCAAGGCCACCGGTATCTGCCATACCGACGAATACACCCTGTCCGGCGCCGATCCCGAAGGCCTGTTTCCGGCCATCCTGGGGCATGAGGGCGCGGGCGTGGTGGTCGATGTCGGCCCCAATGTGACCAGCCTGAAGAAGGGTGATCATGTCATCCCGCTCTACACGCCGGAATGCCGGCAGTGCGAATACTGCCTCAGCCGCAAGACCAACCTGTGCGTCGCCATCCGCGCCACCCAGGGCAAGGGGCTGATGCCGGACGGCACCAGCCGCTTCTCCAGCGGCAAGGATCCGGTGTTCCACTACATGGGCACCTCGACCTTCGCCAACTTCACCGTGCTGCCGGAAATCGCGCTGGCCAAGATCCGCCCGGACGCGCCGTTCGAGAAGGTCTGCTACATCGGCTGCGGCGTCACCACCGGCATCGGCGCGGTGATGAACACCGCGAAGGCCGAGGCGGGATGCCGCGCGGTGGTGTTCGGCTTGGGCGGGATCGGGCTGAACGTGATCCAGGGGCTGCGCATGATCGGCGCGGAGCAGATCGTCGGCGTGGACCTCAACCCCGGCCGGCGCGCGATCGCGGAGCAGTTCGGCATGACCGATTTCGTCAACCCGAGCGAGGTTGGCGACGATTTGGTGGCCTATCTGGTCAACCTGACCAAGGGCGGCGCGGATTATAGTTTCGAGTGCATCGGCAATGTGAAGGTGATGCGCCAGGCGCTGGAATGTGCTCATCGCGGCTGGGGCAAGTCGGTGATCATCGGGGTGGCCGGGGCGGGGCAGGAAATCGCCACGCGGCCGTTCCAGTTGGTGACCGGGCGCACCTGGATGGGCACGGCCTTCGGTGGCGCCCGCGGGCGCACGGATGTGCCGCGGATCGTCGATTGGTATATGGACGGGCGGATCAACATCGACGATCTGATCACGCATGTGCTGCCGTTCGAGAAGATCAACGAAGGCTTCGACCTGATGCGCAAGGGCGAGTCGATCCGTTCGGTCGTGGTTTACTGACCGCACGAGGCGGAAGGACGAGGCGGAAGGTGGCGGCGGCGCGATCGTCAGCGCGCCGCCATCCCCAGCCGCTTGGACGCGATGCGCGCGCCCTCGGCCAAAGCCGCCAACTTGGCCCAAACGACATCCTCGGCCACCCGGCCGCGCCCGGCGGAGGTATCAAACCCACAATCGGTGCCGGCCAGCAGACGCGTCGGATCGCCGATCACGCGGGCAACGTTTTCCAACCGATCAGCCACCACCTCGGGGTGTTCGACGAAGTTGGTCAGCGGATCGATCACCCCGGCGACCACCACCTGGCCATCATCCAACGGCAAGTCCTTCAGGCAGCGATATTCGTGCTGGTGGCGCGGATTGGCGATGGGCAGCACCCAGCCCCCCACCTTGGCCTGACGGATCACCGGTAGGATCGCTTCCATCGCCACGTCACAATCGTGCGGCCCCTCGTAATTGCCCCAGCAGGCATGGATGCGCACGCGGTCGCGGGGAATGTTCACCAACGCCTCGTTGATCGTGGCAACCACGCGCTGGGCGAAATCGAGAAACGCCGAGACCGGCTGATCCTGGAAGCTGATATGCCGCTCCAGCGCCAAATCGGGCGCATCGATCTGCAACACGAACCCCGCCCGCACAACCGCCTCATACTCAACCCGCAGCGCTTGGCCCAAGGCGGCGAGATAGGCGTCCTCGGTCTCGTAATGCTCATTGCGCATCGCGGCGGCGACGATGCCGGGGGAGGGCGCGGTCATGAAAGGTTCGGCGAAGCCAGGTCCGTCGAGTTCGTTCAGCGTGGCCTGGAAGTCGGCGCATTCGGCCTCGATCAACGAAGGATCGATGTAGCTGACATCGCCGATCGCGGCCGGCAGGGTGCCGCGGTTATTGACCGACGGGCGCACGCCCTCGGCCGCGGCGGCCCAGGCGGCGAAGCCGGGGTAATGGGCGATGTCGGCGACCGGACGGCGGGTCCAGGCGCCGCCGAACCCGGTCATGCGGTGGCGGACGTAGAGAAAAAACGCCTCCCGCTGCTGTTCGCCATTATTGCCGACATCGATCCCGGCGGCGATCTGCTGGCGCACGACATGGCGCGTGGCGGCACGGGCCAGACGATCGATTTCCGCTGTATCGACCGTTTCTCCGGCCGCGCGGCGTGCATAAAGGCTGGTCAAGTCGCCAGGCCGCGGCAGGCTTCCGGTGTGGGTGGTGAGAATGCGGTGCTGGCTGGTGAGCATGATGGTCCCTTGGCGCATTGGCGGCTGCCGCGCTGGGTGGCGGCAGCGCGCCTGATTGCCATGCCGGGATTATGACCGCGAGCAGAAAGATTTCGTTGATAACGAAAAAATAATGCGCGGACGGTGCGAGCAATAGCCGGCAGCGAGCAAGGCGGTGAATGCTAGGCAGTTGGTGCCAAGCGGGCGGTGCCAGGCGGGAGGGGGCAGGCGGGCGGTGCCAAGCGGGAGGGTTCAGGCGGGAGGGGTCAGGCGGGCGCGGCTAGACGATGGCTGTCTGCCTGTGGAACGCCGCCCGGTGCTGCCATGACGGGACGATCACGCCTTGTGTGTCATGCTGGTGCGGGGGTTGGTGCCATGGCCGGAGCCAAGGTCGGAGCCAAGGTCGGTGCCATGGCCGGTGCCACGGTTGGGGCCACGGTTGGGGGCGTCGTTGGTGCCGCGGTTGATGTCGCGGTTGGTGCTGCCATCGGGGCCGGCGTGCCGGGGCGCTGTGCCGCGCCGGCGTCGGCGGCGGCGTTTGGCGCGTCCGGCCTGATCGGCGTCGCTTGGTGCGGCGCTGGGCGCATCTGTTGCTGGCGCGCTTGCAGCGCGGCGGGCCAACGCATGCCATGGGCCTGGGCAGAGGCGGCGAGGATGTCGTCATCCTGCGCGTCGGCGGCGGTGCGCCCCGTCACGTCGATCGCCGCTGCCGGCGCGGTGCCTCGGTCGGGTCGAGGGGGCTCGACGCTTGGCGCCTGGCGGGTGGGGGGCTGCGTGCCGTGCGCGGATGGTGCGGGCATGGCGACGTTTTGCGACGCCGAGCGCGGCGAAGGATGCGGCGTAGGATGCGGAGTAGGATGCGGGGCAGGGTGGTTTTGATCTGCTGACGGCGGGTTTTTCAACCGGGCCGCGCGCAGTTTTTCCAGGCGGTTTTCGGCCTTCTCGGCCTCCCGGCTCAGTGCGACGGCGCCTGACTGCAGGCGCAGAATACGCGACAGCGGCATTTGCTCGCCGATCGTCTGGGCGATGGCCTCACCGGCTTGGATGCTGAAGACCGCGACCCTGGCGGCGAGGCGGAACTCGGCCTCATTCTGCGGATCATAGGTTTGGATCGTTTGTTCGGCGGCCGCCCAGGCGGAATTCCAATTGCCGTCGCAGATCTGCGCGAACATCAAGACGAGCGGGCGAAGGACGATTTTGACAAGCGGGTCGGGCAGGTTGGCGATGGCCATGGCGTGCGTTCCGGTCTGTTTCGGCGCACGTTAGGTAATATTGCCTATATAGTCAAGGAAAATAGTCGTATTGACGCGAGAGCGTCCTGACCGCCCGCGCGCTCGTCGGGTCGGACGCCGCCTTCAACCGCAGAGCCGAGCGTGGTTTTGGCCTAGGTTTTGGAGGGTGCGAAGCGGGTGACCAGATCGGCGATATGGCCGATTTCTTCCAGCCTCAACCCGTCCGGCGTTGCCAGTTTGCGGTTGCCATGGGCGACGCGCCTCGGCAGGGCGGCGGCGTCGAAGCCAAGCTTGGCGGCTTCTTTCAGCCGAGCCTCGGCTTGGGCGACCTGGCGGACTTCGCCGGATAGTCCGACTTCGCCGAAATAGACCGTGCCGGGATTGGTGGGGGTTTCGAACGCGGCGGATGCGATGGCCGCGGCGACGGCCAAATCGGCGGCGGGTTCGCTGATGCGCAGGCCGCCGGCGATATTGAGATACACATCCATCTGGTTCAGCCGCACGCCGGCCCGCGTTTCCAGCACCGCCAGCAGCATCGACAGCCGCCCGCTATCCCAGCCGATGACCGAGCGGCGCGGCGAGCCGCCGGCATTGGGGGCGAGCAGAGCTTGGATTTCCACCAGCACCGGGCGCGTGCCCTCCAACCCGGCGAAGACGGCGCTGCCGGCGATATTGCCGCGGCGTTCGGCCAGGAACAGCGCGGAGGGATTGGGCACTTCGGCCAGGCCGATATCGGTCATTTCGAATACGCCGATTTCATCGGTGGCGCCGAAGCGGTTTTTCACCGCGCGCAGGATGCGGAATTGGTGGCCGCGGTCGCCTTCGAAATAGAGGACCGCATCGACCATATGCTCCAGCACGCGCGGGCCGGCGATGGCGCCGTCCTTGGTGACGTGGCCGACAAGGATAAGGGCGAAATTACCGGCTTTGGCCAAGCGGATCAGTTCGAACCCGCAGGCGCGCACCTGTGCGACGGTGCCGGGCGCGCTATCGATGGCGTCTAGCCACATGGTCTGGATCGAGTCGATCACCACCAGCGCGGCGTCTTTCGCCTGTTCCAGGCTGGCGATGATTTCGCGCACGTTGATTGCCGCGGCCAGTTCGATGGCGCTGTCGGCTACACCCAGGCGGCGGGCGCGCAGGCGGATCTGGTCGATCGATTCTTCGCCCGAGACGTAGCGCACGCGCCGCCCGCTTTTGCTCAGGCGCGCGGCGGCTTGCAGCAGCAGGGTGGATTTGCCGATGCCGGGATCGCCGCCGACGAGGATGACGGAGGCGGGCACCAGGCCGCCGCCCAGGACGCGATCCAGTTCCGCGATCCCCACCGCTGCGCGTGGCGGCGGTTCGGCGGCACCGTCGAGGCCGACGAAGGCCACGCCGCGGACCGGCCCTTTGGATGCGGGCGTTGGCGTGGCCAGGACGGGTTCTTCGTGGATGGTGTTCCATTCGCCGCACGCCTCGCACCGCCCGGCCCATTTGGCGGTGATTGCGCCGCAGGTTTGGCAGACATAGCGGGAAACGGGTTTGGCCACGCGTGGCTCCGGTATCAGGGGCGTTCGATGATGGCAGTGCTTGCGGAGTCTGCGCCAGGGGCGGCGATGGCAGCGTGTGTTGCCGCTTGAAGCGCTTGGCGCAGGGCAGCGCCGAGGTGGCGGAAGGTTTCCTTGCGGGCCGAACGGCGGCGCCAGACCAAGCCGATGCGGCGCGCGGCGGATTGGTTGGCCAGCGGGATCGTCACCAGATCTAGGCCGCGCAGAATGCCGGCATCCAGCGCCATTTGCGGGATCAGCGTCACGCCCAGGCCGTTGGCGACCATTTGCACCAGGGTGTGCAGGCTGGTGCCCTGGAATGCCAGGTTGCGACGGGCGCCTTCCATCTGGCAGGCGGATAGCACGTGGTCTCGCAGGCAGTGGCCGTCTTCCAGCAGCAGCAGGTCCTCGGGTGCCAAATCCGCTGCTTGCACCGGCCGGCGGGCGGACAGACGGTGCGACGGCGGGCAGACCAAGCAGAAGCCATCCTCGGTGATATCCAGGCAATCCAGGCCGTCGAGTTGATACGGCAGGGCGATCAGCGCCGCGTCCAGCGTGCCCGCTTCCAGTTGCGTCAGCAGGCGGGCGGTTTGGTCTTCACGCAGATAGAGTTTCAGGTCGGGAAACTGGGACCGTAGCACCGGCATGGTGGTGGGGAGCAGGAAGGGGCCGACGGTGGGGATCACGCCCAGATTGATTGTTCCGGTCATCGGGTCGCGGGCGGCGCGGGCGATATCCACCAGATCCTCTGCCTGGTGCAGCAGGTCGCGGGCGCGTTCGGCGATTTCCCGCCCCAGCGCGGTGGGGACGACGTTGCGGTTATTGCGCTCCAGCAGTGGGATGCCGAGCAGGTCTTCGAGTTCTTTGATGGCGGCGGAGAGGGTGGATTGGGACACGAGACAGTCTTCGGCGGCTTGGCCGAAATGACAGCGGTGTACCAGGGCGACGAGGTAGCGCAGTTGCCGCAGGGTTGGCGTGGGTTTCATGGCGCGAGTTTAATCTGAATAAGCGATTATAAAAATCGTTATTTTTCGTTTTAATTGATCGAACGGGATCATTATCTCCGCCTTCGCAACCGCAGCATCGCGGCACAGTTTAAACCGTATCGGAGTTAGCATGTCCCTGATCAACACCGAGGTGAAGCCCTTCACCGCCACTGCCTTCAAGAACGGCAAGTTCGTCGAGGTGACCGAGCAGAGCTTCAAAGTCCAGTGGTCGGTGGTTTTCTTCTATCCTGCCGATTTCACCTTCGTCTGCCCGACCGAGTTGGAAGATCTGCAGAACAGCTATGGCGATTTTCAGCGCCTGGGGGTTGAGATCTACAGCGTGTCCACCGACACGCATTTCGCCCACAAGGCGTGGCACGATACCTCGCCGGCGATCAGCCGCATCGAATACACGATGATCGGTGACCCGACGCACCAGATCAGCCGCAATTTCGAGGTGTTGATCGAAGCGGCGGGCTTGGCCGATCGCGGCACGTTCGTGGTTGATCCGGACGGCAAGATCCAGATCGTGGAGATCACTGCCGGTGGTATTGGCCGCGATGCGCAGGAACTGCTGCGTAAGATCAAGGCGGCGCAGTATGTGCACAGCCACCCTGGCGAGGTCTGCCCGGCCAAGTGGCAGGAGGGTGAGAAGACGCTGGCGCCGTCGCTGGATCTGATCGGCAAGATCTAGGGCTGCGAAGGCCTGCTGGATAGGTGGCGCGGTTTCCTCGGCCTAGGCTGATGGAGGTCGTGCTGGCTATCCGGCGCCGCGCCTGGTCCGGGTCTTCGCGTGGTTCCA
>Ga0164296_1004844_pt1 | contig 12064 bp, 7 predicted proteins | sample GEODES057metaG_FD_113533 | JGI IMG/M metagenome (GOLD analysis project Ga0164296, IMG submission 113533) | Dystrophic lake water microbial communities from Trout Bog Lake, Wisconsin, USA - GEODES057 metaG | ecosystem: Environmental > Aquatic > Freshwater > Lake | place: USA: Trout Bog Lake...
TCTCTTGCCAAGCACTCAGAGCGACCTGCCCTGTCTTTTGATTCGTCACCGGATGCATCACGAATGACCACGAAAAGCGACGCGCCCATCGCCCCGCCCACAAGCACCGCCTGCGCCGCGCTCGATCCGGCCACTCTCATCGACCGGGCACGTTATCCGATCGATGACGACGGCCCGGCCTTTGCGTCGCTACTGACGAACACCCAGGCGCAACTTGCCGACGATGGGTGCGCCGTCCTGACGGGGTTCGTGCGAGCGGATGCGATTTCGGCACTGGTGGCGGAATGCGATCGCGTCGCACCGCATGCCCACCGAAACTTCAACGAGACCAACGTCTATTTCACGAAAGATCATCCGGAGCTCGCCGCCACCCATCCGTTGCGCCGCTTCTATCCGCGCTCCAACGCTTTTGTGCCGGCCGACAATTTCGGCACGGACAGTCTGCTGCGCGCGATCTACGAGTGGCCACCCTTCGTGTCGTTCATCCAGCGTGCCCTCGGCGAAAGCTCGTTCCATCGCTATGCGGATCCGCTGGCCGATGTGATCGTCAATCTGGCGGAACCGGGTGCGGGCTTTCCGTGGCATTTCGATACCAATAACTACACGGTGACCCTCGCGATCCAGAACGCGGAATCCGGCGGCGTATTCGAATACAGCCCGAACGTCCGGACCGCAACCAATGAGAACTATGCGGCGGTCGAGTCGGTACTCGACGACCATCGGCCGCTGATTCGCACCGCACCGCTGGCGCCGGGTGACCTGCAGATCTTCCGAGGACGCTATTCGCTGCACCGGGTCACGGCACTCGGCGGGGCACGGCGCCGGTACGTGGCGATCTTCAGCTTTGCCGAAGCGCCCGGCATGGTGGGCAGCGTCGAGCGCACCCGGCAGCTGTACGGCCGCGTGTTACCCATCCACATCGAACGCGGTCAGATGCGTCACGACCCACTGATCGACTGAGCGTTCCGCGGCACGGCCTTCTCAAGGGAATCGCAGGACCCGCCCGCGGCCCGCGACGGCCTCGTCCGGAGTGGCCCGCTCCGGGCGGGTTCGGGTCGACGTCCAATTTGAAGCAACGAATGAAACAAATACACTAAATAATTGTATTTAATGCATTAATCACTGTGGATTTTCATTGGATTTTGACGGTCGACTACCCACCCGCAGCGACTCCGGCACCGCTCACCGCCCTTCAGCCAGCGGCGTGCGCCTTGGCCCTTGCCCGGAACCCGTGCAACAGCGGCTCGGTGTAGCCGTTTGGCTGAACCAATCCCTCGAACACCAGGGCGCGTGCGGCCTGAAAGGCGATGCTGGTCGCCTCGTGGCCCGCCATCGGACGGTAGCGCGGATCACCAGCATTCTGCGCATCGACCACTCGCGCCATGCGATGAAAGACCTCCTCGACGGCGCTCGCTGTGCAGACCCGATGCAGGAGCCAGTTGGCGATGTGCTGCGAGGAGATGCGTAGCGTCGCCCGATCTTCCATCAGCCCGATGTCATGGATGTCCGGCACCTTCGAACAGCCGATCCCCTGATCGATCCAACGCACCACATAACCCAGGATGCCCTGCACGTTGTTCTCAAGCTCGGCACGGATTTCCTCCGGCGACCACGGGCGCCCATCCGCCAGCGGAATCTCCAGAAGCGCATCCAAGGAACCCACCGACTCAGTGCGTCGCTCCTGTTGACGAGCGGCGACATCGACCCGGTGATAATGCGTGGCGTGCAACGTGGCCGCCGTCGGCGATGGCACCCATGCGGTATTGGCGCCCGACTGCGGGTGCGCGATCTTCTGATGGAGCATGTCATTCATTCGGTCGGGTGCTGCCCACATGCCCTTGCCAATTTGCGCCTTACCGGCAAATCCACAGGCGAGACCGATCTGCACGTTTCGGTCCTCGTAGGTAGTCATCCAACGGGCGCGTCGCATGTCGCTCTTGCGAATCATCGGCCCTGCCTGCATCGCCGTATGAATCTCATCGCCCGTTCTGTCGAGAAACCCCGTGTTGATGAACGCCACACGATCGCGAACCTTCTCGATACAGGCCGCAAGGTTGACGGAGGTGCGTCGCTCCTCATCCATCAGACCCAACTTGATCGTATGACGAGGCAGCGTAAGGAGATCCTCGATCGCATCGAACAACTGATCCGTAAACTGCGCCTCTTCAGGCCCGTGCATCTTTGGCTTGACGATGTAGATCGCCTGCACGCGACTGTTCCTGAGGCGTGAGCTCGCGCTGCGATCATGAAGGGCGATCAGCGCCGTAACGATGCCATCCAGGAGCCCCTCCAGCGCTTCGCCGCCATCGGATAACCGCACCGTCGGCGTCGTCATCAGATGACCGCAATTACGAATCATCAGGAGGCTTCGTCCGGACAGCGTCTCGGTCGTCCCATCCTCGCGCACGATCAACCGGTCCGGTTGAAGGCGACGCGTCGTGACCCGCCCGCCCTTGTCAAACGACGCTTCGAGATCGCCGCGCATCAAGCCCAACCAGTTCCGATAGGCGGCGACCTTATCGGCAGCATCGACCGCCGCGATCGAGTCCTCCAAGTCGACAATGGTGGTGAGCGCCGCTTCAAGGCGGACATCGGCAAGTCCGGCCGGATCCGTGCGGCCGATCGGGTGGTCACGATCGATCACCAGCTCGATATGCAGACCATGATGCTTAAAGACAAGGTTCTCGCCGATCCGCCCCACCCACTGGTGCGGATCTGCAAGTACCGGCCGCGATCCGGTCCAGTCGCACCAGCGACCGTTGGCAAGCGGAATCGTCTCATCCAGAAATTCACGCACCCAGGTGATCACCTTGGCGCCACGCGTCGCGTCATAGCCCCCGACGGCGGGCTGCCCTTCGATGGCGTCGGTCCCGTAGAGCGCATCGTACAGACTGCCCCAGCGGGCGTTGGCCGCGTTCAGGACGTAGCGGGCGTTGAGCGCCGGCACGATCAACTGGGGGCCGGCGATCGTCGAGATCTCCGGATCGACACCGCTCGTGCGGATCTGAAAGGACTTGGGCTCCGGCACCCGATAGCCAATCTCGACGAGAAAGCGACGATAGTCCGGCTGGCGCGCACGGACGGCGGGATCCCGGTGCCAGGCATCGATCGCCCGCTGCAACTCGTCACGTTTGGCGAGCAAGGCACGATTGAGCGGCGTGAAGCGCTCAAGAATCGCCGCCATCCCTTGCCACAGCGCATCCGCCGTCACCGGCAAGCCCGGCAACACCTGCGTTTCGATGAAGGCGGCAAAGTCGCGATCGACCCGAAGCCCCGCCTTGTCAATTCCCGTCATGTCGTTCACTCGATTCAGCCCACTCGTCGAAGCGTCGAAGGCCTCGCCGCCCGCGACCACACGCCATCACAACGCCACGGCGCGTACCCCGGAGACCATCAGGCATCCGCGAAAACCGAGCGACGATGGCAACACGCTCGAAGCGCGACGTGCGATGTAGGACGATATCATGGCGCGACGCCAAACTGACCCGAAAACACGCGTCCTCGACGGACCGTGCGCACGATCCGAAGGCACCGGGCCTGACCTCGCGCCCGAGGGCTGACGCCAAGGTCTGGCCTCGGACAGCACCGGTGCCTGGATTGTTCGCCGGCCGACATCGTCGCGCTGCCAGCGACCCCGTGACGCACCTTGCGACCCTTCCCATGATCGAGGTTGCGATGACAGGCGGCCTGATCGGTCGTTAGGAGGCCAAAGCGACCACGGAGCGTCGGCCGCGGGTCCGGGACGCGTCGATCAGCGCCCGCCGTGGCGCCAATCGGCAAGCCGGAGCCACTGGAACAGGACAACGGCGACCACCGTGGCGATGGTCAGCGAGGAGGCGAACAGCGGTCTGATCCAAGACGGCACGTCGGCGTAGACGCTCGGTATGATATCGACGCTCAAGCCCGCCCAGACCGCAAGCCCGAGGCACAAGAGCCGGCCACTATCGAGTCGCTCACGGCTGATGATCTGCACGCCCGACATCATCATGTAGGCCGTGACGAACAACAGCAGCGCCCCCGCCACCGGTGACGGCATCAGCGTGAGGACGGTGCTGATCTTCGGTGACAGACCCAGCAGCATGAAGGCCCCGCCGGCCACATAGGCCACCACGCGACTGGTCGCTCCACTGGCGCCGCTGAACGCCACGTTACTGGAGGATGTATCGGTGGCCATACCCCCCAGTAGACCTGACGTGGTCAGGGACAAGGCATCCGCCATCAAGCCGCGCCGCACGCCGGCGATGTCGGTCTCGGTCCACTGGTCGTCGTTGTACTTCTGGCACAGAACGAGGTTGCCAAAGGACTTGAGCGCGCCGCAGATCGATACGATGATCCACACCGGCAACAGGTCCCACCGAAACTCGAGACTGAAAAACGTGTTGATGGCGGGAAGCCCGAACCAGGGCACGGCCGCCACCATGGCGTCGGTGTCGGGCACCAGGTATCCGAAGATCCAGGCGAGCAGATACCCCACCACCATGCCGATCAGCACCGTGAACAGCTTGGCGGTTCCTTTCGAGAATAGGTTGACCGCCACCATGGTCAGCACAGTGATCGCCGCAACCGCCACCCGGCCGCCGCTGACCGGATCACCCGCATAGGCGATGCTCATGAAACGAGATGCGCCGATCGGCACGAGCCCGACGCCAACCATCAGCACCACCACGCCGAGGACAGCGGTTGGAAACAGCGGTTGCAGACGGCGGATGAAGCCCGCGAACAGAAACTCGAACAGTCCCGCGGCGATCGTCATGCCGCGCATCAACGGCAGACCACCCAGCCATGCCGCATTGGCGGAGGCCAGAAAGAAATTCGGGCCACACAGATTGGGACACAGATAGCCGGAACCTACCCCGGGCAAACGACACGCCTGCAAAATGGTGCCAAGCCCTGCGGCGATCATCGTCAGCGCCAACACGCCGCGACCGTCGATCACAGAACCACCGATCTCGGCCATGAGTGCCGCCGGCAGCGCCAGCGTGCTCGACATCAGCAGCAGATGCTGGAAGCTGATCAGGAGTAACGAACCGAGGGGTGGCCGATCCTCGAGGCCATAGACCAGTCCGGCAGCTTTCGGGGTCAAGACGCTACTCCCTCATCCAGACGGGCGTCGGCCGAAAGTACTCACCGCCCACGATGACGCTGCGACCGTCGACGACAATCCGACGTGCGTAGATCACCTTGCGGGCCGGCAGTGCGGCACCCGGCCGTCGCGCGAGAAACTGAACGGACGCGCTCGACTGCGTCTTGAGCTTGCGCATCAGATCGATGATCGGTTGATGTCCCACCGCATCGGTGAACTCAAGCAAACGGCGACCCGGGTTCATCGGAAAGGCGGGATCGACGATCGTGCGGCCCTGCTCGTCCAGCACGAACACGGTCACATCCGGGAAGACGAAACGTGAATTGCGAGCCAACAGTGCGGCGCCACCCTGCTGCAACCCGATGACCTCGAGGTAGCGTGCCGCATCGTCAATACGTTCCGCCGCCACCACAGGCTCCGTCTTGGCGAGATACAGTCCGCTACCCACCACCAAGACCTGCCCATCCGGCATCACCACCCGACGGTTGTACGCGCTTTTGAAGGTCGCGCTGATCTGCGTGCCGTTCTCCCAAAGGAAAAAGACCCAGCCGGCGGCATCAGGCTCGGGCCTTCGGCCGATATCGACGATCCGCTCCACCATTGGATTGCCATCGATATCTCGACTCGTCAGGAGGTTGCGTCCCACGAGTTCCGGCGTGGACCCGTGAAAAACGCAGGTACCCTCGAGCGTGTAGACGTAGAGATAACGTTCGCCTTGACGCCAACGCGAGCCGGCAACGGCGAACGCCTCGAAGGCCTGCCGGCCCTCGTGCTCCATCAAGGCCGCAGCCTCTTCGACGACGGCCACCAATTGCCGGGTGTCGGCGTATACGTAGCGGGAGACACGATCCATCCCCGACGCCACCGCGGGCGTGGCGCACACCAAGCCGCCGAGCGCGAGTGCGATCACGACGAACACCCGCGGCACCCGAAAGGGACGCGGTCGCCGGGCCTTGACCCAAGCGGCGCGGACACTTTGGCGGACGGCCATCAGCACGGGCCCCGCCTCCGTACACCACGAGACACGTTAGGGGCGCATTCCGCGGGTGGCGCGGCTTACGGCGTCAAACAATGCGTAAGTCTCGCTTTCCTTGCTTTCATCCCAGGCTTCCGGCCAGCTAGAGAGTTTCACGACCACCAGCTTCTCGACCGGATCCACCATCACGAACTGCCCATGAATGCCCTGTGCCGTGAAGCGGTGATGGGGTCCCGGCAGGCACCACCAGAAGTAGCCATAACCCAGCCCGTATTCGGGCTGCAGATGCCCATAATCCACGAATGCCGCCTGCGGACGGGTGGCTTCGGTGACCCAAGCGGTGGGCAGCAGCGCGCGCTCACCCACCCGACCCTCATTCGCAAACAACCGTCCAAAGCGCCCGTAGTCGCGCAGGGTCATCAGCAAGCCACCCGCCGCCATCTCACGCCCCGCGGATCCCGGCTGATCCAGGATCCAACGCGCCGGCGCCTCGGCGCCGAGGGGCTTCCACAACCGTTCCGACATGTACTCGGACAGAGACTTGTCGGTCGCACGCGCAACCAGAGCGCCGATCACCTCGGTATCCATACTCGCGTAGTAGAAGGTCTGCCCCGGCGGCCTCACCGCCTTGAACGAGCGCGCAAAGTCGTAACTGCCGCCTTGATTGCGCGCCATGACCATCGCGAAGCGTGCGATGTCCGAATCCGCGTCCGTGTACTCCTCGGTGTAGCTTGTGCCCGAGGCCATCTGCAGCACATCACGAATGCGCGCAGCTTCGTAGGCTGAGCCGCGGACCTCCGGCAGATACTTGATCACAGGATCATCGACACTCGCGATCTTGCCATCGGCGATCGCAAGCCCGACCAGTGTCGACACCACAGACTTGCCGGCCGAAAACGAGATGAACTGATCCTGCGGATCAGCACCCTGGTAGTACCCCTCGAACACAATCTGGTCACCCTTGAGCACCAGCAGGCCCGTGGTATCGGTGCGGCGTGCGAAATCGGCGATACCGAATTGCCCGCCCGCGAAGTCGTAGCGCACGTCGAAATGGCCCCGCATCGGCTTCAGCCGGGACGGTGTTGCCGACGTCGCGATGCGGCGCGAGGGAAGTATTTCGGCGACATTCCGCAAACTCGCCGCGGTCACACCGCTCAAGGCCCAGTCCGACGCACCGGCCACCTGATCGTGCGCGTCGAAGACCGGCGCGGGCAGCAGCTCGCCGTCAGCAAGCCGAGTGCCGGGACCCGCCTGCGAGAGACTCGCTGCCATCGACATGAGAACGATTACCACACCGCGAGCGCACACTGATGTCGTCAAGCGACTGCTCCTGAAAATCGAGTCGATGGAACCTGTCGAGTACCGTACCTAAACCGACCGCTCAGGGTCAATCAAACGTTGCCTGATGTTTGGTGCGCCGCGATGACGCTGTTACCATCCGCCGATGCTCGTCAAACACCGTCCCAGGATCCACATCGATCGACCCAGCTCGAGCGATCACTGCGTGGCGATACGGTGAGCGTACAAAGCCCATCGCGGCCCATCGACAGCGCCATGCTGATCGGGGCGTTCCTGAACGGCATCCACGCGGTCGCCGCCAGCGCCGAACATCTGGATCGGATCAACGTCTTCCCGGTGGCGGATGGCGATACCGGCACCAATCTCGCGATGACCCTGCTCGCCGTCGACGCGCGCCTTAGGCAGTCGCCACCGCGACACGCCGGTCAACTGCTGACGCGTATCGCCGATGCCTCGCTCGATGGCGCTCGCGGTAATTCCGGGGCCATCGTCGCGAATCTGCTGCAAGGCTTGGCCGACAGCAGTGGCGCCCTCGCCAGCCTGACCGTCGAGAACTGGATCGCGGCCGTCAGCACCGGCGCCACCTACGCGCGCCAGGCGGTCTCCGCACCACGCGACGGAACGATCCTATCGGTGCTGGATCGTTTTGCCGCGGCACAAGCACGCCGGTATGCCAGTGGCGTAAGCGAACTCGCACCCTTGCTGCGACAGTCGGTGGACGAAGCTTACGAAGCACTCGCGGCAACGCAGCACGAACTCAGCGAACTGCGGCAGGCCGGGGTGGTCGATGCAGGCGCGGCAGGCCTTGTGGGCTTTCTAGACGCCTTCACACGACACATCGAAACCGGCGAGCTCCGCGAGTCTCACGTCAGTTTCGACAACGCCCCAACGGAGCCGGAAGCCTCGACGGATGTGACCACGCTGACTCATCGCTGGTGCACGGAGTGCCTGATCACCGGACCGTCACTCGACCAACGGCGCCTGCGCGAGGATCTGGCGGCACTGGGTTCAAGCCTGGTCATCGCCGGCAGCCATCAGAAGCTTCGCGTCCACATTCACGTCTCGGATCCGGCGAGCGCTTTCGAGGTGGCGAGTCGCCACGGCGAAGTCAGCGGACAAAAAGCCGACGACATGCACCGCCAGCAAGTCTCGACACAACATGCCGCGCGACGACCCGTCGCGATCGTCACCGACAGTGCCGCAGACCTGCCGGCTGAGGAGACCGAGCGTCTTGACATACACGTCGTGCCCTTGCGGCTGCATTTCGGCCAGGAGAGTTTCCTCGATCGCATCAGCCTGAGCCACGAGGACTTCTATCAACGCCTCGCCGCCGGCACGGACCCTCCAAAGACCTCGCAGCCACCGCCCGGTGACTTTCGCAGGCTCTTCGATATTCTCGCCTCTCACCATCAGAGCGTCGTCTCGATTCATCTCACGAGCCGCGCGAGTGGCACCTGGCAATCGGCGGACTCTGCCGCCACGCGCGCTGCCGCCAGTGCCCGCATCACGGTGGTCGACTCGCTCAATGCCTCCGCCGGTCAAGCCCTGCTGGTGCTCCATGCCGCTGAACTTGCCGCCTCAGGTCAGGACGCTGAGACCATCACAAACGCACTCGCTCGGATGATTCCGCGCACAAAGACCTACGCGTGCTGCCAGACGCTCGACTACGCGGTCCGCGGCGGCCGGGTGCCCGGCTGGGTACTGCCCGTGGTACGTCGCCTCCACGTCTCCCCATTGCTGGCGACACGACCGGACGGTCGCATCGGTCTCGGCGGCGTGCTGTGGGGAACGCGCCGTCTGACTGAAAAGTTCGCGGTCTTTCTCGGTCGCCGGCTCAACCCCGCCAAACGCTATCGTCTACTGATCGCGCACGGCGCTGCCGAACAGGCGTCGGCACAACTCGAAGCGCAGCTTCGCCGCGCACACGACAACATCGAAACGATCTGGCGGGTGCCGACCGGCGCCGCATTGGGCGTGCACGGCGGACCGGGGTTCCTGGTGGTCGGTATCCAGGAGCGCTCTGACGAGACCTGAGTGCGGCCTACCGCCGCTGAAGCGGCGGATCAAAGCGGGCATGCTGCGAAAGGTCCCGCGTTCGCCAGACATACAATGCGAGCAACGGTTCGTTCAGCGTACGCATGGCGTGCGGCGCCTCACTGGGGTGATGCAACACCCTGCCGGGCTCCACCCGCCGCCATGGCGCGTCGCCCTGCTGCCACTCCGCGTGGCCGGACAGGGGCACGTACAGTTCGTCCGCCTCATGACGGTGCCTTGGATACAAGACACCGGGCCCCAGCAGCAACACACCGACCGCCAAGCGCTCGCTCGGCACAGCACCTTGCAGACCGATGAATTCACTGTAACCGTAACGGTCGAGGAATTCGCCGGGCACGTCCGCCGCGGCGTAGGTCTGCCGCCATGCCAAGGAGCGGACCACACCGTCCAACTGCGTGACCCAGGCGCGAGTGTCCGCCGGCGCCAAACGCAGCACGTCGGGCCAATAACGCAACACCGGTAACGTCCTGGCAACGGTCTCGCGAAGCGTGAACGCGGTCGGCCACTCCGCCACCACCTGATCGAGCTCGGCATCATGCCGAGCGGCCAACCACTCGGCCGTCGCCTCATGTAGCGACCGAAACGCCCGCTCGGCAGCTGCGGGCTCAAGCGCGACCGGTGACGGCCCCGGCGCCAGCGGGCGTAGTGCCAACACCTCCGCCAACGCCCGTGGCGCGAGCGGCGCCAGCAGAGCGCTCGTGATCAGTGACCGCCGCAGCCGGTTCAATGCGCCCCCCGCGCTGCGGAGTACACCTCGCGTCCCTGAAACCAGGTGCCGAGCACGTGCGTCGCGGCCACTGCGTCGCCATGCCCCGCATGCGCCATGGCGATAGGATCACGGTCCAGCATCACGAAATCCGCACTCTTGCCGACCTCGAGCGAGCCAATGTCACGCTCGCGTCCCAACGCACGCGCGCCGTTGATCGTGTAGGCATCGATCGCCTCCTCGATCGAGATGGCCTGCCCCGCATTGAGCGCCGGTTGCCCCGGGGCGCGTCGCGTGAGCGCCCGGCTCATGTTGAAGAAAGGCCGCGGATCACGCGTTTCGACCGGCGCGTCGGAACCTGCCGTCAAAATCGCACCGGCGGCTTTGGTGGCACGCACCGGATAGGCGTTTTGCTCATAGTAGCCATCGACCGGATGCAAGGACGCATACCCGTTCCCCTGTACCTTTTGCAGGAACGGCAGCACCGTCATGTCATAGTCGGTGTCGACGTTCGCCCACGCATAGGTGTAGGCGATGTACAGATGATCACGGCCGATTCTGGCGATGTCCTGCGGATGCGCGATCTGCACGTGCGCGAGCCCATCCCGCGTCAGATTGTTGCCATCCTCCCGTCGAGCAGCCTCGATGGCGTCAACGGCGGTGCGTACCGCACGATCACCAATCGCATGGATATGCACGCTGAATCCCGCCCGGTGAAAGCGGCGGACGAACTCGAGCTCGATGGCGCGATCGTACTGCAGTTGCCCGTTGGAGATCTGGCACTGCGCCGGATGATGGCCATGCGCCTTGAGGTAGCTCGCGATGACTTCGGTCGACAGATAGGCGTCGGGGTGCGCACGCACCTGTGTACAGTCTGCCGAGGCCGTATCCACATAACCGGTCACGGACGCGTGACCCGCCTTGTCGGTTGTGAAAATTGGCTGCAGCAGTGGCTCAAGCATCGCGCCGTTTGGCAAGGTGGGCGGCGTGGCAAATGGGTTGCCTTCGAGCACGCCATCGGCGAACAACTTGACGGTGTCCGCCTTGATGAGGGGATTGCTGGCATAGCGCGCACGCACCTCCTCGGCTTTCCTCACCATGCTGTCGAAATCAACCGAGCCATCCGCACGCTGAAAACGGGTTGAATCGTAAAACTGCGCGAGATTGGTCCAGACCGTCAATTGGCCGCGCTCGACCAGTGCGTCATACACCCCGAGACCCTCAGGCGATGCCATCGCATCCATCATGGCCGTGATACCGACACTATTGAGACGTCGCGGGATCTGCTCCGCCACCTTGGCGGTCGCCTCGAGCTCGGTGTAAAGCATGCTGTTCGGATTGATCGCGTAACGCGCATCCTCGTTGACCGCGCCGTTCGGCTCGCCGTTCGCATCGACACCCACAAGTTTGCCGTACCGCTTGAATTCGCCGGCGAGCGTCTCACGACTGAAACCGATCTTGCGGCCGGCCACGTCGGTGGCGCTCGCGAGGGCCAGGCTGTTGAAGCCAGCGTGATGACCATCGTTACCGAACAACTGCACGAGGTGCTCGCTGGAGGCCCGATCGAGCGCCACTCGAATGCTCGGGAACTCGGCATCGGGCTGATTGCCGTTGGCGTAGTTCCATTGATGGACCAGGATGCGGGTACCGGGCGCAGGCTTGTAGTGTTCGATACAGCCTTTCACGAATGCCGACAGCTGACGCAATGACTTGGGATGACTGTCGAGGTCGCAGACGTCAAGCTCGACGATATCCATCGGGTGGATATGCGTATCCACAAGCCCCGGTAGAATTCGCCGGCCCTTGGCATGCACCACTCGGGTGTTGTCGCCGATGAACGCCTTGACGCCATCGCGATCGCCGACATACACGAGGCGGCCGCCGAGACTCGCCAGTGCGGCAGCCTCGGTCCCGGCAGCCGTGTAGATCCGCGCATCCGTGACCA
>Ga0164296_1004847_pt1 | contig 12060 bp, 13 predicted proteins | sample GEODES057metaG_FD_113533 | JGI IMG/M metagenome (GOLD analysis project Ga0164296, IMG submission 113533) | Dystrophic lake water microbial communities from Trout Bog Lake, Wisconsin, USA - GEODES057 metaG | ecosystem: Environmental > Aquatic > Freshwater > Lake | place: USA: Trout Bog Lake...
CCAAACCCTTGCATGGCCTCAGTTTGTGACTTTTTGAGGGTGGCCATGGATTTGCTGATCGTTTGAATGAGTGTAGGGTGATCAAAGGAATTCATCGTTGTCTCCAATTTTTAAAGTGAATTAAGGGGTATCTTGAGGTAGGAAATGCCGTTGGGTTCAAGCGGAGGAAATTGGCCTGCACGGATATTGATTTGCACTGCAGGCAATATCAATGTGGGCATCTCGAGGGTGGCATCGCGCTGGGTCCGGTGCTCAATAAATTGCTCTTGTGTAATGCCATTATGGACATGGATGTTGTGAGCTCTTTGATCCTTGACCGTGGATTCAAAAGAGAACTCACGTCCGTTGGGAGGATAGTCATGGCACATAAAGAGCCGTGTTTCTAGGGGTAAGTTCAATATCCTCCGGGTCGATGCGTAGAGTGTTCGGGCATCCCCGCCTGGAAAGTCACAGCGTGCAGTTCCGACATCGGGCATGAACATTGTGTCACCCACAAAAACTGCATCCTCAATTTGGTAAGCCACACACGCAGGGGTGTGCCCAGGCACAGACAACACCTTGATGGTGAGCTCACCGAGTTTGAGCTCCTCGCCCTCCATCAACAAGTGATCGAATTGCGAGCCATCGACCTTGAAGCTCGCCTCTAAATTGAAGATGGCTTTGAAGACTTGCTGCACCTGGGTGATGTGTTGTCCAATGGCGATTTTTCCTCCCACTCGCTCCTTGAGGTAATGCGCAGCGCTCAGATGGTCCGCGTGAGCATGGGTCTCTAAAATCCACACCACTTGAAGTTGGTTGTCTTTTATATAGCTCACCACCTGGTCGGCTGAATGCGTGCTGGTTCTGCCAGACTTGGGGTCGTAGTCCAAAACTGAGTCAATCACAGCGCATGCGCTCCCCGCCCCTTGGTGAACGATGTAGCTGATGGTCCAAGTGGCCAAATCGACGATGGGGTGAACAATAAGGACAGACATGTTGAGAATCTTTAAAGTTAAAGTTTTTATATTATATTTTATGATATAATAAAAGTCAATATAATATTTCATGATTAAATGAAAGGGCGGGTATGAAGGTTGTTCCTTTAGAGTTGGCGCAGATGCAAACCGCAGCGGGTGCTGCTTGTAAGCTCATGAAGGTGTTATCCAACTCGGATCGGTTGATGATTCTTTGCCAGCTCTCCAAAGGAGAGATGCGAGTGGGAGAGATTGAAGCGTTGCTTGGAATTGAACAACCCACACTCTCACAACAACTGACTGTTCTCAGGGAGGAGGGGTTGGTGGTGACGAGGCGTGAGGGTAAACATATTTTTTACAAAATTCAAAGCCCCAAGGCACTCGCTGTGATTGAGGTTTTGTACGAGCAGTTTTGTACTGTTTAAGGGGCAACACATGAATATTGATTGGAATCACTTCACCCCTTGGGCTTCGCTGATTGGGGGATTGGTGCTGGGGTTAGCGTCCTCGGTATTCATCTTATTCAACGGTCGCATCTTGGGGATTAGCGGCATTTTGGGTGGATTGTTGGCTTTACGCAAAGGGGACTTAGGCTGGAGGCTGTCTTTTTTGATGGGACTAATGGTAGCGCCTTGGCTCTATGTCTTGATCTCACCGGATAGCACCCTTCAAGCTCCCCGCATAGACAGTGGTTTAGGTGTAATTTCACTGGCCGGCATATTGGTGGGTTTTGGAACCCGCTTGGGCTCGGGCTGCACCAGTGGCCATGGTGTGTGTGGTATCTCTCGATTATCTCTTCGCTCGATCGCAGCAACAGTCGTGTTTATGTTGTCTGGTTTTGCGGTGGTGTATGCGCTCAAGAACCTAATTTGAAAGAACGACCATGAAAAAACAATTGACTGAATTTATCGTGGGTTTGCTTTTTGGAATGGGCTTGATTCTCTCGGGGATGACCGATCCAGGCAAAGTGATCGGATTTTTGGATATTTTGGGTCACTGGGACCCATCGTTGTCTCTGGTCATGGCGGGGGCCATTGGTGTTGGGCTTTTTGCCTTTGCTATGGCAAAAAAAAGAACAACATCTTTGTGGGGTGATGAGTTGCGTTGGCCTCGTTTGGATCAAATTGATCTCCCCTTGATCATGGGTGCCTTATTGTTTGGAGCAGGCTGGGGGCTGGCTGGATTTTGTCCAGGCCCCGCAATCGTGTCCATGGCCTCGGGCCAAGTGAAGTCTTTGGTCTTTGTTGTTTTCATGGTTTTAGGCATGCTAATGTTTGAAGGCTATGATCGAGTACTGAGAAAAAAGATCATTTGAGTCAGACCCACCTATTGCTATTGGGTTTACCTTGTAAAACTGAGGTCACATAACATGATCATCGTAATGGTATTGGGCTTGATGATTGGGGCCGTGATGGGCTTGACCGGCGCGGGTGGAGGCATCTTGGCCGTGCCTGTGCTGGTCTCAGGTATGCATTGGACTATGCAGCAAGCGGCACCCGTTGCTCTGGTTGCCGTGGCCTCTGGAGCGGCAGTGGGGGCATTTGATGGTTTCAGGCATCGTTTGGTGCGTTATAAAGCGGCTGCCTTGATGGCCCTTTGCGGAGTGCCCATGACTCATCTTGGCCAGGAACTGGCCCAAGAGTTACCGCAATATTTACTGTTGGGTGTATTTTCTTCACTGATGTTAATCGTCTCGTGGCGTTTTTATACCCAGTCTTTGGATAAAAGCTCAGAGAGTGGGGATGATAGTCTTAGGTTAGCATTCATCAACTCGTCCACAGGCAAGTTCATCTGGACTCCCAAGGCAGCTATGGTGCTCGGACTCATTGGCATGCTCACTGGCACAATGACAGGCCTCTTGGGGGTGGGTGGTGGATTTTTGATCGTTCCATTGATGAAAAAATTTACCCATCTGGCCTTACCAGGTATTGTTGCAACCTCACTATTTGTGATCGCTTTGGTCGGAACAGGCGGCGTGGTCAACTCCATTTTGACGGGCGCTCAGTTACCGGTTGTGGCAACCACTGGCTTTGCCAGCGCCATGATCTGCGGTATGTTGATGGGCCGAGTTGTTTCCAGAAAACTTCTGGCCTGGCAAGTTCAACGCGGATTTGCGGCTCTCTTGGGATTGGTGTCGATGCTCATGTTTTATAAAGCATTCATGAGCTTTTAAATTTGAAGTGTCTTATTTCGTTTCAGTTTTCAAGTTACTTTGCCCGAGCGGCTTGTCAGACTCACTTGATAGGACAAAAAAATGATATCTCTGTGTGGCAAAGATTGGCTAGAACTTGTTTGATAAAAAGTAAATCAGCAAAAAATAAATCAGCAAAATTAAATGAATGAATTGATCTTTTTTCCCTGCACGCTTTCATCATGATCCGTGCTAGATACCCAATATGAAAACTTACATCGCTGAATTTTTAGGTACAAGCCTTTTGCTTGCCATCGTGACGGGTTCTGGGTTGATGGGGGACACGCTGGGTCAAGGCAATGCAGCTGTTGCCTTACTTGGCAATAGCATTGCAACAGGTGCAGGTCTTTATGTGCTCATTGTTTTGTTGAGGCCTATTTCGGGCGCCCACTTTAATCCCGTTGTTAGTTTAATGAGTTGGAAGTTAGGTCACATCAACCTAAGAGCCTTGTTGGGCTATGGTGTTGGCCAAGTGAGTGGAGCTCTAACAGGGGTTTGGCTCACACACGTGATGTTTGGTTTGCCCATCATCCAAGAGTCTGCAAAATATAGAACAGGTGCAGGTATTTGGATCAGTGAATGGGTCTCAACATTAGTCCTTTTGTCAGTAATTCGTCTCGGTGATCAAGTCGCAAAAGACAAAGTACCCATGCTGGTTGCCATGACCGTCACAGCAGGCTATTGGTTTACGTCATCCACTTTTTTTGCAAATCCAGCGGTTGCTGTTGCAAGAAGCTTTACCAATACTTTTGTGGGAATAGCCGGACAAGATGTATTGGGGTTTGTAGTTTCTGAGCTTCTAGCCGGTTTCATGTTTATCTTTTTCTTTTGTAATCCGGGGAAGAATGCCGCAGATTCTGCAAAACTGTAAATGTAGAGTGTTGATGTGCTTCACGAGCGTCCAAAAAGTGAATCTTTAGATTCCTGTAGATGAGCAATTGAAATTTGTAATCCTGCGATCAATATAAATTTCAAGGGCATTTAATGTGATTGGAAGCTAGGGTGCAAAGCCATGGCTAGTCGGAGTGGTTTTATCCACTGGTTTCAAGGTTAAATGGTTGACTTCGGCTAAAATTGGCTTCAATCTATTCCTTAAGGAGTTTTAGCATGGCATTGCGAATCAACGACCAAGTTCCTAATTTCACCGCACATACTGACCAAGGGACAATCAATTTTCATGATTGGATTGGTAGCAATTGGGTCATTCTTTTTTCTCATCCCAAAGATTTCACACCTGTTTGCACTACTGAGTTTGGTGCTGTGGCAAAGCTCAGTGACGAGTGGGCAAAGCGCAATACCAAAGTTATTGGTGTCTCGGTTGATGGGGTTGAAGACCATAAGAAATGGAAAAAAGACATTGAAGGCTTTTCGGGTGCAACAGCAGGTTTTCCGATCATTGCTGATGAAGAGTTGGCGGTTTCAAAAGCCTTTGACATGTTGCCCGCTGAGGCCTATCTTCCAGATGGTCGAACACCAGCTCATACAGCAACCGTACGTTCTGTGTTTATCATCGGACCCGATAAAAATCTTAAACTGTCTATGACCTATCCAATGTCGGTTGGTCGAAATTTTGCCGAAGTACTTAGAGCACTTGATGCTTTGCAATTGACGTATAACGCACCCTTAGCTACACCAGCCAATTGGACTGTTGGTCAAGATGTGGTGGTTGCGTTGTCTTTAGACAATGATCAGGCAAGAGAAAAATACGGCGAGATTGATATCAAATTGCCTTATTTACGCATGGCTAAATCACCCAAGTAAAAATCTTAATGGCATCTCTGGTCTTATTGTTCTAGAGATGCCATTGAATCGAATGTGTGATTTAAAATTTGGGTGCTAAATCCTGATTTTTTGATAAATTAACGGTGTTTTTTATCTCCCACGTGTCAAAACATAAAGCCACAGTTGCTCGATATCATCACGGGTGAGAACGCTTTTCCAGGAAGGCATTCCGTTTTTTCCATTGCTAACGGACTCCAGAAAACGTGACTTACTGCCTTCGGGAAATTTACGTAAATCATAGCTAACAGTGCCAGGGTTCACCATATCCTCTCCATGGCAAGTTTGACAATTATTGTCATATAGAGCTTTCCCTTGTTCAGCAGTTAACAGGCCTTCAGCGTGCCCCATCATGGCAGGCACAATGAAGCCAGCGGTTAAACACAATTTATAAAACTTCAACATGTCATTGCGTTTATTTTTTTGGCAGTGCGAACGTCCAAATTGAACCGCCAGGGTTGACTTTGTTTAAACGCTCATCGCCAGCGTTTTGTGCATAGACACCGCCAATTCCAGATACGACCGTGACATATTGTCTACCCTTGTAAGACCAAGTGATGGGCTGACTTGTAATGCCTGAGCTGGTTTGAAATCCCCACAGCTTTTGACCCTTGACCGCATCAAAAGCCATGAATTCACCCAACATATCTCCAGTGAATAAAACATCACTTGCCGTCACGGTTAAACCAGCCCAATGGGGGATCTGCGCAGGATACTCCCATTTGACCTTGGCAGTTAAGGGGTCTATTGCTCTTAGCCATCCACGGTTACCGTCCTCTGGCCATAACTTTTTAATTGCTACCCCAATATAGCGCTGCCCACGACTTTTGTATTCCACGGGGCCAGTGTGCTTAATTAACATACCACCTTCAAGAGTATTGGCATACAACAATCCAGTTTTGGGACTAAAGGTCATGGGGTACCAGTTCATACCTCCCGTGTTTGCAGGCCACGACTCAACTTCTTGTCCTGTTTCTACCAACTTTGTGGTTGAATCGCTCCAAATGGGGCGACCAGTTTGATCCAGACCCTTTGCCCACGTCACTTTGACATATTTATTTCCCGAAATGAATTGGCCATTGGTTCTGTCAATCACATATAAAAAGCCATTTTTATCAGCGTGCATCAACACTTTACGAGTTTCACCCTTGACTTTGATATCGGCCAAAACCATTTGGCTCACGCTATCAAAATCAAATGGATCTCCAGGAGTGAATTGAAAAGCCCAAGCCAACTTTCCAGTCTTGGGATTGATCGCAATCACAGATGACGCATTTTTATTGTCACCCTTTCGCATTGAGGCATTCCACGGACCCGCATTGCCTGTGCCCCAATATATCAAATCGAGATCAGGATCGTATGAGCCTGCCACCCAGGTTGAAGCCCCACCCCTGTCGGCCGTGTCACCAGGCCACGTTTCACTACCTGGCTCGCCGGGTGCGGGTACGTTGTAGTGACGCCATAACTCTTGGCCAGTGCTGGGATCAAACCCGGCTAAAAATCCTCGAGTTCCATACTCTCCACCCGCCATGCCGGTGATTAAAACTCCGTTGGCAACGATAGGGGCACCTGTTACCGAATAGCCATCTTGCCAATCCATTAATTTGCTTCTCCATAACTCCTTGCCGGTCTTTGCATCCAATGCAAGTAAGTGAGCGTCTGGTGTACCTCGAAAGACCTTGCCCTCGAACAAGGCCGGCCCACGATTGACTTGGCCACAGCAAATCACTCGCGGTACTCCCGAATCAAGCTCCAAAGTATGCTTCCATAAAATTCGCCCAGTAAGTGCGTTGAGTGCAAGCGTTGAATTAAAGTTCGTCACGTACATTACGCCATCGAAAACAAGGGGTTGTGCTTCCTCGCCAAGGTTGCTCGCCATTGATGTGCTCCAAACAGGAACCAATTGTTTGACGTTCTGGGTATTGATTTGTTTTAATGGGCTGAAACGCTGTGCAGCATAGCCCATTCCATTGTTAAGAACAGACTCTCCCTTGATGTGGGCAGTTAAGATGTCATCACTAGTTTGAGCTTTAACTGATAGCGATAATGAAATTAAAACCGTAGATAGTGTTATCAATAAATTATTTTTTTTCATCTTGATCACCTTTTCAACATACAAAAATTAAACGTTCAATACGGCGCTCAAAACGCCACTTAATTCATTAGACATTCTGACTGTTTTCGATTTGTTTTCGATAGGTATTAACGTTAAAAATAATTTCCCCAACACGGAACTTGGTTTTGAATTATGGGTGATCAAATCCATTCTTTAGTCCTTCGTTTTTTTGATGCCATACGCTTGTGAACTCAATCTCACTTCTTTGTGATTGGGTATAAAGTAGCTCTGCTCACCGCGTTTCCTTCCGATGTGACTTCCACATTGGCTTGAGATGGTAATTCCAAGTTTTTAAAACGCATTAACAATACCCGCACCTGCTAGCCCTGGAAATTTAGGCAAGTTCAACTTCAAAAGTTGTAACAATTTGGTGTGGGCGAATGGTTAAAGGAAACTCATCAATGTATAACCTTGTCGCCCCTTTTAAGTTTGAAATGGACTCTTGGTACGTTTCACCTTGAGTTGTGGTTCCTGTTTTAGGGTTTAGAGCAATATAACCACCTTCCTCAGACTCAGTAATGATGGCGGTCAGTAAAATATCTCCCTGTTTCAGTAAATACCTTAGAAGAGCATCTTATCTCTGAGGTGAGCTTATGGCTAGAGCGCTAGTGGTTTGATGTAAAACCAATAGAAACCTTAAAGTCTCGGATTAACAGAAAACAGAGGTTTTGAAAAACCACTTTTTTATAAGGTCTGTAGCGTTAAATATCTTGATGTGAAATAAAGTGTGTAACTGGTTTTTTGCATATTTTTGCAGCACCGTCCAGCTCTGGACGCTCGCGTTGCTCTGGACGGCTAGGGGGCGTCAAGAATGTTGACGCATCCCATTCAGACGGCGCACACGTTGGTTGCCAAAGAAGCTTCGGGATCTTTTTTGCCAGCAAAATTAGCAGCCATGCAGGCTATCGGTCATTAATGAAAATCAACAAAATTTTGTTGAAAAATTCATTTTATATGCAATATAATCTATCTATAAGTAAAAAATAAACAAAAAATTGTTGTTTTTGTAATTGGAGGCGTCATGTTGAAGTCGTTTGCTTTTCGCAACTTTCAGTCCTTCCACGAGCAAGTCCAAATTTCTTTGGAGTTGAGCAAGCACACGCCGGATGATCACCGTGCGTTTGAGACGGCGCTTGGCACAAAACTAACAAAGGTGCTTGCTGTTATTGGTCCTAATGCAAGTGGCAAAACGACATTGATCAAATCATTGGCTTTCTTGGATTGGTTCATTCGTCAATCATTTCAAGCGAAGGTTGACGCTCCTATTCCATTGATCTCTCACTTCGGAGCTACCAACGAGGCCTCGGAGTTTGAAATTGAATTTGAAATGGATGGCAAAGACTGGAGATATCGGCTTGTTGCAAGTGAAAACCGTGTCTACTCTGAGCATCTTTACTGCAAGCTAACAAGAGCCTTCTCATACGTATTTGCAAGGGATTGGAATCCCACATCTCAAAGCTACGAGATTAAGCAGAATCAGTTTGGTTTTTTACAAAAGGAGGCTGCGCGAGTCCGTGAAAACGCTTCTTTGCTATCTACTGCTGCTCAGTATCAAGTTCCATTGGCGATGAAAATTTGCTCAATGCAAGTTTTCACAAACATGCATGTGATGGGTCGTCATCACATTGATGATTGGCAAATTTTTGACGCGTCTGTTCTCTATTCAGCGAATGATCATTTGCGATCAGCCATGACAAGATTGCTCAAGAGTTGGGATTTGGGTCTTAGTGATATTCGTATCGAACGCCAAACTGTGACTCATGCCAACGGTGACAAAGAGGATGTTTTTATTCCTTTTGGCATTCATAAAGTCAATGACGTTGAGCACTCAATTATGATCAAACAAGAGTCCAGCGGCACTCAGGCTGCTTATCTTTTGCTTTCTCGTCTTTTGCCTGTATTAACGTCTGGTGGCGTGGCTGTAATTGATGAACTTGAAGCAGATCTGCATCCGCACATATTGGTGCCGATTTTGGATTTGTTTTACTCACCAGTAACTAATCCTCACAATGCTCAGATCATCTTTACATGCCACTCAATTGAGGTGCTGAGTTTGTTGCATAAGGCCCAAGTTGTGCTTGTGGAGAAGGATAAAAACTGCCAAAGCAACGCATGGCGACTGGATGAGGTGAAGGGTATCCGTGCTGATGACAACTTGTACGCCAAGTACATGGGCGGCTCATATGGTGCTATTCCGCAATTGTAAGGCAGCATGTGATGGTTCGATATAGCAAACCGGACATCTCGCAGCGCAAAACTTTACTAGCAGTTGGTGAAGGTAAAGTTGATGCTGCCTTCTTGAAATACCTTCGTGGAATTTACTGTTCGGGGGGAGGTGGCGTAAATGTCTCAGTTAGAGATGCCAGTGGTAAAGGCCCAAGTAATGTGATTGGCACTGCAATTGGGGCGCTTCGAATTTCTAGTTACGACAAGAAGTTATGTTTACTGGATACGGATCTTGTTTGGACAAAGCAAAACAAAAAAGATGCGAACCATAAGAAAATCGAACTTGTTGGATCGACGCCATGTCTAGAAGGGTTGTTGCTGAAAACATTAGGTAGGACCGTTCCTGCATCAAGCCTAGATTGCAAGCAACAGCTAAAAATCATTACTGGCAAGGATATGATCGATATTGATGATTATGCAGCAAATTTTGGCTATGACGTACTCCAAAATCAACGAGCAATCATGCCTGAGCTAGAGAAGCTTTTGCGATTGTTTGAGGGTAGGGCGTAAAGATTCAGGTTACCGCGCGCTTGATGAAGAGTAGACAAACAGTGTCAGATTTGCTGTGTGAAAAAAATCGGTGACAGCAGAAATGTCTATTCGAAATGCCAGCAGTGGAGGGAATGCCTAAAAAGAAAAAGCCCCAAGCTCCTGACCCCAAAACCATACCTATTTTGAACTGAGGTTCGCTTACCCATGATGGGCAAGTGACTGGCTCTACACTTGGCCAGTTGCATCGGGTGGTTTGATGCTTGCGTGAGTGCTTTGACGGGCGACTTACCTGAAGTCTACGAGGTGCGATGGGTTTGAGCCTCAGACGATGACCTTTATGGGTCTTAGCCTTTGATGGCGCCCATAGTCAAGCCTCGAACGATTTGTTTTTGGAGAACAAAAACCACCAGCATCACGGGCACGAGTGCCGCGATCCCGACGAAGGCCAATTCACCCCAACGCACCCCCTGTGATGTGATGAGTAAGGGTATGGCCACAGGCAGGGTTTTGATGGCTTTGCCACCGAGCATGAATGAAAATAAAAACTCATTCCAAGCGAAAATAAAACACAACATCGAAGTAGCGACAATGCCTGACTTTAAGAGTGGTAGTACCACTTGAAGAAGAACATCAATTCTTGAGTAGCCCTCAACAAGTGCAGCCTCTTCGAGTTGGATGGGCAAGTCACGGCAAAAGCTCTTGAGTACCCAGATAAAGAACGACAAATTAAAAGTCAGGTAGGCGAGTGTCAAACCTGCAAATGTGTCGAGCAAGTCTATTTTTGAAAAAATCAAATACAAAGGTATCACCAAACAAATAGGAGGTGCCATGCGAGTGCCAAGGATGAATAAAAACAAATCATCTTTAGCCTTGATTTCAAACCGAGCAAAAGCATAGGCCGCAGGTGTTCCAATAATCACCACCAAGAATGTGCTCACCAAGCCCAACGCAATGGAGGTTCCCAAGTAAGAGATGAAGCCATTGTCGAGAACATATCGGATGTGAGAAATGGTCGGTGAAAAAACCCAAACAGTGGGCCTAGCAAACATCACATCATCGGGCTTGAAGGCCATGATGAGTAACCAAAAGACAGGAAAGAGAACAATCCCCGCAATCACAAAAATGAGAATGCTCCATAGCAGTCGCTTAAAGTCAAATGCAAAACTATTCACGCTTGCTGGCTCAGCATTTATAGTGGATGTTGAGGTGTTCATGGCATTGGGTGCCTTCAAAATGCGTTGAGTCGCTTCTTGCCGACTTGGTAAAAAATATTGCAGATCAAGAAAAATACAAACCACACCACAACGGCCATCGCTGCCGACTCGCCAATTCTCCATTGCTCAAAACTCATCTTGTAGGCCAGCATGCTTGGCGACTCTGTGGAGACACCCGGACCGCCCGAGGTGAGCATGAATATCGAATCAAAAACCTTGAAGGCATCGATGAAGCGCAACATGCCAATGACCGCCATCAAAGGTGTCATTAGCGGTAAGGTCAGGCGCCAAAATATTTGCATGTTGCTTGCTCCATCGACCTCGGCCGCTTTGTAAAGACCCATGGGTAGGGACTGACGACCGGCAAAGAAAGTGAGCATCATGAATGGCGTCCATTGCCACACGTCCACAATGGCTAGCGCCAAAAGAGAATATTCATTGGAAGCAAAAATTGAAGTTCCAGTCAACAAATGAAAGCGTTCAATGATGTTGTAAGACAAGAGTCCCCAAGAGCCTGCAAGCATGATTTTCCAGAGCAATCCCACCACAATGGGCGCCATCATGCTGGGGATGAATAACAGCGGTAGCCAAAGTCCCCGAGCCCAAATTTTTTGGTTCAAAATCAATGCTCCTGCCAGTCCCAGGGCAAACTCAATTGGAACTGCTGTCAGCATGAATTGGGTCGACACCCAAAGGCTATTCCAAAATCGATCATTGTGAATGAGTTTGACGTAGTTGCTCCAACCGGTGAATTCGCCGACTTGCCCGTACTCAACCATATGAAAACTCAACCATATCGCATAACAAAAGGGGACCAAACTCACACTAATCAATACCACTAAGGCTGGAGCCATGAGGGCGTAGGCAAATAAGCTGGAGTCTTTGGGTGTTGGGTTTGAGTTCATAGGGTTAGAGTTGGACGAATAAGCTCGAAGATATAAATCCAAGCCGCGAGTGGTCTTGCGAGACTCGAATCCAGGTTCTTTGAGCCATCAAGCGTCACAGTCGGCCACCAAGAGTAGGCGAAGAGATTGAGCCAATCGGGGCGCTCTCATGTTCTTAGAGTGTGCACTTTGTGCAAATGGCAAG
>Ga0164296_1004850_pt1 | contig 12052 bp, 9 predicted proteins | sample GEODES057metaG_FD_113533 | JGI IMG/M metagenome (GOLD analysis project Ga0164296, IMG submission 113533) | Dystrophic lake water microbial communities from Trout Bog Lake, Wisconsin, USA - GEODES057 metaG | ecosystem: Environmental > Aquatic > Freshwater > Lake | place: USA: Trout Bog Lake...
CCCCCTTGGCGACATTCACCGGCACGGCAACGCCCATCGAATACGTCGTCGCTGACTCGCTCGGTCAGCAAGCCACCTCCACCATCACGCCCACGGTCACCCCTCCGGCACCTCCGACTGCTCAAGGCCAATCCATCGTCGTGGCATCGGATGGCAGCAGAAGTTTCAAGGCATTGACCGGCACGGGAGGACTTGCCTCCCCAGGCGCTACACCGATTACTGCCGAAGCCCTCTGCGACGTCAATCAGAGTGTTCCAAACTGCACTGCAACGACGGTCACCACCGCAGATGGTGTCTACACACTCAATAGAGCGACTGGAGTGGTGACCTATACCAACACTGATGGAACTGTTGGGACGAAGTCCGGAGTGACCTACCAGGTCTCTGATGGCTTTGGTCAGAGCGCTTCTGCACTCCTTAGCCCCGTGGTTCCACCGCAACCATCTGCCGCCCCTGTGTACTCTTCGGCCGGCGAAGGCGTTACGCAATCTCTTTCTCCATTGGGCTTCGCAGTCGCTGGTTTGACCGCCAATCCAATCGTGCCGAGTTCGCTCAAGCTCTGTGGTCCGAACGAAACACCGACCAACTGTTCTTCGACATCGGTCACCAATGCTGATGGAACGTTTTCGATCCAGTCGGATGGAACGGTGACGTTCGTGCCGAGCGATCCAAACTTCTCTGGAACGGTGCCAGCTGTTCCCTACGTCGTTGCAGACTCGCTTGGGCAAAAGGCAACCGCCACGCTCAACGTTGTCGTTCTGCCTCCACCAGCCCCCTATGCGGTGACGTTGAGAGGTGCGGCACCATTTCGCCAGAGTCTTGTCCTCTCCCCGCTGACAGATGACTCTCCGGGTGTTGCACCGGCGCCTGTGGTATCAGGGACTCAGACGATTACGACGGGCACGCCGGCGCTTGACCCGACATCGCTGATGCTCTGTCCGGCATCGCAATCAGCACCAACCTGCACCGCAACAACGGTGACGACTGTGGATGGGACTTATGTCTTAGATCCCTCAACCTCACAAGTGACGTTTACCCCGAATCCAAGCTTCACTGGCACGGTCACGATGCCGGTTACCTACCAAGTCTCGAATACCTACACACAGACCACTTCTGACACGGCAACGAATTCCACGAACACGGTGACGTTGCATCAAACGGTTACCGCGCTCTTGATTCCATCAATCGCCCCTCCCGCTCCGCCGACGGCGCAACCAGACGTGTCGACCGGTCCTCAAGGTGTTCGTCAGGTCATCGACGTTCTTGGGAATGACAGCGTTGCGCCAGGAACGAATGCAACCCTCGATGTCTCAACGCTCAAGCTGTGTGGGCCGAACAACACCGCACCCAACTGCACATTGACGTCCCTAGAGACCGTCGATGGCACCTACGTGGTGAATGCAGATGGCACCGTCAGCTTCATGCCAGCGGCAGGGTTCTTCGGGACGGTAACGTCTCCGCCGACCTACAGCATCACCGATTCACTCGGTCAATCCGCATCCAGCACGATCACGCCGACCGTGATCCAAGACCCGGTCGATCCTCCATCGTCGGATCCTCCTGTTGCGACCCCAGCAGTCCCCGTACATCTGGCATCGTTGGCAGCCACGGGCTCGAACGTTGACTGGATGGCCTTTAGCTCCCTGCTCTGCTTCAGCGTCGGAGGAGTCCTTCTCACCGGACTTTCGGTGAAGCGAAAGCACCGAACGAACGGATGATGCTGGATTATCGAGTGCGAAGGGCGGCGTCGATCCCCTCAACCGCGAGGGTAAGCCATTCGTTGTTCTGATCGAGTCCGGGCTGAATTTCGGTGAGCACTCGACCCATCTGCATACCCTGGAACCACAGCGAAGCGCTTTTTGGCTCGATGTCATCGCGTAGAAAGCCCCGATCTTGTGCGTCTTGAGTGATCGATGCGAACTGATCGACAATTTTCCGTTGGCTCTTTTCCACGGCAGTCAGCAGCGCAGGTCGTTGAAGAGCAGCACCTAGCACTTCGATTCTGCTCCAGCGCCATCGAACGATCTCTTCATTCAATGCATGCATCGAAAGATTCAAGCGAAGGAATGCAAAAAAATCTTCCGAAGTTTTGGCAAGAGAGGTGGCGGAGCGATAATCGACGACAACCCCAGGCGAGACCCGCATGAAACGTTCCGCATTCGCAGCAGTGATGAGGCCTTCTCGATCACCAAAGAAGTGGTAGATCGATGTAACGGAGGTGCCAGTACCCTCTAGAACGAGAGGAAGACGTATGGCCCCTTCTCCCTGGGTCTCGAGAATGGCGATCGCGTTTGCCATGAGTGCCTTCGCCGTCGGGTGATCAGAGATTTCGGGACTCTCTGCATAGTTGAGGAGGATCGGCTGTCCCCAGTTCTTTGGCCGTTTGAACTCCCACGATGGCGACCACGCGAGCGGTTCGTCATCTACGGACAATGGTTGGAGCGTTGCCAGGATGGCGCAGCGATCCCACGTCGGAGAGGAGGGGCCAAGATCCCGATCGATCTCGAGGAGTACGTGGCCGAGCTGCATGCCGTTGATCCAGACGACGTAACTTTCGAGATCAAGGTCTTTGCGAATGAGTCCACGCTGTTGCACCCGTTCGAGGATCCCAGCAAGTGCCGAGATGTGGTGGCGCTGGACGGGGATGACGAGTTCGAGGAGCTCAGGATCTGTGAGGGCAACGGCTAACGATTCAATGCGCTGATGGCGACCGCGTTGCACGCTGGGGTTGTTGGCGGCATCGAAGACCTGACGTGCAGTGAGGTCAAAAAACTCTTGCGTGGTTTGAGCCTGAAGCGCTGCCTCGGCAAAGGTGGCGAGGTCGTGTCGCGTGGAGGCGCTGAATCGCTCGATGTGAGCTTCTCGTACGAGCCCCTGACGACTTCCAAAGTGGTGGTAGAGGGAAGAAAACGAGGCGTTTGATCTCTCCAGCACTCTGGAGATTCGGAAACCGCCTTGTCCCTCCTGATCGAGTTCTTGGACTGCTGCATTCAAGATGGCTTCCTTGGCTTCTCCAGCCCTGGATTCAGCAATCCCCATGCCAAGGCATGGTATCGCCCATGTTCGGTTGCCGGGCTCCAAGCCAAGATCGATCGCGGACGCGCTGATTGTAGGATTTATCCGCTAAATTGGAGAGAAATTACAACCTTGAAGTGACCCTCGAGAGAGGCTTCGATGAGAGGAGTCAGTCCTTGCTGGGCCGAGAAGTCATCTCTGCGCAACTCAATACGCATCGCGTCGGAGCTTTGATCGCCGTGCTTGTGGTGGTTGGCCTCATCGCGTTGGCCGTTCGACGTCGCAACTCTCGTCGTTGGTAGCCGGCCAAGACCAAACGCATGACCATGAAGTCGTTCATCCTGGCTTGGCCCTGAGGTCAACTCCGTGGCCTCTCGGGAGCCTGGTACTCCTCCTCGAGCAACACCGTTGATGTTCCAGTGAAATCGCTGAACTCGCGCTGAGCTAACGGCGCGAGGTCGCCAACTTCGTGGCAGCAATGCTCGGGCAGCTTGCAGACCTCCTTCACCAAACGACGTTCGGGCGGCGATTCGACGTAGCTCGGCGCCAGAGCCTGGCGTACGCCGAAGCGGTGTTCTCGAACTAGCGGACGAGACCCTTGCCCGTAATCAACGGGAGGTCGAGCGCAGTCAAGAGTCCTGGTTCACCCTCGACGACGGCCGGGATGGCATTGACGATGCGCATGGCGGTTGCCTTGAGGCCTGCAGTGTTGTGATCGCCATCTCGTCCCAACAGCTGCAGGTCGACCGTGTAGTTGGGCTCGCCCGACACCGTGACGCGATAGCAACCATGACCCGTGGGCTGGGGCCATTCGGGAGCGATGTCGTCGTGCAGGCGCGTGACGTGTTCGAGGACGACGACGGGTCGGCCTTGGTAGATGCCGCGCAGCTCGAAGTGCAGGCCAGCCACGGTGCCTTCGGGAACCGGACCAGCATCGGTCTCGATGTCGAAGGGAGCGGGAACCTGTTCGTACCACTCGTCGATGCGCTCGAGCTCGATGCCGAGGCCCGCTGCGAGCTGGGCGATCACCGAACCCCACGCCAACGTGGGCACCCCGGGCTGCAACAAGAAGGGCACTTCTCCCATGGGCTTGGCGAAGCCCATGATGTCGAAGAGGACTTCACCTTGGTTGTAGGTGGCGTAGTTCAAGATCTCGTAGCAACGCACCTCGTCGATCCACTCGGAGATCCCCGTGATGACCAAGGGAAGTTGGTCGTTGCCGAACCCGGGGTCGATGCCGTTGACGAAGATCGATGCGCCGCCTTCCTTGGCCGCAGCGATCACCGGAGCGGCGAGATCGTCGGCCACGCCGTAGGGATACTGCATGAAGACCGGCGACGAGGAGACCACATTGATCCCATGGCGCAAGAACATTGCGAGGTCTTCCAAGGCTTCGAACAACCGGGTGTCGGCCCAGGCGGTGTGCACGATGCAGTCGGGCTTGAGGCCTAAGAGCGCGTCGACGTCGTTCGTTGCGGCCACGCCGAGTTCGTGGTCGAGCCCAGCGAGGGTGCCGGCATCGACGCCAACCTTGTCGGGGTTGGTCACGTAGCAGCCGATGAGGTCGAGTGCGGGGTTCGAATCGATGCCAGCGATGGCGTGGCGTCCGACGTTGCCGGTACTCCACTGGACGACGCGATAGGTCATGGGGTCTCCTTCGAGATCTAGAGGTCGGGGAGCGAGAAGTCGAGGTTGGGCACGTCGATGCCACCATCGACTTCGATGATCTTGCCGGTGAGGTAGCTCCCGGCGTCGGATGCCAAGTAGACGACTGCGGTCGCGATGTCGTCGACCGATCCGATCCGGCCCAACGGGGTGAGCGCTTCCATGGCGTCTTTGAGTTCGGGTGTTGCCGTCACGATGTCCAACGCTGACGTGGCGGTCGATCCCGTACCGACCGCGTTGACCCGGATGCGCGGAGCCAAGTCCTTCGAAGCCAATCGGGTGTAGTGGCTCAGCGCTGCCTTGGCGACGCCGTAGGCGAGGAAGCCTCGACCGGCGACCCGCCCGATCACCGAAGAGATGTTGACGATCGAACCACCACCGGTCTCGAGCATGATTGGCACCGCAGCGCGGACCAAGGCATGTGCCGTGGAAACGTTGAAGTGGAACGCTTCTTCCAAGAACCGAGGCGAGGTATCGAGGAGTGGTCGAGGCATCGAGCCGCCCACGTTGTTGACGAGGATGTCGATGCGACCGAACTCGGCCTTGGCGACCTCGGCCAAGTTGGCTACTTGGTCCAAGTCCGAAAGGTCGCACGAGACGGTCACCGCACGGCGACCGAGCGCCTCGACTTGGGCGGCCACCTCATCGAGCTGGCTTTGGGTCCGAGAAGCGATGACAACGTCAGCGCCGCACTCAGCCAAAGCAAGGGCACTCCCGGCACCGATGCCTCGGCCAGCACCGGTGATGATGGCGACCTTTCCATCGACGCGAAATCGGTCAGCGAACATGTGGTCCTTCCCCCTCCGTGGAGCACAAACAGTCGAAGGTTAGCCCTAATCGGCGAGCGACGACAGGTCCGACTGGGCGACCTACGATTCTCCTGTGACTCTTCACTCCGAGAGCGAACTCACCAACGTCCATCCGGCACTGCGCCGCGCCTGGCATCCGGTTGCTCGCTCGAGCGAGGTAGGCAGAGAACCCCTTCGCGTGGAGTTGATGGGGGTCCCCTGGGTGCTCTGGCGTGGGACCGATGGTCAGGTCCATGGAGCAGAGGACGTCTGTCCACATCGTCGAGCACCCTTGTCGTTGGGAACCGTGGACGATGGGCTCTTGGCGTGTAGCTACCACGGCTGGCGCTTCGATGGTACGGGGGCGTGTCGCGAGATTCCTGCCCTTGGACCCGACGCCACGATTCCCTCGAAGGCATGCTTGACCATGCCCGCGGGACTCACTGAATCGCACCACGTCGTCTTCTTGGCTCCCGAAGATCCGCTGACGCCGGTGCCGGAGATTCCCGAAGCGAGCGATCCGAGCTTCCAGGTCGGCGACCTTCCCGTCATCGATACCCGAGGCAACGTGGCGCTGCTGGCTGACAACTTCCTCGACATGGCGCACTTCCCCTTTGTCCACGTCGGAACGTTCGGGGCCGAAGAAGCGCAGTTCGTCGAGCCCTACGAGGTGCGCCGCGACGGCTTCCAACACATCGTCGAGATCACCCACGCCTTTGCTAATCGAGAAGACCCGGGGGTCGAAGCAGGAATTCGACCGCTCATCCAGCAGCGTCGATTGACCTATACCTATACCGCCCCGTTCCACCTGAGCCTCCGCATCGAGTTCCTCGATGCCGGTGGCGTCAATACCATCGGGTTCTTCTTGTCGCCGCGAGATGCTGAGCACGTCCGCATCTTCTCGACCTTGTATCGCAACGACCTCGACGGCGACGAGGCGCGGATGAAAGAAGCAATCGAGTTCGAGATGGCCGTCGTCGACGAGGACCTGCGTTTGCAGTCCCGCTTCGACATCCTTTCGGTTCCCTTGGACATCACGAGGGAAGTCCACACCCGCGTCGACAAGACGACGATCGAGATGCGCAGGATCTTGATGGATTTGGTGGAGGCAGCCTCGTGAGCCAGCACTCTTCCGACTTGGCCGAGCGCAACTACCGAGAGGACCGGTGGCCCGCCTCATTGGCCTTGTTGCTCTGCATCGGGCTGTACATCATCTTGCCGTCGTACTTGACCATCAAGCCCGATTGGTTGATTCCTGTCCTCTTACTCGTGCCACTGGTCACGTTGTCGATCACGCACCGACACCGCCAGCCCGCCGAGCCCAAGTGGACGCGAGCAATCACGATCTGGATGCTGGTCGTGATCAACTTGGCCAACATCTACTCGGTCGTCTTCTTGGTCCACCGCCTGCTCTACCCCGATGGGATTTCGACCGTGGGCAACAACGGTCGTCAGCTCATCTTCAATGCCGTCATCATCTGGGTCACCAACGTCATCATCTTTGGCCTGTGGTACTGGGAGCTCGACCGAGGTGGCCCCGGAGTGCGCGGTACGAGCCAAGAGGGCTGGCCTGACTTCCAGTTCCCCCAGATGGAGAACCCCAAGTTGGCCGAGCCCGACTGGCGGCCCCGATTCTTGGACTACCTCTACGTCTCGTTGACCAACAGCGCTGCGTTCTCACCGACCGATGCGATGCCCCTGACGAGGCGGGCCAAGGGCCTGATGGCCATCTCGGCGACGGTCTCGATGATCACGGTGCTCGTCGTCGCCTCTCGGGCGATCAACATCTTGAAGTAGCTAGAGCGCTTGGTTCAAGTGCGACGAGAGGTCGCCCATGAGGTCGACGATGATGTGCATCCTCTCGAACTGCCAGGTCCCATCGATGCAGACGAAGGTGTCGTGGTAGCGACCCGAAATCACGGGCGCCAGGGCAAACGAGCCAGGGACTGCGTGGAGCACGGTGTAGTAGCTCCGTGACGACGCGCGTCGTCCATCGCCATCGACTTCGACGATGACGTTGGTCATCAAGTGCTTCGTCTTCGGCGTCCCGTCGTCGAACCTTCGTGTCGTGCGCTCGTACATTGCCTTGATGGCCTCGACGCCCGTGACCGAGGTGTCGTAGCCCTCGAAGGTCAACGTCGCTGGACCGAGTAGTTGACCCACACCGTCGAAGTCACCGGCATCGATCTGTTCGGCGTACGTATAGATCAACTCTTTGACGGCGTCGCGGGGATCCATGGCCCCACGCTAACCAGTCAACCGCCGAGCAGCCTCGTCATCTTCGAAGCCACCCACGACGGCTTGCCGTTGCGTTCTTCGCTCGAATCCGACCAACCCGTTGCGGCGAGGCCCAGGTTCACGCCCAACCAACGGAGGGGCTCGGGTTCCCAGTTCGGAGAACGGTGATCGACCCACGGCAAGTGGGTCAACTCGGTGTCGTTGCCAAGGATGAGGTCAGCGAGCGTTCGACCAGCCAAGTTGGTGGTCGTGACGCCGTCGCCGACGTAACCACCCGCCCACGCCAGCCCCGTCGATCGATCGAGCCCGACCGAGGAGTACCAGTCGCGCGGGATCCCGAGTGGGCCTCCCCAGCGATGCGTGATCTTGGTGGCCGACAAGAAGGGAAAGAGGTCGACGAGCGAGTCGCGGAGCTTTTCGAAGACCTTGGGATCGCGATCGAACGATGGCTTGATCGACGAGCCGTAGTGGTAGGGAGCGCCACGTCCTCCGAACGCGATGCGACCATCTGCAGTGCGCTGGCCGTAGATGATCATGTGGCGGTGATCGGAAAAGGTCTCCCGGTTCGCCAGCTTCACGCGCTCGAGTTGGGCATCGCTGAGCGGTTCGGTGGCGATCATCAAGGAGTAGACCGGGATTACCGCTCGCTTGGACTCCTTGAATTGGCTCGTCCACCCTTCGGTAGCTCGCACCACGACGTCGGCATGGATCGTGCCGGCAGGAGTGACGACTGCGGCTTTGGTCCCGCTGCCTCCTGGCGTGATGGTCGTCGCCGGCGTGTTCTCGAAGATCGTGGCGCCACGTTGCTCGACTGCATCGGCGAGTCCTCGCACCAAGAGCGCAGGCTGGAGTACTGCGCAATGCGGGGTAAAGGTGGCGCCAAGGATGCCCTCGGCACCAAGGCGCTCTTGTGCAGCACCCGCGTCGAGCCAGGTGATCTCGTCGTCGCCGAAGCCAAGGGCACGGGCCTCGGCGATCTCTTCATGGCAGCGATCGACTTGGGCTTGGCTCCGTGCCGCGACGACGGTGCCTCCCTTGGCGAAGTGGCAATCGATCCCGTCCATCTCGCTCGCAATATGGACTTCTTCGATGGCGCTGTTCATGGCGGCGCGCATCGCTCGTGCCGCGTCGACACCGTGGAGCCTCGCCAACTTTGCATCGGATGCAGCGAAGAGTGCAGACGCCCATCCGCCGTTGCGGCCTGATGCGCCGAACCCGCAGACATCCTTTTCGATGACGGCCACGCGAAGCGATGGGTCGTTGATGATCAGCGATCGCGCTGTCCAGAGGCCCGTGAATCCGCCACCAACGATGGCGACGTCAACTTCCAGGTCGCCGACGAGCGGTGCACGAGGTGTCGTCTGCGCTGGGAGTTCGTCCCACCACAGCGAGAGGTGTTGGTAGTTGGCCATGAGGGCTTACTTGATGTGGTTCAAGCCCTTGCTCAGCACGTCGCGCAACACGTCGAAGATGAAGTCGAACTCCACTTCGGTACAGATGAGCGGAGGTGCCAACTGGACGACGGGGTCGCCACGGTCGTCGGCTCGACAGATCAAGCCGTGCTCGAAGAGCGCTCCCGAGAGGTAACCGCGGAGCAGCTTCTCGGATTCCTCATCATTGAACGACTCTTTGGTGTCGCGATCTTTGACTAGCTCGATGCCGAAGAAGAAGCCCTCGCCGCGCACGTCGCCGATGATCGGGAGTTCAGCCTTGAGCGCTTCCAATCCGGCACGGAAGTAAGGGGTCATCCGATTGACGTGACCGAGGATGTCTTCATCTTCGAAGATCTGGATGTTCTTGAGGGCCACTGCACTCGAGACCGGGTGTCCAGCAAAGGTGAAGCCGTGCAGGAAGGCTTCGTCAGCACTCAAGAACGGCTCCATGATCCGGTCGGAGACCACCATCGCACCCAGCGGTGCATAAGCGCTGGTGAGTCCCTTGGCGAACGTGATGATGTCGGGCGTGACGCCGAAGTGGCGAGCACCGAACCAGTCGCCCAGGCGTCCAAACGCACAGATCGTCTCGTCGAAGACCAACAGCACGCCGTAGCGACTGCAGATCTCGCGCACGCGCTCGAGGTAGCCCGGGGGAGGCGGGAAGCATCCGCCTGCGTTCTGGACGGGCTCGATGAAGACTGCGGCCACTGATGCGGGGTCTTCGCGCAAGATGGCCCGTTCGATCTCGTCTGCGGCCCACTTGCCGAAGGCAACGGGGTCATCGCCATGCTCGGGTGCGCGGTAGAAGTTCGTGTTGGGAACCTTGATCGCACCTGGCACCAACGGTTCGAACGGCATGCGCATGCCAGGAATCGAAGTGATCGACAGTGCGCCGAGGGTGGTGCCGTGATAGGCGATGTCGCGGCTGATTACCTTGTAGCGGCCATAGTCGCCGTTGATCCGGTGGTACTGGCGCGCAAGCTTCCACGCGCTTTCTACCGACTCGGCACCTCCCGACGTGAAGAACACGCGGTTCAGGTCTCCAGGCGTCAGTTCGGCGAGCTTGACGGCCAACTCGATGGCCTTGGGGTGTGCATAGGTCCACAGGGGGAAGTAGGCGAGCTCGGCTGCTTGCTCGGCTGCCGCAGCAGCCAAGTCAGTGCGGCCGTGTCCCAACTGCGACGTAAAGAGGCTGGAGAGGCCGTCGAGGTAGCGCTTGCCACGAGCGTCCCAGACGTAGGCGCCTTCGCCGCGCACCATGATCGGTACTTCGTTCTCTTCGGAGTAGCTGCCCATCCGAGAGAAGTGCAGCCAAAGGTGGCGCCGTGCTTGTTCGGCCATCTCGTGGACGGCATCGTTCTCGGCTTTGACGCCATCGGTGATGGTCTCTGCGTTGTCAAGTGTGGTCATCGTGTCCCCCATGAATAGGTTTGCTTTGCCAATTTCAGATAGAGAAAGGTTTCAACTTCCGTCACGCCGTCGATCGCGCGAATCTGGTCGTTGAGGACGTGGACGAGGTGATCGTCGTCTTCGGTGATGAGTTCGACCAGGATGTCGAAGCTCCCTGCACACATCACGACGTAGATGGCCTCGTCGATTGCTGCAATCTGGTCGGCGGCGGCCCGGACGTCGCCATGCACGCGCACGCCGAGCATCGCTTCGCGGTGGAAGCCCAACTGCAGAGGGTCGGTGACGGCAACGATCTCGAGCGCCCCGGCATCCCTGAGTCGCTGGACCCGGCGTCGCACAGCGGCTTCAGAGAGCGAGATCTCGTCGGCAATCGAGCCGTAGGCACGCCGACCATCTTCTTGGAGGAGCTCGATGATGCGTCGATCTGCGTCGTCGAGCGAGACAGCAGACCTCGCCGTGGTGTCGATGCTGGTGATCTTGCTTGCTCTGGCTGCCCGAGCCATCTGGATGCTTCCCCCGATTTTCCGGCACATTGGTGCCCGATTCCGTACTCTACCGCATCAAAATGAGCGCGTTCCGTCAAAAAATGTCGGTTCGCTCCGAAATCCGTCGTCGTGACCTTGCAATGACCTTGAGTTTCTGCGAATGTTTGACCATCGAAACGGGGGACGACGGGGTTTCCCCAAACCAACCTAGGGGGCAGTGTGACACGGCTGAAGAACTTCATCGGCGGTGAACTCGTTGACGCAACTGGAGGGAGCTCCCTCGAGATCATCAACCCATCGACTGGCGCGGCCTATCTCGAAGCTCCAGTGTCAGGCCAGGCCGACGTCGATGCAGCGATGAAGGCTGCGGCAGGAGCATTTGCATCGTGGAAGCGCACGACTCCCTCGGAGCGGTCACTTGCCTTGTTCCGCATTGCCGACGCGCTCGAATCTCACGCCGACGAACTCGTTGCCATCGAGTCTGAGAACACGGGCAAGCCCGTTGCCTTGACGCTGTCCGAAGAGATTCCTCCGATGGTTGACCAGATCCGCTTCTTTGCCGGTGCTGCTCGCATGCTGGAGGGACTGGCCACTGGTGAGTACATGGAAGGCCACACGTCGTCGATCCGTCGTGAACCCATTGGCGTCTGTGCAGCTGTCACTCCGTGGAACTATCCGCTGATGATGGCGGTCTGGAAGTGGGGACCGGCCATCGCTGCAGGCAACACGATGGTCTTGAAGCCGTCGGACACGACGCCGGCATCAACCGTGCGCATGGCCGAGATCATGGGCGAGATCCTTCCCGCTGGCGTCTTCAACGTGGTCGTGGGAGACCGTGACACAGGACGCATGTTGGTTGATCACCCCACCCCGCAGATGGTCTCGATCACTGGTTCGGTTCGCGCGGGCATGGAAGTCGCGGCATCTGCTGCTCCGTCGCTCAAGCGGGTCCACCTCGAACTGGGCGGAAAGGCTCCCGTCGTGGTCTTCGACGATGCCGACATCGAAGCAGCGG
>Ga0164296_1004852_pt1 | contig 12051 bp, 12 predicted proteins | sample GEODES057metaG_FD_113533 | JGI IMG/M metagenome (GOLD analysis project Ga0164296, IMG submission 113533) | Dystrophic lake water microbial communities from Trout Bog Lake, Wisconsin, USA - GEODES057 metaG | ecosystem: Environmental > Aquatic > Freshwater > Lake | place: USA: Trout Bog Lake...
ACCAAATAGTCGGTTAAGTTAACGCCAAATTTTTTTTGAATAGCCGCACGAATTTTGTCGTGGCTATTTCTATGGTCGTAAGAAAACTGACGCCACTGCTCTTCAGTCTGTGGAACATTGAGTAACGCCGCAAGCATTACTCACCTGTGCGATTAGAACGGCCAGAAGGACGGGTTGCATCTGGTTGCAACTGCGGCATATCGTAATCATTAAACAAGGTCTTGTTCCAGCCGGTGCCTTCCCAATGAGCAGTGCCGTTGGCGGTCTGAGCCGTAAAACCTAAAGAATTTTCACCTTTTTGAATAATATCTTCAAAACGGAGCTTTTCTTTTGTTTGAAGTGTGTTTGTCTTTGCCATGCTAAACTCCCGTTAATAAGAGGCTACAACTTCAGAATAGCCCATAAGCAGATGCCCCAATGTGAAGTCGGGACTTGTTGACGAAAACCGTAAACCAGCCATTACAAAACCCACACCTTCAAGCGAAGACCCCCAAAAACCGTAATAAGGTGACGGCGATTGGAAATTTGGCTGGACGAGCGACACATTATATGTACCACTTTGAAGGCTAGGCTGAAAGAAGTTTTGTAAGGCTATTCCGGATACCGAAAGTAGGAAGTTTCCGGTAATTCCAGCAAGCGTCGTGCTGTGATCGGTCGCTTGCATGTAAACCGCGAGCGCCTGTTTCTGAATGAACATTTTGTCAGCGCCATAGACTTTAGTATCAATGCGCTTGGTCAATGTAGATGAGGGTGTGTTGAAAAGTTGGTATAAAGACGTGCCGTCCGTTCCCCACGCGCGATATTCACTAGAAATCTTTTGCGTGCCAATAAAAGTTAATGCTCCGGATTGGCTGGCGATAGTCCAGTCTTTTTCATTATACAATAACATCACATTACGGGCGACAAAGGTGTCTGGATCAATTACCGTTAAATAATTGATGTAATACTTAATATTGTAAATTGTGGCGATTGCTGAAGAAGGTGTGATACCACCCGCTTCAGGATAAACGGCATTTGTAAACAGTTGGGTTAATTTTTGCGATATGTTGGCAAGCGAACCGCCAAACACCGCGTAAATACCCATTTCGTTTGAAACAACAATCGACTTACCAAAGTCTTGAATGGAATCACGGTATTTAAGACCTGCTTGCGGATCAACGTTTTGGTAATTGTACGTTGTAACTGTTGGCGTTCCGGCTGTGTTGACGTTTGAAACGACTGACACCGAGCCGTCACCAAAGAAATATAAATAGCCAGAAGATTGGCGGACGTTGACGTATTTAGTTTGCAAAAACGCGTCGGTGTTGACAGCGTTTCCGCCGCCATCCGATGTTGCAAAATCAAAAATTGATCCGGGTGCGCTGAAAGACCATAAGTTGCCGGGCGGTGTTGTCGAATAAAGTTGTGTTGCCGGATCAACAATCCATACGCGCGACAAATAGGTTTCCATAGCCGATCCCGAAACGCCGTAAGGCATTAACGAAACTGTGGCATAGGCTGAATTGTTGGCGCCGGGGGTGATTTCGACAGCTGGTGCCGACGTGTAAAATTGCCCAACAGAAGAAACAACGACAGATGCAATTGATGTTGGTACAAGAAGGACGGTTGCGCCCGCGCCCGCACCGCCGCCGCCTGATAAAGAAACTTGTACGCCAGCCGTTATGTTGGAACCGGCGTTGGTAATAGAAATTGAACCGACTGTTGCACCAACTAAATTGGCTGTGGCTGTTGGTAAAGTTGCACCTGTGCCGCCACCAATAAAGTTCACGGTCGGGGCCGACGTATACCCTGATCCTCCCGCAGTAACAGCAATACTTGCAATACTGGTTGGGCTTAAAACGGCAATTCCGGTTGCGCCCGAACCGCCGCCCCCTTTAAACGTCAACAAAGGGGTTGTGGTAAAACCAGTACCGCCGTTAACAATTGTTACCGAAGCAACACCCGCTGGTGCAAGAACAGTTTGTGCGGTTGCGCCCGATCCTGATCCAGAAATTGTAGCCGTTGGTGCTGTCGTATACCCCGAACCGGCATTGGTAATATTGACGCCAGCGATTTGACCTTGACCGGTTATAACGGCTGTTGCTGATGCGCCAGTGCCCGGACCAGAAAAAGCAATGGTTGGTGCTGTTACATAACCCGAACCACCGTTAACAATTGTAAGACCTACGACCGCGCCGCCTGAAACACTGGCTGTCGCTGTTGCGCCTGACCCGCTGCCACCAGAAAACGAAACGGTTGGTGCAGTTGTGTATCCGCTACCGCCAACAAGGCTGGTGTAGTTTGTCACACTACCTGTACTTATGATAACTGTACCTGCGGCACCAGAACCGCCGCCGCCACCGGAGAAAGCAATTGATGCAGTTGTATATCCAGACCCCGCCGCCGTTATTGAAACGCCGCCGACCGAGCCGCTTGAAAGCACTGCTTGCAGCTGCGCCGACGTGTCTGAGCCACCACCCGAAAAAGCCAATTGCACAACATCGCCCGGAAGATAACCTGATCCGGAATTGGTAATGTTGATTTCGGCAATTCCGCCATTGTTAACGACAGAGCTGAATGTCATTCCGCTGCCGTTGCCGCCGTATGCCGTAATGGTTGGGGTGCTTGAATAAGAAAAACCAATTGATAAAATATCAACGCCTTGCGGTGCGCCAGTACCTGCGCCGTAAAGAAGCGTTCCGTCCCACGCCCAATAATCATTGGTTGTGTTGCGGTTGCAAATGAGAAGATAGATTGAACCCCATTGTTTGCAATACGGTAAATAGCCTGTGGATGAATTATAAAACGTACCGGCAGGGCCAATTGTCTTTGTAGCCAACGAAGTCATATCAAGCTGAATTGCTGATCCGTCAGACAAAAAAATCGCGCAATATTGACTGGTTGCCAATGTGTAAAACGAAAAATAGACAATTGTTTTACCGGATGGCGCAGTGTAAGTGGCTGAACCTTTATCCCAAAGCGTGCGAAGTTCGCCGTTGCCAAGCCGTACAAAATTTTCGACCCATGTGAACTCTTGGTCTTCAATTGCGTGCGGTGCGTCTTGAACGTTTACGCCTTTAAAAGGAAACGGACTGTAAACTTTAAATCCGGCTGGAAGCCCCAACGCCTGACCAGCTTTGCCCGAAATTTCAGGATTACTTGCCATGTTGTTCCTTAACCGAAGCGAACGATGCCATCAAAGAACCAATTTCTCGACCCGTTGATTCCATAACACGCGCGTTCTGAAGCGGTGTGTTATTTTCAATCAAAGTTTCAAGAATAAGAACAAGCGTTGCCGTTCTGACCGAGGTGTGTTCTTGAGTGCGGTCAACACCACCCAAAATCACGCGCGCAAGCGAAACGGTAGATGCAAGTTGGTCGTGAACACCCGCCATCGAATCACCTTTTTACACAGCTGTCCGATAATACGAAGGCGTTTTGCCCCGATCAACCGCAACACGCGCAATACCAAGACTATCGGCAAACCGATCTTCCATGACTTGTGCTTGTGCGTAGCGCCCTGTCGTTTCAAACGCGATAGCCGCAGCACCGTATTTCAAAGCTTCTTGAAACGCGCCGGGAATGGCGTCGTAATCATTGTCGCTATACAAGTCGATAGGTGCAGCGGACACATCGAGATCAATTTCGCAATATTGCGATGGGACAGGAAACATCCAAATTTCCCCGGTTGGTCCGTCATTGTAAACAGACCATACTGCTGGATAGGACATATTCAAAACAGAATAAGCGCGACAATAAGCTTGGAAATCATCCCAAGGAAGCCAATCAAGAGCGGGTTTTGTTGTGCCGCCCCAGTTTACCGAACAGGTGATTGTATCATAGATGTAAGCTGTACCGGCGTATTGGGCTTTAAGAAAATTGTTGAAGAACCCTTGATACGGGTATCGTTCAACACCGGGTATCGTCATGCACGAATTGGTTACTGCGCCATAAGCGGACGGAAATGGGCCATTCGGTGTGTAATTGATTGGGTAGTTCGCATTGTATTGTAGAACATTATAATCATTGTTGTAGTCAGTGTTAAAATCACCATTGTTGCCGGGTTGGCCGTTCATTGTATTGGAGCCGGGAAACGGATTTGGCAACGCGCCGGGCTGTGCCGCTGATGGAATAGCACTACCCGCAACAGCGGACGCACCAAACGCCGATTGACCAGAGATCAACCGGCGGATGCAACCTGTACGTTTTGCTGCGGTACGGCGGCTATCGTTTACCCAACGGGTTAACTGCGCTGGTGATATAAACGTGTAATTCTGATCGTTCAGTAGCGCCGACGTATCGTTAAGAAGCTGACTTAGTGACATGCGAACCGTCCAAATAAGTTAAAGCCCGTGCCCGCGTCACCGCAAGCACGGGCTTTTAATTTAATCAGCTGCTACCTATTAGACTTGCGTCAAGTAGGTCGTATCGGTCTGACCACCCATCGTGAAAGTCACAACTGGTGCGGTCGTTACGACCGAAGCGGTTGCGATGACAAGAGGGGTTGGCGACGAAGTGTAAACACCGCCATCAATGATAACCTGACCCGTAGCAGTGATACCACCGCTGGAGATAGGAGCCTTGATGTTAGCTGGGCGAGTACGAACCAAACCAGACTGGGTGTAGGGGTTGGTGTAAGCCGCTGCGGTCGTTGGGAACGCATCTTCTGCCGAGATTTGAGCAATCGAACCTGCAAGACCAGCACCTGCTGTACCAGCTGCATAAGCCGTGATCGACCAACACATGATACCCGTTGCTGCTGCTGACGCGCCGCCGCCGCCCGCAAAGGACAACGTTGGAAGCGAGGTCTGACCGCCCTGACCGTGATCGAGGCAGAGCAGACCCGTAACCGTGCCAGCGCCCGTAAGCGTTGCAGTTGCTGCTGCGTTGTAACCCTGTGTCACACCGTTCACGCCTTCGCGTGGATCGTTGATAAACACAACGGTTGGAGCCGAAGCGTAACCTGCGCCTTGGTTCGTAACAGTAACCGTCGAAACTGCGCTGCTCGAAAGCGTGCAATAACCGGTTGCCTGAATACCGCCCGCAGGGGGAGCGGAGAACTGTACGATTGGTGGGTAGGTGTAGTTTGTACCACCATTCGTAACAGTAACAGTCGTGCTAACTGCACCGCCAACAACTGCGCGCCAGATTGAGTTACCTGCCGAAGCCGTAACCGCTGGAGCAGAGGTGTAGCCCGAACCAGCGTTGGTGATCAATGCACCAACAAGCGCGCCGGTCTGGTTGGCGAGACGGTAATTAACGCCGTCCGAATAGATGTACGTGACACCGCCTTCGTGATCGCCATTACCGATATTGCGCCAAATACCTGTAATCGGGTCGTACTGCTGAACAACGGTGTAAAGACCCGTGCTCACCATATACCAACCGGCAGGGGTGATTGTCTGAACTTGTCCAGACTGTAAATTAACTACGTTGGTCGTAACGCCTTTAAGCGAAGGGGTTAAACCAGAACCAGAAAACAGACCCATCGGTCACTCCTTTAGATTACTGCGGGCGAAGTGCCCGGAACGTTAGGCCATGCGGCGCCGGTGATACCCTGAATTTGAGCACCAGAGGAAGGCTTCGCGCAGACGAGATCGGCTGCCGAAATCAGAACACCGATGTCCGAAATCTGACCAACTGGAATCTGGCTTTCAAAACCAGAGAACGTCATTGGAGCATATTCTGACATATAAAGACCGGTGTAACGCGAGTTCACCACGATGCAAGTGCCAAGCGGGCAGAATGGATCGGGGAAGATCGGCGTATCGAGAACACGGATAGCGCGGAAGCCCGCATTAACCGCATCATCTTTTTCGTAGATCGACCGTGGCTTCGTCGTGAACATTTCGAGCGACATGAAGTCTGACATGAGTTCTGCCCAGTTGGCTGGGTTCATCACTGCATAGTCGGGAGCTTCACCGCCAGCACCTGCCTGAATACGGGTCAATAACTGAGCCATACCAACGCGGGTTGTTGCAGCAGCACCTGTGTTCGTAATCAGCTGACCTGACCAAAACGATCCCGGTGTACGCGAGATACCGCCGTATGATGGAACGTTTGTGCCATCATCATAAGCTTGCGTCAACGAGTCCCACGCCTGAGTGTTGGCGTAGTTATTGGAGTAGAGCGCCTGAGCGTAAGCTTGCTTGATCACAACAGCCGCGTCCGACATTACTGCACGGAGCTTCGGAATAACCGTTTCCGACGACTGGATGATGGCTTCCATTCCGAAGAACCCAACTGGAACCATACCAAGCTTGAGCGAGAACTGTGCGTTCTGGATCGCTGCCTGATCGGTTGGCATTTGGAAGTCACCTGCGAACGAACCCCAGTTAAAGGATACGAACGAAGAACCTTGCACCGGAATGGTGATCTGGCTAACACCGCCTCGCGCAGCCTTGGCGTTCGACATGAACAGGCTGAGGAGAGGATGCGACTGATAAATCTGTACGTAGACAGAAGGCAAGAAAGCACGCCGCGTGAGGGCGGCGAGCTGTGCGCCAAGCGCGCCTGAAGGGGTAATACCGCTTCCGGTCAGCGTGGCTACTGGTGAGGTAGGTAGAGCCATTGTTTAAGTCCTTTTATTACGCCGCGCGACCGAGCGTGTCCCGGACGTATTTATCCGGATCGGCTACAAATTCGGTAAGCTGTGAGTCCATGTAACCCATTGGGTCACGATGAAGTTCAACCAAAGCATCGTTGCGGTTCTTGGACCCAAACAAATCGAGGTCTTGAGGTGCCCAAGTTGGACCGGCAACCTTTGCTGGAGGAGCCTTGCTGGCGACATACGCGGCAGCGGCTTCTGCGTCCGAATAGTTACCCGTAGACTTCATGCGGTCGATCATCTGATTGAAGCCTTCTTCAGTCAGATTGTAATCGCGCCGAGCCTTTTCGAGCTGCTCTTCGAGTTTAACTTTAACGCGCTCGTCTTCATTTGCGCGCTTTTCTTCAAGACGCTCTTCGAGAATACGTTCGTATTTCTCTTCCATCGCCCGAAGTTTAACCAAATGCGGTTCGACGATTGGGGAAATCATATCCTCAGTCGTCTTAACATCGTTCCATTTAGCCTTAGCGGCTGCTTGGATTTTTTTGCCAACTTCACCGTCGTTCCAGAGTGCGTCAATCAACTCTTTGGAGCGATAAAGGGCAGTCTGTTCTGGGGTCATGCTCATGGCTTATTTCCGACCTTCTGGAGCAGTCGAACCATTTTTACCAGAACCCTTAGAAGCGTCACGATCAACGTGTTCAAGGCTCTTAATGTGGTTTGTGCCGTCAGATGGAAGGCCCGACTTGCGCGCGCCAATGCCCATAACTTCAAATTCGACGTACTGCATGACGCTACGATCTTCTTTAACGTCATTAACGTATGGGGTAGGAACTTTTCCCTGTGCCATAATTTACTCCTATGCGCCCATTGGCGGGGTTGGTGGTAATGGTGCGCCCGCACCGGGTCCGCCGGGCGACGGTGCGCCGCCGGGAGGCATCATTCCAGCCATGTTTGGCTGTGTCTTAGCGGCTCGCGCCATTTCCATCAATTGTTGAATGGCACCCATTTGGTCGCCGCCTTGAGCGCCGCCTTCTTTTTCCAAATGTTTACCGATATCGGCAACAGCTTTCAGAACGGATTGATGAAGTGCTGAACCCATCGGAAGTTGGGGAAGTGCTTTTTGAAGCGCCTCAAGACCCACTTTTAGGGAAGACATACCTTGATGGGCTGAACCAGCCATAGGGCCGGGCATAGTTGCTGGACCCGCGCCGCCCATAGGAGGCATCGCACCGGGAAGTCCGGGAGCGCCGGGGGCGGGGCCACCGGGCATTGGCATGGGCGGTAAAGCCATAATTTACACTCTCTAAACCAAAAGGTTATTTACGAGTAGAACGCTTTTTAGAACGGCAAGAAGAACCATATGCCATGATAGTCTCCTAGAAAAAAAAGTAAAGAACGGCGGTCTTTCGACCGCCGCTCTTAAATCCGTATTACTTACGGCCCTTACGAGCCATCTTACGGCCACGCTTTTCGGCAGTCTCGGAAATATCAAACATATTAAACTCCTATTGCTGGGGACGTTGAGAGAGCTTACCATCTCAACACGTAAAGATTACGTTGGATATAAAAGACTTGTCAATATATAATTGAGAAAAGTTGTGCTTTATCAAAACGATAGGATGGGATGACATGCACATACCTTCACGCGATCTCGAATCATTCGCCCGAAATTTGGCGAATATTTGCATGTCGTCCCGGCAAGCTAGACAAAATCGTGGAGCATTTTTCGATGCTTACGCGACTTCAGGTTCAGCCGATAACGCGGCACCTGCAATGTTTAATAAGACGTATTCGTCGCTTGACGATCTCGAATCACTTCTCTTCTCTCCGGTCGCTTTAAGGTTTGCGATCACCGATCCGGACTTACCTAATATTGTCAACGAATCAAAAAACCGTGTGGCTGCGGCACGCATCAGAAAAATTTGCCGTCAAACTGATTCGGACAATTTGATTTCGCAAGCAGTTGGTATTGCGCTTCGCAAAGGTCTCGGCATTACAAAATCGAATGTCGTCAACAAAGAGTTTTCTTGCCGTTTGGTTCAACCGGAAAACTTTGGTGTGCTGCATGAAAACCACACCAAGCTTGATGCAGATATGGAAGCGTTTACGCACCGTATGCTGATCACGCCAGCCCAATTCCGCAATTTGATTAAAGGTCGTCCGGACGAAAACGAATTAAAAGAAAAAGCCAAGTCACACATGCAAGGTCTAACGGGTGGTATGCGTGACGCATCAGCATCCGCCATGAACATTGTGACCGGCGGTCTTTATCCGTTTCAAGCAGCGGGCAGTGGTTTACCCAACCAAAGCCGTGGCCTCGTAGACTGGATGTCGCAACCAAAACCGGACATTGATCCAGCTGTCCAATCTTCAATGTTGGAAATGGACGAAGTGTGGGTTTGGGATGACAAACGTGGTGATTGGGCAACGTTCCAGATCATTGGCGACAGTATTTTAATTAACGGTAAATACCAAATTACCAGCGCGTTTTCTTATAATACGGAAGCTAAACAAACTGACCCAACCCTTAAAGGCAACCATCCGTTCAGTCTTTTTTGCCCTAATCCAGTGCCTGAATATTTCTGGGGTACGTCGGAAGTTACCCGTCTAATCCTACTGCAAGAAGCCATCAATTCACGCATTACCGGCATTAACAAAATGCTACGTAAGCAAGAAGAACCGGCTACCAAATTTGTCGGCTCGACGGGTGTGAACCAACAGGCACTCTCTCGCTTCAACAAGCCGGGTGGGTATTGGACTGACTCCAACCCGAACGCCAAGATTGAACGGGATATTGTTCAAATTCCAGAAGCCCTTTGGATGTCGCTCCATGAATATGAGCGTATGTTCGACGAGATGATGGGTCTTCCGCCGATTGCCAAGGGTCAAGGCGAACAGGGTGTTCGTTCTGGTGCACACGCCGAAACATTGGTCCGTATGTTCTCGCCACGGTTTAAAGACCGGGCACTTCTTGTCGAACGTGACGTTGAAAAATTTGGCGCCCTTATGCTTGATCTGGCTCGCGCCCACATCAGTCAAAAAATGATGGCATGGGTTCCGAAAGACGCGGCTGGATTTGAAGATTCATCTTCGCCGGGAGAAGAAACCGTTTTGATCCCGCCAGCCAAAGGTCTTGTGCCGGTTATGTTTACGTTTGCCGATCTGCCGGATGACGTATCACTCACCGTTGATTCGCACTCCTCATCCCCAGCGTTCTCGCAAGACGCCAAGGAATTGGCCTTCAGCTTGCAACGCATCGGCGCAATGTCACCGTCCGAATTGGTCGATCATGTGGATGTCAGCGATCCGGACGAATTACGTGCCGGTATCATGCGCCGCGAAATTTCCCGCGCCGAAGCAGCGGCCAAAGAACAAGAGCTTAAAGCTCAAGCCCATAAAAAGAAGTAAGGGGCAAAAGCCCCTTACTTTTTACCTGTTGGTTCAGTCCGTAATACCCGCAACGCAGACTGCCCGTTTTTAACATCAGGCAGCTGAATTGACGCCGGGTTTAATGCTGCACTGCGAAACGCTCCAGAAATGGCTCGACGGCCAAGAAGTTGGGCTTGCTTCGAGCTGATACCTGCGTTCTGCATGGCTCCGCCACCAAAATAATTATCTGCCATCGTTTGTTGTTGACCGGGCAATTTTGGTGCGACGCCTTCGCCGTGACGGATATTATCTTTCAAGTCTGTCATTTGGTAATCTTCCATGACGATCCGCGCCGTCTCGTCAACAGCCTTCACAACAATCTTGTTACCAATCTGCCCCGGCCCTTGACCTGATTCCAACATACGCTGGAAATTACTCAATTGCTTTTTCATTTCCGCGAGCTCTTGTTTTACAACGCAAGCTTTGCTGGGGCACGGTGGGTCGTTGATCGGGATCGCCTTATACGTGCGGGAGTATTGATGGTTACACAATTCGCACTGGTACCTGATCTTGTACTTGGTCGGTTCCAAAAAAGTATCGGACTTTTCCATGTTGATCTCCAACGTGACGGTCATATCAGTCTTCCATTTTCTTGTAAGCGATAGGGACCATAGCTAACCGCTGACCGCCCGCATTATGCTGCGCCCAATACTGGTCGTAAACCCATTTTACGTTGGCTCCATCATAAGAGCGTGTCACGCGCCAAACCGCCGGAGCCGTATTAACACCGTCCGTCACGTAGACTGCGCGACCCGTGTACGGAAATTCAGTGCTGACTTCCGGCAGCGGCAGCCAGCCGTTTGAAAAAACAGTTTCTGGCGTCAAAACAATGTCTTCGCCGTCAAACAAAGCCGACACATCTTGTTCTTTTGCCTTAAATTTAACGTCTGCCCTACTCATAATCCGTACTCCGTTTGCCACGTTGGCGCTTCAATGCCTTCTTCTTCTTGTTCTTCCATTGTCTTTAAATAGTTAAACACAATCCGATTTACAGTAGTAGACAGCGAAGGTTTTTCGCCATTTTGAGCCGACATAACCGCATCGTAGGTCAAGCCTTGCCCCATCATTTCTTTTTGCGTCCAGTCTTTCCATGCCCGACAAGCGAATGCCATTGCAAATACACGGTCGTCTTTGCAATTTTCATCGCGTGACTCTGGCGCACCAATGTGACCGTCTTCAACCACGACCAATGACATTTCAGTCAGCAATGATTTAGACTTGATCTCCAGTTCACGCGAGACGTAACACCCACGGATTTGGTGCATCAAGACAGACTGCGTTGACCATGTGGTAGCAAAACCAATGACATAACCAGCCCCCATCGAATCAGGCCGTTTATACAAATACATCCGTGCGTGAGCCGCGGCATCTTCCCAGCCCCGCGCTTTTACCCGGTCCGCATTTGCTTCCATTGATAGCAATTGGCGGAGATGATCAAACTCACCCAACACAAGTGCGCCGGGGCCGCCGACTTCCGGATTAACCAAACAATCCACATACGCAGACGACAAATGAAACAACACCCATGCGGCGTGTTTGGCTTCGACATCTGCCGTGCAATATTCAGCTACTTGGATAATTTTATCGGCAAAGCACCGCCATACAGAAATAACATGGTGGTCCTTATGATCATTTCGGCCATAGGCAGGGTCCATACCGATAACGTATTTACCACCTTCAACCGGTTCTTCCCAAACTTTCAATTCAATATCATCTGGCGAATCCACGCCCGGCTTCAATTCAATCATTTGGAAATTAAAGAAATCGCCATCGACTTCATACCGGTACGCTTTATACCCAACCTGTTCTTCTTCAATTCGCTTTATATCTTGGGTGATAACCCGTGTTTGGAAGAACGAATATCCGGTTTGGACAAATGCCTGTTCCGCAGTCCACGGTTGGTTTTGATCCAACAAGGCTTGTTCAGCACCCGCCGATTCAGTTTTCCACCGTATCCACGCCAGTTGCTCCGCCGTGATCTTGTGACCGTATAACGACCGAACGGCTTCGATCATTTCACGTTCTTCAAACTCCGCCGGGTGTAAACCGTGTTGCAAAAACCGCGGGTCTTTTCGTTGAATTTTATTGGTGTC
>Ga0164296_1004854_pt1 | contig 12050 bp, 20 predicted proteins | sample GEODES057metaG_FD_113533 | JGI IMG/M metagenome (GOLD analysis project Ga0164296, IMG submission 113533) | Dystrophic lake water microbial communities from Trout Bog Lake, Wisconsin, USA - GEODES057 metaG | ecosystem: Environmental > Aquatic > Freshwater > Lake | place: USA: Trout Bog Lake...
GCCCAGCGATCCATCTGCACGCCCCTCGTAAGAACCACCTTGCTGCTTTGGGAGGGAATCAAGACCGGCGTTCTTTTCTTTCTTTGAGGCTTTGGCCGAGTAGTAGAACGGGGGTCCAAGGTCAGGCTCGGCTTGATAGAAATACCTTGATGCTGAACCGCCGTTGTCATTGTGGCCTACTCTTACATCGTTTCTTGCTGCGCCTGAAGCAAAAGTTGTTCCCGATTTCCCACCGGCTTTGCTCGGTGCTGTTGTTGGGAAACTTTCCAAAACCTCGTCCGACCCGTCATGTATGATGTTGGCGGGCCAGCGACCTTCAGGCTTGTAAGTGGGGATTTCTTTGCCAATCAGCGATGACGCCCCGAAGGCTCCTTCGATAGCGCCTTCGCTATTCTGCTGTCGCTGCGTCTTTGAGAAATCTACCTCGTCAGGGTTGTATTTCACCCGACACCCGTCAATGTTCAACGCACCCGTCCCGTACTCCAGCACGTTCTTTGCCACGGTGCCGACGAGTGGCTTACGGGCGACCACGACCGGCTCGTGTGCGGGCTTGAGGGCGGTGCCCCAGCCTGACCATTCCCGAGCGGCATCGGTGATGGGGTCACCCTTTTCGGTGCGCTCGTAGTTGGCTCCCGCCATACTGCCGTTTTCGGTGGCTACGGCTCCAGCCTTACCCCGCCAGTGACCTGCTGCTTTGTCGATCGCCTTGCTCACGTCCAGCGATTTCGGGAAGCCTGAACCGTAGATCCAGTGGATCGAGTCACGGATCTCGAAGCCTGCGTCCTCGATGGCGCACGCCATGCGGTGATAGGTGCGGGTGCCACCGAAGGCGAGCAGGTGACCACCGGGCTTTAGGATGCGAAACATCTCTTCGGCAATCTCGTGGAACCAGTCTTGGAAACCGGCCATCTGTCGAAGGTAAGTGACGTTCGGTGCCTCGTCCCAGTTCGGGGTATCACACGAGCACTTCTTTGCGCCCCTCATCCTGCCACCGCAGGTTTGGCAGTTGGCATTGCGAGTGTTCGACCATCCCGGCATCGGTCGCTCTCTGTCGCCAAACAACTTGGATTTCGATGAGACTTGCCACGGAGCGTCCCAATCCTTCCCCATGAACTCCAAGCCATATGGCGGGTCAGTGACGATGGAATCCATGCAGGCATCGGGAAGTTGCTTCATGGTAGCAAGGCATTCAGAGCGGAGGAGCATACCGCTCATCTTAGCAGAGTGGCCAGTGTGTTTTTCCTACGCTTTGGTCACCCGAGGTCTACCCCTTCGTTGGTGAACGCCTCGTACAGTTCCATGTAGGAATCCGAACCCATTGTGCGGTAGGTCAGGTTCAAGAACGCCCGAACCCATGGACCGTTGTGACCCACGTCAGGCTCGACGATGTGGGCGACCTCGTGAAGGATGACCCGCTCGCAAAGACCATAACTGTTGAGGCCGATCTTGTTCGAGGTTGTTGATGCGACGTTGGGCGAGTTCTCTCGCTGGCGCACGACGTCGATACGGCTCACGTCCGGGTAGCAATCGGTCCACCAATCGCTAGCGGTCAGGCTGTCCACGAACATCTGTGCAGCATCGTGATCCATGAACCGGCGCCCCTCCGAGACCCGGCCCTCTGCGGTGTATACCGCCTGCTGCTGCTTGCTGCGTGTTCCTACCATTGGCATGTCTGTGTCCTCCTTGGTGCTGTAATGACACCTTAGCCCCTCGGATACTCGATGTCAAGTACCCGAGGGGCTTTGGTGCTAGGCGTTGAGGGCTCGAGTGCCACCCGATGAAACTCGGGAGCGTCCCACGTCGGCCCGACTACCGGCGTTGATACCGGCGCCCCATGCGCCACCCGATGACGAACGGCGTGACCCGGACCGCAGTTGGCCCTTCCACTTCTGCTCGAACGCATCCTCGACCTGCGCCTTGCGGTTGCGGAGCATCGGGAGGAGGCTGTCACCGTGCTCGACGACCGCCTCGTTCACGGCATCACGGCGAGCCCTCGAAAGACGACCGGAGACGCCCGACGTGAATCCCTGCATGAAGGAGTTCCTCCATGCCTTGCCGTTCTCCCACGAAGGGCGCTCGGTGTTGAGGAACTCACGATCCATCTGCACCGTGAGCGTCGTGTAGATCATCACGACCGCATCGATGTCTCGGGACCATCCCGTGACGTGGATGGCACGACCCTTTGATCCATCCACGGTACGGGTGTCCTCGTTGATGGCCGGGGCAAGCAGGGTGTCATTGGGCACCCATGCACTCTCGTGCGAGTTCACGACCTTGCATTCGTTAGCCCTTGCGATAGCGTGAAGCAGGGAGACCTTGTTCATCGAGTACGGGGCAGGGCACCAAACTCGCTTGGTGGCGATGATGTCCGCATCGTGACGGTTGCTCTGCAGTTCGTTGAAGTCGATGGCGTACTTGGCCAGCAGGCTCTGCGCCTTAGCCATGAACGCATCACGCTCGGCCTCGTGATCGGTCGCTTCAGCCTTCTCGATGAGATACTGAATCTTGACCATCATGGCCTTGCGCTTTGAATCTTCCGGGGTGCATGTGGTTTCGGTGGTGTTTGTCATGTGTGACATCTAAGCACATATCCTTTCGGGTGTCAAGTCACTTATTCGTAAAACAGAGGGCGCTTGGGAGATTCTTGTTGTGCGATGACCTTTGGGCGAAGTGCCTTAGCCTGACGCTCTTGGTGGCGGATGACGTGCGAGATGATGACGGCGATGGAAAATCCAATCACCGAGAACAGCCATGCGAACCCAAGGAACCGAGCCGTCGTGGCGACGTTGGTGATGCCGGGAGTGGCTGCTGCCACGACGAGACCGACGAAGGTCCCCACGAGGAATCCGATCACTCGAAGTTGGATGGCTTGGAGGGTCGTCATCGGTTGCCCCTAGCAATGGTCAGGCGGATGATCCCGACTGTGACTCCCACGACCCCGCCCACGATGGCGAACAGTGCGACGTGCACGACGTCGGTGTTGATTCGCCCCGTGGTAGCGAGGCCGAGGGATGCTCCGATGAGGATGCCGAGGGCGATGGTCAATGCCAGCCCCTCTCGGTTCTTCTTGGTTTGCGATGTGTAGGTCATGCCCTCACAGTATCGGGTGTGTAGTCACCTGTCAAGTCATTCATCGAAACATTCGAGAAACGCTCATAGGTGCGCTGTGGCGTCTCGGGGTTGTTCACGAACTTCTGCACGGCCTCGACGATGATGGCAGAGACATTGGTGTTCTGCTCGGCTGCCTTACGCTTGGCGTTCTCCCACAGCGGGTCCTCGATACGGACGGTGCGGGTAGGGGTAGGTCCACTAGCAACGGGGATTCGCCATCCTCCTTCGATGCGCTCCCAACCGCCAGTAGTACGAAGGCCACGCTGGCGAGCAACCTCGACGGCCTCGTCCATAAGAGCCATGCTAACGAGCCGGTCATCTGCGAGGATTTCGGTGCGGTCCGAGTGACTACTAGACCCGATGCGCTCGACGTGCTCGAGGTTGCCCTGTCGAACGGCAAACTCGATAGATCCCTCGTCAATGTTCAGACGCAAAGTGCCGTTGGTTGACTTCTTGAATGTGCTGGTCATAACTCTCCTGTGGTGTCGGTGGTATCTGGTGATACCGATGAGCACACATCATTGCCCATACCACAGGGGTGTGTCAAGTCGGCCTAGACGACGTCACCTGACATCTCACGAAGGGCTGCACAGACCCCCCGGACCGAAGATGAGTCTTCGTCGTGAATGGCGTCGCCCATGAGGGTCTCTATGAGATCGGCTGCCCCGCCGACCATGAGTGCCACTAGACCCGGATCGTAACCCGGAAGCATAGCGATGGGGTAGGGATTTTCAGGCGTGGTCACGAGAATGCTCGTAACGACGGCGCTCATCCATAGATGCGGCGATCGACTCGCCTTCGTGATACCACTTTCCACCGATCCTCTCGATTGCACGACGGCAGACGACGCAGTAGTGACCAGTCCGGTTGATATAGCCGCTATCGGACTCTGCTAGATGATCCTGCGTCATTGGCTTGCCTCTCTGCTGATGGTGAAAGTAATCCTACCCTACTTTGACTTGTCAGCGGCCTTCTGCATCATGTTCGTGTGGATGGCGGCAATGCGAGTCGTCACCTCAGCGGCCTCGCCTCGATCGATTTTGACCACGAGGGAGTTGTCTTGCTTGGTTTCGCCACCATCTGACCAGTTCGTTGAACCATCGACCACGATGGCGGAATCCACGACAACCTGCTTTAGGTGCATGATGGCGCCCCGCTCAGATCGACCAATGGCCACAGAGTTGTTCGGATAGTCCGATGCGGCAAGGATGGTCTTTTCGTGAACCCCTCCCGCTTGGGATGAGTCGAGAGTCAATTGGACGTAGACGTTTTCGTTTTCGAGTTTGGACTTGATGATGGCAGCCAGTTCGTCATCGTCGAACCCATACATGGCCAGTACGATGCTGCGACGGGCAGACGACAGAACGTACCGGAGAGCGGCGTGGACGTCGTCTACGGGCGAATAGAGGCGTCTGAACAGAGGATCGCTGCCGGGACCAGCACCACCGACGATGAACTGATCGAGTGGCCTAAGGTCGTCCAAGGCATGAGGCTCGGTGGCCCGACGGTGGGGAGGAACTCCTTTGCGGGCTACCAATCAGAACTCATTTCGTACCCCTCGTCAGGCTGTTCCATCCATTGAACTCCACATGCGTTGCATCGAAGTTCTGCCGTTGGATAACGGCCCGTTCCAGCATATTCCGAGCCATGGCCGTAGTTATAACTAAAGGTGTCGGTTTCCCAGGTTTCGTAGGTTTCCTCGTACCGAAGCACTACCCAATCGTTATCGACGTGGGAATAAGGATCTCGGCAAGCACAATATTCATCACCGTAGTCTCTGTAAGACCATTCGTAAGCCCATTCGATGACATTATCTTCAGAAAGTTCCTCAGAATAGTTTGGCGTGGGCTCCCAGCCACCCTTGGTGCGAAGGTTACGCTGACGAGATACGCCCGCAGCCTTGCGTCCGACCGTCCAAAAACCATCCCTTTGGGCATCGTAGACGTCATCGGAGTCTACTTCAATGGTCGTATATCCATCGGTCATCGTCACCCGGCGAGGGGTGTAGGTGTACCGAGGCCTTGGAGCGGGCTTGTGGGCGTCACAGGTGGTGTACCACGCTCCACCCTTCTTGCGAACGTCGCCTGATCCCACTGGGATGTCGGTTCCGCATTCCTTGCACTTCGACGGAAACTTGACCGGGGAGGCAGTCTTGCGAGTCGCACGGCGCTTTGAGAACTTTGCGTTATTCATCCATGCCGGGATATCATTTCCGCAGTCGAAGCAGAACAGATCGCCGTTTTGCTCGGCAAGACGTCCGCTGCTACAGAACGGGCATACACCGCCTTCTACAAAAGCACCATCGTCGTAATCTGCGACCTTGCGCTTGGCCTCCTTGGCCTCACGTTCGGCAATGCACTCATCGCACCACATTTTGCCGTTGGTGGTCAAATTCACACCACAGTGGTCGCAGCGGAACGAGTCGGAGTTGGCCGTCTTGCTGCCCGTGACACCGGGGACGACGTAGTGGAACTGCCCGCACAGATGGTTCTCGCAGGTGTAGGCAGTAATGCCCGAGTCCTCATCGTTGTAAAGGGGCTCGCCGCATTCTTCGCAGACCTCTTGCTCGCTCCAGTGGGCCGTGGACCGGAGTGCCCATAGATTCTTCGAGGCACCGTGCCAGCGATCTTGGTCGTGGTCGTCATAGCGATCGCCATTGAGCAGGTCGTTGCAGGTCTCGCAGATGCCCTCGTCATTGAGGGATACGCTTCGCTCTTCGCATTCCTCGCAGGTCCCGGCGTCGAGGGCTACCTTCTTCGAGGCTTCGCTGTAGGTGCCATCGTAGGGACTGGGCTCGTAGTCCTCATAGCCGTATGAGTCTTCCCAACCGTATGAGTCGTCCTCGATGTAATCCTGCTCGTCATCCACCGAAACTTCTACTGCACGCTCGCAAGCCCTACAGATCGGGGTAAACGAGTCGTCGCCACACAGGGCGCACATGAAGGGCTCGCCATCGAAGTTTGCCTTCTTGACGAAAGGGAAGAACTTCTTGGCATGGCTGATGAAGCGGGGATTGGCCACTTGACGACTCCTGCAGGTTAGCGATCCTCACCATTGTAGCCGACCGAAAGGATAGCACCTTTCCCACCGTGATTTACATTAGCCGGTCGTGTCAAGTCAGTCAAGTCCCCTCAAGTTCGTTGGCCCGCTTGTTGTGGTAGATCGCCGAGTTGATGCGATACATGATGGTCTTTCCCAAAGTCTCAAGGCTCGCCATCTCGGCCCACAGGGTAGCCATATGGGCGTAAGCAGCATCGGGCTGGCGGGATTCAAGCAGACCAATGGCCTCGTCGATCTGCGTCACGAAGTCGCATTTGGAAAGTGTCTCCCGTAGTTCATGGGCGCTATCTGTGGCGTCCCGTAGCGCCCCCTCCGCTTCGCTACGCAGTCCGGGGATGGCCCAACGATTGTTCATGCTTCCTCCTCGTCGTCGTCTTTCATCATCTCGTCGCAAGTGGAGCAAACGTCGTAGTTGTCGTCGCCGTGGCTGACCCACAGAAACGAATCCCCGCACTCTCCGCAGAAACCGGCGTCCTCTTGGGCGCACCCCTCGCACAGGCCATCGTAGTAGTTACCGTTCAACTCCTCTTCGCAAGACTTGCAGAAGTCGTCGTCGTAGCCCTGCGGAACGATGCTCTCGAATCCGTCGTTGAGGTCACCCTCAACGGTGCCGACGGCGTTGACGAACTTGAGGGCGCAGGAGTCCTCGTACCACGACAGGACCTGAGCGGTCATCTCGTCGGCGTTCATGTCGGCGATGAGGAATGAACCGTCATCGTCGCCGTAGCCGTACTCCTTCATCTTCGCCATCTGCGGGTCATCCATGAGGATGTAGATTTTGTGGCAGCCGTCAAAGGCAATGCCCTTGGCTGCCGTAGCGCACTCCCGGATGCTGTCGATGGTGTAGTCCTTCATTGTGTCCTCCTTGGTCGGGTTGATAGAAGTAACCGTAGCCGCTCGTGATGGCGGTGTCAAGTCACCTACGCAATCTTTTTGTTGACTCCGCCCGTGTGGTTGTTGATGGCCTCGATGATCTGCCCCTCGTAGCAGTCGCCTCGCCACGAGTTGCTGCCGAACTCGATGTCGCCCTTGGCAAGCAGGTCCACGTCAAGAACGGCGATGGTGCCTTCGCCAAGGTAGCGGTGCTTGTAGCCGCCGTTAGCGTCGCCCACGGACCACTCCTCGTAGCGAGGGAACACCGTGGCGACCATGTTGCGCTCCTCGTCGAGGTCACGGAAGGTGACGACGAAGAACGGGGCGCCACTAATGCCGTTGCGGTGGTGATCCACGTTCTTGATGGTGATGTTGGGCTTGACCGTTTTCATTTCATGTCCTCCTTGGGTTTGGGTTGGTAATGACACCGTAGCCGCTCCTGACCCGGCTGTCAAGTCAGGAACGGCTAGCGATGTTTAGGCGATTGCCATCTTTGCGACGATCACCTTGGCCTTGGCGATCTCGTCACGCTCCTTGGCCTCGAGGTTTGCGACAGCGTTGGCAAGTCGTGCCTTGGCCGAAGTCATGGCTGCGTCAAGCGAAAGAAAGACGTCGCCGTCCTCGCCGCACCAACTTTGATTGCTGACCGTGAACGAAATCTCGATCTCTCCGTCGGTGACCGTGTGGTTCGTGACGATCCACGCCTGTGCCAGCCGCTGCCATTCGTTTGCACGCTTGGCAACCAAGTGGAACCCGTACCGCTCGGCCTCGATCTCGATCTCGTAATCGATCTTGGCAGCCTCGGCCTGCGCCTGACGGCGGATTTTCCGCACGGCGTTGATGTAGTTGTATTCCGCACGCTCCAAGGCGTCGTCGATGCCCTGATTGATGATGTTCATCGTGCGGGTGGCGACCATGCGCTCGGAACGAGCGTGGCGAAGTTCATCGTCGATGTAGTCACTAACGGCAGCGGCAAGGAACCTCGAGGTCGGCCCGTCAAGGGTCAGCCAGTCTCTGTGGTAGACGCCCCCGGCCAACTCCCGCCATGATTCGCTCACGGCCCTCCAGAACTTGCTGCGATCGGGGTCGCCGGTCGTGCTCAGGAAGTTGGGAGCGGCCTTTTTGATGGTCCGCTGGATGGCTTGGCTGATCACGCTTTGCTGGCGCTCCGTGAAATGGGCGACGAAGGTGACTTCGCTGGCATTCTTGCGCTTGGGGATTTCGGTGTTGCTCATGGTGTGTCCTCCTTGGGGTTGGTATTGCTCGATGACTGAAACGTAGCAAAGATTCTTTTCGCTGTCAAGTCAGAAAGAATCTTTTGCTGTTAGCCTTACGCTGCCGCCTCCTGCGTCCAGTCGGCCTGCTCGATGTTGAAGACCGTGAAGTGCTTGACGGTGAACTCCTGCTTCTGCGTCCCGTCCTCCTGCATGACCCACTCGGTCTTGACGAAGTTGATTCGGGTACCCTTCTCGCCCTTGCGGATCTGCCCGCCTTGGGCGGTGATCTGGCGGTAGGTGCCCCAAACGCTCGAGGTGTAGTTGCCGTCGGCTGCTGCTGAACGCAGGGTGGAGACGTTGCCTCCGGTGTAGGCCTTGCCGGTGCTAAGGCTGGTGGGCTGGTAGTTCATGGTGTCCTCCTTGGTGGTTCCTTCTGAAAAGAACCATAGAGGATCGTGCAGCCCGTGTCAAGTCAAACAAAATGTTTTAGTAATCCACGAATTCTGAGATCGTCCGGCTGGCAAACCATGACAGAGCCTTGGTCATGTAATCCTGATACTCGTCGTAGAAAGAATCGAAGCGGTGCGCTGGGCCACCTTGCCACTCCCAACGCATGACGCCCTTGTTCGTCGTGACGATCATCATGTCTCGTACCTCGGTGCCGTTGAGGTGAGTGCGAACCTCGACGAGCCACGACTCGGACAGGTCAAAGTCAAAGTGGCCTTGCACCCACAGGTAGCAGTAGTCGTTGCCGTCACGGTAAAGGTCAAAGCCGTCGAAGCCCTGACGCTCGCCAGCGCACTCGTTGTAGAAATGGTGGGCGATCTCGCTCCCGGTGGGCATTGAGTCAAATGGTTTCATGGTTATCTCCTTTCACCTAGAACGAGGTCCGTTACCTCGAGCGGTGTAAAGGATTTCTCCAAGAAGATTTGGATTTGACGTGTATTGACACCCGGTGCTATGTTGATGCACGGTGGGGAAGGCGCTTTAAAGAACCTCGGTGAGCGGCAGGCCTTCTGAGGTGCGTACCTCTAACTCCGTTTCGATCCACACGTGTGCTCCGCACGAGAGGGGGCTGTGTGGCCGATAGACGACACGAGCGACGACGTTGCCATCGGAATCCACGATTTCCGCCGTGTTGGCGTATACGTTGGACTGGTAGGTCTTGACGGTCAGGACGGGATCGGTGGCGCCAGTCTTTCGATTGGACTTGATGACGTGCTGATTGACGTGAACGATGGTCTTCATACTGTTGCCTCGCCATCGACCAGACATGGATCTCCGAAGATGTACTCATTCAACAAGTAGTTGATTTCCTTAATCGAAAGCGCCTCGGTGTAGGCCGTGTTGAGGTAGAAGCGGGAAAAGTCAACCTTCTCAAGTGCCTCAAGCGCCATCGGGTGGCGAAGTTTGAGGAACATCTGAGTCGTGTTTGACTTCCGAGAAAAATCCGTCCGGACCGTTCCGCAGCCGTAACCAAAGATCGTTAGGGATACGTCTGCTTCATGGAACCCACACTTCTCGATCAATCCTCGATCCTCAACGACAATCTTTGGGCGCCGATCTGACTGTCGTTTCCAATACTGAACGCAAGTACGTAGGCCGTTATTCTGATGCAAAAGTTCGCCGTCCGCATTGACGTAGTCAATCGACAGGTCATCGTCTCGCACCAAATGAAACTGGGGATCAAGTTTGTTCAGAACAGACCATTTCCTCCAGGATCTTGGAACTATAAATACGATCAGATCTGAGTACTTGGCAGCATGATTGAAGAAGGGTATTGAGAGCGAATTATTCCGACCAAATGGCGGATTCGACACGGTAATGGCACCAGAAATCGAAAGGTGTTGAGAAAGAAAGTCGCCAGTTTTGACTTCGGGATGGAGTGGTTCAATATCAAAACTAATGATGTTGACGATACCAATCATCCGGGCGGCATCTATGAATGTTCCGGTGCCGCCCGCAGGTTCGATGAGGGTCCTCTCAGAGTAGTCATCTACAATCTCGGAAAGGCTTTCAAGGATCTGCGAAGCGATAGCCGGAGGCGTGTAGTACTGCTCTTTCCCCGTCGTTCGAGTGTTGCCCTTCATACTTTGACGAACCACTTCTTCTGTGGCTCCCACGGCTCCCCGTTGATCGACGAGTTGAGTGGATTCGTGAGGCGCAGCGTCTTTTCGTTCACGGCCAGCACTCGATATCGAAGCCCCGTATCACTGCTCTTGAATTTCACGGTATCGCCGACTTGGATTTCCTCGGGGGTGGAGGAATCCCGATCGATCTGGGTCTTTCCAATGGGGTTCTGGGTCATGAGTCTCTCCCTATGGTGGGCTAACGGTGTAGATGGGGCTGGTCCTCGCCCGACGTGAGAGCAAGGATTCCGAAAACAGCGATGGTGCAGACGATGGTTAATATCATAATGACTCCTTTTAGTGGTAGTCAATGATACACCCAAAGTGAATTTGAAGTAAACTAAGGGTAAACTCCAAGATCGAGTTTGCGGATTTCGTTACTTACAAATGGCCTTCCACGCTTCGTAATCATCTTTGGTGAAGTTGAAGTTGGCCAAAGGCTTTTCATGGCAGTACCCGCAAGTACCAATGGGTCCGTCACCCATCGGCCACCATCGGCAGCATCGGGCGTAGTAGGCCACCGGGGCATTCTCAGAAAGGGTTTCTTCAGTCATGGGGATCCTTGCATCGTGGACAAATGGCTCTCTCCCATAGTAACCCCGGCTCTAGAGTCCACCCGGCCTCGTGACCTCGCAGTACGCAGGCCATCCTACGGATCCATCCCTTCATTACTGAAACCTCATCATCCGAGACCACAAAATGCGACGGTGTTTCGAATTCCTCATCGCCTGTTTTGCGATACGATCCCCCGTCACACCACTAAGGTACGTCGGCAGGCCTTTTGGCAAACGCAAAGTCTGCAAGCGGATCTGGGGATAGTTCATTGATACGGTCTTCACGATCGGGCTTTCTCGGCCAGTTCGCAGGCCTCAATCGCATTGTTCAAACGAAGGTGCGAGGCTTTCCACTGCTTATCGGTCACGCCTACAGTCTGGCCCAACTCGAAAGCCTCTTCAGTGGCGAGGTAATACTCCCGGTATGGGTCCGTTATCATTTTTCCCTGTCTTTCGTGTCAAGCCACAAGGCTACAACGATTCCCGTCATTGACAATATCAACCCAAAAACCGCACCCCACAAGAACCCCCATGCGAACACACTCATCGCTCCCCCTCTAGTGCTGCACGGCAAGATGCGGCTAGCCGCTCAGTACTTCCATTGACCCAGTTGCCATCGGGGTCTTGGAACGCCTCGGCGTCCTCACGGCTGATCGTGATGGTCACGGTGTCGGGGGTGAATTGATTGCAAAGGCATGGTTCACCGTGTTCACTAAACGTGCAGTAGTGCTTGTCGGCGTGGTTGTGCGAGCACTTGGCGCAGTTGACGGTCATCGCTCCTCCTCTAGTGCTGCTCGGGCTGCCTTGCCCAACTCCGCCGAGAACGGGTATCGCTCATCGTCGGGCCAGTCGGCAACCTTCTTCGCTGCCTCACGGCTGATCGTTATGGTAACGGAAGTTGGCATAAGGTGACTTTGTGTTACATCCCGCTGCCCTAAAGTGCTGCTCGTGATGGTCACGAAACTTGTCCCTACGTCAAGTTTCGTTACATTTCGCTGCTCTACGGTGTTTGGCGTGGGAACTATCGGCGTGGATAGTATCTGCGACGGTAGTTCTGGATCGTCCTCGTCGTCTTCGGGGGCGACGCCATACGTGTCGATGTACGC
>Ga0164296_1004856_pt1 | contig 12046 bp, 22 predicted proteins | sample GEODES057metaG_FD_113533 | JGI IMG/M metagenome (GOLD analysis project Ga0164296, IMG submission 113533) | Dystrophic lake water microbial communities from Trout Bog Lake, Wisconsin, USA - GEODES057 metaG | ecosystem: Environmental > Aquatic > Freshwater > Lake | place: USA: Trout Bog Lake...
AACCCTACTAAATTCGATTCCTTCAAAATCTTCGTACAATGAATAAACATACTCATTGTTGCTTGCAATTTTTTTAATAACTTCCGTTATTTCCTCATCTGTTAGTGTCTTTGCTGGATGGGTATAAAGTGGAATAGCAGTTTCAAACTCATATGTTGCTAACACAGTTCTTCCGTCTAACTCAACACTCATCCACGCTACTGGTTCATTGTTCATAATCCCTCCAATTCTGCAATTTTAGCGTTTACTGTCTCTGCGGTCAAATCTTTTAAATCGGCACCTTGGGCATTTAGCCAATCCAGCAATTTAGCCCTCTCAGACGGCTTAAAACCGGTCAAGGAGACGCATTCGTTATCAATGGCATCCTGAGCCCTTACCACAGCCAAGACGGCGTTGTGGAGCTCCTCAGGATCCACGGGAACGCCTCGCAGGTTAATCCGCTGGGTAAGGGTCCAGATGTCCTGCTCGGAGGCTGTAAGGGGCCTCAAATCGGCTGCAATGGCCATCTCTGTGCGTACGTCACCCATACAGTAGTCATACATCTGTTTCAATAGCACAGGATCATTGTTAAATGTTCCATCTTTTTGGGGCTTGCATAGCTTTTGAATAAGTCGTTTACCAATTGGGTCTTTTTGTTCCACAGTGCCCAAAAATATAGCGGCCTCTTCAAGGCTTTGCGGTACGTTGTTGGCTGCTGCTATAGCCATGGAGTCTATACACTGCTCTAATTTAACATCCAGTCCCAGTACATGCTTCATAATGTGCCACTCAAACATGACATTCCAGCCTTGAAATTTAGTCCTATCGTCGAACATAAATGTTGGAATTGCTGTGTTTGGTGTCCACAATTTAACTGGGCCTTGGTCAATAGAATATGCCATGCAAATAACCTTGGTACTGGGATCACTAGCATAAATATCTAAACCGTAAGTTGGTAAATCAACATTACTGCGAACTTCAAAGTCCAAATTAACTAGCATCTTTCACCTTTCTTTTTGTCCAACCATGTTTGTTTTCAACAGAATAAATAGAATGGCAATTAGCACATAATACTTCGCATTTTGCAATTTCAGAAAGAATATCTTCCCATTTTCTTTTAGGATCTTGGGATATATTAAAATTCTTAGTGCCTTTGATATGGTTAAATTGCAAAGCGGAGGGATGTTTATTGTAACCACAATGGGCGCAACCTGTCCTCAATTTTATTTCATTGATTTTGGTTCTTCGGCCTTGTTGATACTCTTTAGTTTTTTGAGATTTATTTGGATTGTGATTCCGGCATTTTGGAGAACAATATTTTTGCCAGACCACTTTTGGTATGTAGGTTTTACTACATAATTGACATGTTTTCACACACACTCCTAAGGATAAAGCTGACGTATCAGCGGAAACTTCTATTCTACTCTTACTAATACGCAAAAAAGGGGGCCGAAGCCCCCAAAACTCACCACCATGTGAAATAATTTTATATCTCGCAGGCTCCCGCTGTACAAGCTAACTGCTGAGCGCCTTCTACGTTGTCTGTGTTCTCTGTAAAGAGTTCCCAGTTAATGACTGGCATCTTAGCTTTGAGTGCTTCGTACTCTTCCTTAGTGCAGGTCTCGTACGGAGCTTGGCGGTATGTGCCGCCATCATACGGCAGGTAAGACACGCCGCTGATCTCGTCAAAGTGTTCCCAAGTCCATGCGCCCACTGTCGGCCAATCCTTCTCTTCTACCGAGATAGTCACTGAGGGCTTGTGTTCGCACCAGTGTCGTTGGTAGGTGAGCCAGAGTCCGAGGTGGTCGATTGGGGTGACTTCGTCTCGGGTGATTCCGTCCGGGGCCTTGATTGGGAAGCTAAACACAGTTGTCTGAGTTGGCTTATAGACGCAGTCTTCCGCAGGAACTCCTTGACTAACCAAGAATTGGCTGAGAGGATCTTTCTTATCTCCGCGTACTCTTCGGATGTAGTATTTAGCGTGTCGTGGATGGATTCCTGAAGCTGAATCAACAAGCTGCGATACTGTGCCACTTGGTTTAACACATGTAATTGCTGCTGACTTAGGGATTCCAAGTTTTGCAGCAAACTGCTCATTTGCCTCTCTTGCTGCCAAGCGGAGCTCTGCGAGGAGTTCATTTAACTTTTCACCTTGTGTTGTGAGTAACGGGTTGTCGTAGATGCCGGTGAGCGAGACGCCAAGTAAGCGCTCCTCTTCAGTATTACGTTGCCACACTTTGCGCAAATAGGGGAATTTTGTGAAGGTGGCTTGGATTGTACCAAGGATGGCGGCAAGCCGCACTTTTCGCAGCAGGGTCTCTTTAGTATCGTCATGCCGCACTACGCATTCCGAAAGATTGCAGAACTGATACGGGCGAAGAATGATTTCACTGCACGGATTTGTTCCGAACTCGTAGTTTGGGTCACGGTGCCCGTACTTCTCCACTGTCTTTTTCGCTGCTTCACGATTGAATATCCCTCGTTCACCGCTATGCGAATTGTAGAGTGATAACCACTCCTCCATGAATTTGCCAACTGTTGGTGTCTCATTGTAGACCGCCGAGTTGTTAGCCAATGCGCGATGTGGGGCTGTGTCCCACCATGGCCCAGCTTTAGCATGTCGAATCCTTTCATCATCAAGGTCAGATAGTGAAATCATTGCAGATCGGCGTACGCCACCGACTACAACCACCTCACCAATTTTACACATCAAGTCGTGGCACTCTAAGCTGTTTAGCTTTCGACCTTGTGCGTGTTTAAATAAATTAACAGAAAACTTAAATAGGTCTACTAATGGTTCTGGCCCGGAAGCTCTTCCACCAAAAGTTTTGAGTCGTGCTCCGGCAGGGCGGACATTGGACACGTCCCACTTTGGAATTTCTCCAGCCCAGAGGTGTGCGAGGAGTAGACGTAATGCTTTTGCCCAGCCTTCTTTGCTGTCATGTACTGCGATGAGGTGCTCGGAATCAAACAAGTTTTCTGGCACTTCGGGCAGCTTGTTAATGTACTTGGATTCAACTGAGAATCCAACACCAGTTCCATTGAGCAGGATGTACATTGCTTCGTCAAAGGACTTGACGTCATCCACTGGGAGATACGAGCAATTATAGACGCAAGTATTGTCACGGTCGGCACTCTTTCCTGCTGTCATCATGGCACGCATGGACGGCATTAAGTCAAGGTTATAAATGGCACTACGAATTTCGGTTTTTAATTCTTTGTCTTCGCTAATTGCTGGTGTACGGCTAAAAATATAGTCAACATAGCGATCTACTGTTTCGCCCCAGTTTTCACGACGATGCTTCTCGTCTACGAACCGGGCATATCTACTGGCGGCAATGTATTCTTGATACTGATCCATTTATATTCTCTTTGTTATATGGTTAATAAAGGGCAAAAAGCCCAGCGCAGTTTCTACGCCGGGCCGCCCACTACATGGGTACTACTTAAACTGCGAAGTCTGCTGCTGCGGAAGTTGCGCCGCCTAACTTCTCGCCGTCTTCCAACTTTTGTACGTTGTTCAAACCACAGGCGATGCCCTTAGAACCTTGTGCATTGTACGGATAGAACGTGATTGAAGCGCGGCCGTAGCAACCACTGTAAAACTCATTCATGTCCATGATTGGATTAAGGTCTGCGTCTACAACGCCAGGCTTCTGTGCTGAGTTGGCGTTGATAAAATAGCAACCTGCGTATGCTGGATCATCTTTCTCTTCGTCACCGTCGCGTAAGCCACCTTTAAGACCCTTAGGTACTGAGCCACCAAAATAAGCAGCTGCGCCTGCTTTAGTGTCTTCAAATGCCTTTTGAATCTTGGCAATAGTTTCCTTGTCAGATTTAGGAATAATGATTGATACTGAATACTTTGGTGTGCCGCCCTCAACTGATGCTTTTGGTTGGAACACGTTAGCGTATGAAAAACGAACTTTACCAGTTACGATTTTTACTTTAGTGGCTTGGGTCATACAATTTCCTTATTAACATTAGTACTGGTCTTCAATAGGTGCCAGCACGTCTAACCTTTTACTGTTGTTACTAATACGCAAATCGACTACTTAATATTTCACGATGTGATAAAGTTTAGGCGTCGTACAAAATACCTAACTTATTCATCGCTTGCTTCATTGCTAGAGCCCTTAGGAAGTCTGTCCGATACTCTGGCTCTTCCAAGATGTCTGGCTCTTGTGCTACTACATCTAAAATCTCTTCAATGGCATCTCTAAGCTGCTGTACGCCTTCTCTATATCCACTGCCGGGTAGCGCGTTAAAATCAAATACAAACTTCTCTATTAAGAGGTCCGGTATTTCAAATTCCGAACCATAACACGATACCATCATAGGTGCCTCTTTATAATTGTAATGTCACCATAACCAACCCCACGTTACCTAGGGCGTACCCTAGGAATGAGATCCCCATGCCTACTTGGCCTTTCATAAAAAATTGAATTGCTACAAACATATAAACACAACCAATAAAACCGATTAACCATGCGTTCATGCAAAGTCCTCCTTAGCGTCTTCTTTGGCCTTGACCAGTTTAGGTGAGCCCTCTGGCCTTTGCACCAAGTCTCCCAGCCAAGTCTTAACCTGCTTGTTTAACTTCTCTAGCTGGGCTAGTGACTTGAGTTTGGGCTGCTCCCAGATAACTTGTGGGTCCATGCCCTTCTCAACTAGCACGGTGGCCGCTAATGCTTGGTCTGATATCTTACGGTGCGTTGTCGTAGTTGATAGTTTGTAGCCCGGAGGTACAATGTTTTGCTCTACTGCGCGGTTAAGTGCGTATTCTTCGACGTCGCTTACCCAAGTGCGTAGCTGTTGCGCCTTGATTAAGACTTGGCTGACTTCTTCTTCGTCGAGGAGGGGCGCTTCTTTGAACTCGAGCTTGGCGAGCTCTGTGTTAAAATCGCTGCGCGCTCTGCACGTCGCTTTGGCTTTGCAGAATTGACACCAGTCACCGGGAAGGAACTCACCGGCGCCGCTCCACGCTTTCTTGGCTTTGGGTTTGACGTAGTAGTTCGCCCAGTCGAGGAGCTTTTCGATGGACGTTCCGTCAGTGGAAATGGAATCAAGTCTTGGCTGGTGGATGGTATAGCTGACTTCTTTGATTTCCGGGTAGTCTTCTTTGAACTTAGAGTAGGCTCCAAGGGCGTAGAGGCGGAGCTGCGTGTTGTCTGTTGCGGAAACGGCCACGCCTTTTCCGAACTTGAGATCGATGACTCGAATGGCGTGCTTAGAAAGTATAACCACGTCGGCCGTACCAAAGCCGTCAGGGACCCAGTCAGAAAAGTCGACACGCTGTTCAAACAGTGGCGTGTCACCCTCACCAATTTGAGAACGAACGTACAATACGTAATTATCAACGTTAGCTTCAAAATCTTCATTGTAGTAGGGAGTGTTCTTAATGATCTCATATTCACGTTCGTATTCCTCAATTCCTATCTGTCCAAAATGGTGTCGTAGTTTAATCTCTCCAAGGGAGTGAGCCATAGTGCCTTCTTGACTGAAGTCAAAAGAACCTGCGGCGCGTTTTTGTTCGGGGAGTGTTGCCTCTAATCTAGCTGATGGTGTACAGGATAGCCATCGCTTGGATCCTGACGCAGATAGTATGGCATGTGCGGTCATGTTATTCTTTCAATTCGGGTTAGTCGTATATTTACTAATACGCAAATCAGCTACTTTTCCTCAGAATATTTTTTAATATATTCTTGGGCGGATTGCATTATTTTGATTGAATCTCTAAAGCCGCCCAATCCACGATTGCAGTGATTACAAAGCAACCCGCGCACCTTGTTGGTGGTGTGGCAGTGGTCTACGTGGGGTGTTTTTTCAGGCACAAAAGGCAGTTTACAAATTTCGCAGGCATTATCCTGCGCGTCCTTCATCTGCTGGAATTTTTCTTGGTCAACACCGTACTTTTTAGTGCGAGCGTAGTCCAATTTTTCAACACGATTTTTTTGGTAATATTCTTTTAGGCAAGTATTGCAATGAAACCGATATCCGTCTTTCTTTGACTTGTCTTTCAAAAATTCAGAATACGGCTTTACAATCTTGCACTTAGAGCACTTCTTCATGGAACCCTCACTGGTTATTTGGTGGGTAGCCAGTGAGTGAGCACTGGCAGGGCCGCTAAGCCTGTTCCCCTTTGAATTTTAGATATTTAACTTTGCAATTAGCTCTGTTACCTGAGCGTCAAAGTCTACAACAACTTCTTGTTTAACATTGGCTTTAATCTCTTGGCGATCTTTGTAGTCGTCTGGATATTGGCCGCGCAGGGCAATCTCCGCAACACGGCTGTTAAAAGCCCTGTTGTCAATGTTGGCTAGCATCATGTTTTCCCAAAATGCTTGGCCATAAGTGGTGGCTAAAGACATCGTTTCTTTAAACTTTGGGTCTTCTTCTTTCCACTTTGCTGCGGTATCTTTACTAATACCAATTGCGGCGTACATCGCTTTTTGCGATGCGCCCTGTTTACCCAGTTCGATGATGATTTTTTCCATCGCTGGAGTGAATATTTTTTTAGGTATCTTACCCATTAGCACTTCCACCTTTTTAGAGCTGCTGCTTTGCGTGTTGGCTTACCATTTTCGTCCTTCATCGGACCTTTAACGCCAGACATACGTGCGCAAAATGAATCTTTACGTGAGCCACCTTCTGGTTGAGGGGCTTTTAAATGAGAGCCGGTCTCGCGGTTGTACTTCTCGCGACCCTTGGCTGTAAGGCCTGCGCCTTTAGATACTGGTAACTTCTCGCCGCGACCTACTGACAAGGAAACACTGCCGCCTTTTTTCATTGTTGCGGTCTTGGCTGATTCTTTAAATGCCTGTGCTGTAGGTGCGCCTTTGGCACCCGGCTTGCGCATCTTCTCGCCCGAGCCAGCTTTAATGCGCTCTTGCTTTGCGTGGATGTTTGCGTACAAACCGGGTTTAGTTGCCATGGTGTTTTTCCAAATATTTTATTGCGTTTTGCAGTGTTTCTTGGTTGTCTTTTGATAAACCTAGCATGGTGTTGCAGTTACTGCAAAGTATTCCACGAACCTTTTTTGTTGTATGACAATGGTCTACGTGTGTTGCTTTACTGCTACTAAAAGAAGTTTTACAAATACAACAGCAATTATTTTGTGATGCCAGTAGTTGTTCTTTTTCTATTGTAGAAATGCCGTAATTACTTTTTAAATGCCATTTTTGGCGGTATTGAGGTCTGTCTTTGACGTATTGTTGGTGGCACGGTTTACAATACCCAACCAATCCGTCTTTTTGAGATTTATTTTTAAAAAACTGGTCTTTTGGTTTTATTTCTTTACATCTATAACATTTTTTCATAGAGCCTCCATGCTCAAAATGGTGCCGCTAGTCTTGATGGAGCAAGACAGGTATGCCTACCGTTCGCGGCGTTACTACTTTAGAATATTACAGATACTCCAGATGCGCGTTTAACTGCTTTAACCAGTTCGCGTTCTGTGGAGTCGCTGATAAATTTGTTTATCTCAATCGCTTTTTCCAAGATTTCAGATACCGTTGGATATTTGGGCGCGAGTTCTTCTACGTTTTTGGCTGCTTTATTCATCAGTTCCCAGCTTGCTAGGTTTGACTTATATTGCTCTTCCATTACTTCTTTTGCTACATTAAATACGTTAAAACGCATTTCAAAGGGTGAAATCATAGTTAATTCTCCTGTGTGTATGTGTGTGTGTAATTGCCGTCTTTCCGGCTGTCAGGCTTCTTTACGCCAAACAGAGGCGTCTCACGACGTGCTCCTATATCTACTAATACGCATTTTGAAGGCAAACCGCCCTACTCTGGAATGATGATCTTGCGGACGGGTTTTTCCTTTTTCTTTTGCTCTTCTTCCATCATCTTCCTAAAGGTTGGCATCATCTCATTGACAATACCTTTAGTCATGGCTTCAGCTAAAAGGCGATGCTCCATTTCCTGCTCTGCTGTCGTCTTCTTTGTCTTTTCTTCTACCGCTTGGACAATGTTATTGCCAAACTTGCGGTGCTTTAAAAACTGGCGAATGAAGTTGTCGTTACTCATCTTTTTTAGGTACCTCGGCTTCTAACAACGCTTTGAATTGTGGCTCCCCCTGCGCTTGGATCAATGCAATCAATCCAGCTGATGCAATGTAGGGTGCCTGCCCAAGAATATGCAGGATTGCATTTACTTGCTTAACAGTAAATTTAAAATCAAGAATCTCATTTTCCAACGGATCCGGTTGTTGCGTTTGGTCTGTCATTTTTTCTTACCTTTCTTTTTGTCAAAATACTCTTTGTCCCACTTTGTGAAGTGGCCATTTTCTAACATCTTTTCAAAGCCGTCCCACAAGCGCTGGATTTTTAAATCGTTCATGTACTTAATAGCATCCAAACGATTGGCAAACTCGTCGTCTGAGAATGGGCCCTCTGATCTGTCAAGGTGTTGTCGTACCAACTCATCAATTGCCTCATTAGTTTCCCAAAGTTTGATGATGTCTTGCTCTAAATCAAAACGATCATATTGCGAGAATAGTTTCATTTTTTCTTCCTCGCTTTTTTAACTTCTTTATCAAATTCGCCAAACGGAAAGTACCAGTTGCCTAATACTTTTAGCGCTGCAGCTACTTGTTGGTACGCCTCAAAGTCATCCTCATGCAGGTGCTCGCCGGTTTTGTTGTGCAGCTTGATGTCATCCATCAAGTGTACGTAATCGCGCAACAGCGCGCCTTGGATAATACCATCAACACAATCGTCATCAATTTCAATAATCATTTGCCACACTCCTGTTCGTGGTTGATTCGTTTTGCTATTTCTCTTTCGATGTACCAACGTGCTTTGCGTAGGTCTTCTATCGCGTCTTTTTTTAAATCACAACGCCAAATATATTTGAGTGCGTTACCAAGATTAAATCCCATGTGCTCTGTAATTTGAATGCACTCGATTCCGCTAGGGTGCGCGGTATAATGCTTAGGCTGGTTGACTGGATCGTTCATGTCTCATCCTCTTGAGTTCATTTTCCACTGCTTGACACTCTTCCGGGCTCTCACAAACCCAGATTCCCAATAGATCTTTGTATAAGCTAGTGTCAATATCTTCCACACCAGCAAGCGTTTCCATAACATAATTGCCTTTGTATTTGTGCTCTACAATAAAGTAGCTCATAGCTTTAATTCCTTCTTAATAAACTCAACGCCCTTGAGAAAGTGATACCGCCAGTATTTCTCAGACACGTTGGCCTCGATGTGTGTGAGACCTTCTAAAAATGCTTCAAGCACAAACCGCTCTTTCGCTGGCATCTTATCGGCTATTAGTCGCTTGATGTCCAATATATCTTCGGCGCTCCACGGCAAGAAGGCCTCCACCAGCTCGGTAGAGATACCGTCATTGTCGTCTTGCTCAATAGGGTCTAACTCCTCGTCAGATAGGCGAGGAGTCGCGGCGTTTATTTTGTGTTTGGTTTTTGTTCTCATGGCTATACTAATACGCATTTTAGGTCGTCTAAAAGTGCTTCTTGCAAATTTATTTTTCCGTCCAAAACTTTAACAACTTGCTCGTCGATGCTATTAGACACAGTTAGGTGGTGTATGATAACCGGTTTTTCTTGCCCTTGGCGGTAAATACGTGCGTTGGCTTGGATGTAGTTCTCTGAACTCCATGGTAAATCAAACCACACCGTCTGTGCTGTGTCTCCAACGTTGCACTGTAGATTAAGCCCGATACCCCCGCTTTGGGGATGGGCAAGGAGCATACGAATCTCGCCACGACGCCACGCTTCAATGTTGTCATCGTCCAGCACCACAGCCTGCGGGAATTGAAGACGTATGCGCTGGAGCGAGTGCTTGAAGTGGTAGAATACCAGTGTAGGGGAAGAGGACTCTTCCATGATCGACTCAAGATATTCCAGTTTAGAACGGTGTACTTCTTGAGTTTCTCCTTCTTCATTATAAACCGCTCCCGATGTGAACTGGAGGAGCTTGTTCGCCAGTGCCGCTGCTGTCGGAGCTGTGATCTTTTCACCTTTGATGTCAGCGACCATGTCTTTTCTAAGCTCGTCATATTTTGCCCTTACATTTTTGTCGATTTGAATCTTGTGGTACAGCTTGGTGCACTCGGGCAGCTGCAGATAGTCCTCAGCTTTGAGGCTGTAGCAGATGTCTGAGATTTTCTCTTGGATTTGCATGTCCGCGCCCAGCTTGAGCTTCCATGAGTACACCACGCGGGTGTGCCGGTTCATCTGGTCTGGCACCATGTACTTGTCCCTAAAGCGGGTGAGGCTAGTCTCTAGGCGTTGGCCTAAGTCCAGTATACCCACCTGAGACCAGAGATCAGACATGCCCTGAGGGGTAGGTGTGCCAGTTAGAATTACGCGCCTCTGGAAGCCCTTTAAATGCTTTTTGAGTGCCTTAAAGCGCTTAGTGCTGGGGTCCTTAAATCGGCTAGACTCATCAATCACTAAGTTAGTAAACACTAACTTAGGCTGAACGTCACAGAGCCACGCCACGTTTTCTAGGTTAATCAGGTAGATGTCTGCTTCCGAAGTCAAGCCTGACAATCTCTGCGCCGGCGTCCCCATGATCTTGGACACTTTGAGGTGCGACAGGTGGTCCCACTTCTTTACCTCGGCGTCCCACACCGTCTCCGCTACCCTCTTTGGCGCGATGATCAAGGTCTTGCCCTCGAATTGTTCCGCAATGATGGTGAGCGTCGTCGCTGTCTTGCCCAGCCCCGGTGGCAGAAAAAGTCCCATGTTCGGGACCGTACGGGACAAATTGATAAGATGCTGTTGGTATTGGTGCAGGTCTGAGCGCTTCACGTAAAAAATCCTCTATGTCTTCGTATGTTCTAATAATGTGTACTGGAAAGCCTTGCTCTCCAAACTCGTCAAAAACCAGTTCTTGTCTCTTGCTCAGCTTGCCCGTCGTCGTCTTGAGCTCTACGAATAATACTTTCGAGTTCAGCAGAACTATGCGATCCGGTACCCCCGTCACGGTTGATATAAACTTCAGAGACATACCCCCGTTTTGTTTTACTAGTTTGTTTAGTCTTTGCTCTATCTGTTTTTCTAGCATGCTTTTCCTTTTCGTGCATACAAATTTTAAATATCTGACCGGCTAGGTGGCCTGATAAGTAGGCCCGGGTCTCATTAACAAAGTTGTCCTCTTCGCCTATGTGCTCGGCCAGATGATCCACAGCATGACTAACTTCGTGAGTAATCGTATCAACCAAGTCGCCAAGATTGTCATTAACAAGAGATAGATCAAAAACCAAAATAATGATAGCGTCCTTGCCATCACCGATGAGGTGCGTCTCAGCAATCCCGCTGTCCAGTGCATTAGCCTTGAGAGTAACATCGTGGTCCTTTAAGATTTGTTGGAATACCTTGTCGTCAAAGCATAGCTTGATGATGTCCGGAAAGAAGCCAACGTCTAGCTTGTAGTAGTTGTAATTCTTTTTCTTCTTAACCATTAGTGTCTCGTATTCTTTTTATGAGTCAACATGTCAATTATCTGTGCTTGCTCTTCTTCGGGCAGCTCATCTACTGGAGTAGATTGTTCAAAGATCTCGCCCGTCTCAACTAACTGCATGATACCATCAATCAGCGCATCGTACTCGTCTTGTGTGAGCTCTAACTCATCGGCCCAGCCCTCTTCAAACTCTACTTTGGTTTTCTTTGTCATGTCATTTCCCAAATGGTATAGTTGCAAGAATTTCTACGTGGTCGTTGTCTGCCTCGACGTCAAACTCCACAGTATTTTCAGGCTTCTCGTTAAAGATGCGGTTCCAGTTTTCCTCAAAGGTGTTTTGGTCCACAGAGAGTGGGCGCGGGGTGTCGCCCTTGCCACCGTCACGATTGTTGGTCATTTTGGCTCCTTTGCTTTTTTAAGTCCGAGTCCCTTGCGCAGTTCATGGCTGTGCAGCTTTTTTCCTGGGTTCTTCACTTCGCCTGCAGCCTTGGCAACTTTGGCGGCTTTTTCGCGGTCAGCAAACTTGCCGTTGGATAGCAGAAAGCCACGCTTGTCTGCATTTTTGGGACGGCCTGCTTTCTTCTCAATTTCTTCGTGGCTGTATGCTGGTGTGTCTTTGAGGATCTTGCCC
>Ga0164296_1004858_pt1 | contig 12045 bp, 21 predicted proteins | sample GEODES057metaG_FD_113533 | JGI IMG/M metagenome (GOLD analysis project Ga0164296, IMG submission 113533) | Dystrophic lake water microbial communities from Trout Bog Lake, Wisconsin, USA - GEODES057 metaG | ecosystem: Environmental > Aquatic > Freshwater > Lake | place: USA: Trout Bog Lake...
AGCAATTCTTTCGATTTCTTTAAGAATAAACTCTTGATCTTCGATTGAAAGGTTTGATCCTTCTAGCTTTTTCATTATTTGGAAATAGATTTTACCATTTCCTCCGTATATTTGTATAGACTTGCTCATATTTTTAAATGTTACCCCAATACCAAATTGTATAAGTGCCATTTTCAAGAGTGATCGACACAATTTTGCTGATGAGATCTTGATTTTTATTGACCCAATCCTTAAGAGGATATTTTCCAGAAAAATTCATAAATGTAAATTCCATAGTGTTTTATTTTAAGACTAATAATTATTTTTTCTCTATCGGTTGAAATGCGTAAGAATCTACCAGGATTTTGTAGTTTTCGTACATTTTCTTGATGACTTCTTCACCAACCTTTGCGACTCTGGCGTTGTCTCTTTCGATTGCTTTTGAAAGAGAAATATCGAAGATTCGAAAATCGATATCGGCTTCATGTTTGAATTCTTCTACAAATTCATTGATGTACTTGGCTCGTAAGTTAGTTGCATCGACAATAACATTGAGCTTTCTAGCTAATGATTTACGAATAGCAACAGTCACCAATTCACTGATCATCGATTCGATTTTCGGATCGCACATCTGTGCATCTTTTAACATCAGGCGATAATCGTCTCGATTGACTCTTACCCAATCCGGATTTCTACGTATATGTTCTTTAGACCATGTTGATTTGCCCGACGCAGGAACCCCGACGAGGATTAAAATTTGTGGGTTATCTCTTTTCATAATTTCTTTTTGTTATAGCTAATATAATCATTATTTTTGAAAGTAAAAAATTTATTTTTTCTTTTTTGCAATTTTTGCTATCTTTTTAGCCATTGCTTTGTAGATAAATTTTTAGATTTCGAATATTCGGATCATCATGAATGCCTGGTAGACTTTCGATAAAAGCAAATTCTCCGCCTTCGCCGTCCTTTTGTACATCGAACCAAAAACCGTATAGACGAACTCGAGTCCTTGATTCGTTATAATTTGAATCAATTACTTGCGTATGTTTTATGGTCACTTTCATTATCTTAGTTGTTTTTGTAAGTGAGCAATCAACAATCGAATGTCTTCTTGGTTTAAGTGTACAAAGATTCTTTCGTCGCATTCCATCACAAATTCTACGTCATTGTCTATGTCAGCGTTAGACACAGAAAAGTTGTTGAAAAAACCGGACCTGAATTGAACACTTTCATAATCGGTGCCTTCGTTTAAAACCTCTCCTTTTGTTTTTGTCATGATTAACTGTTTTTGTTATAACAAATATAAAACAAAAAGCCGATACTTGATCACGCCAGCTAAAATTTATTTGCTTTCTTCGAAAATTGGATATGCGTGCCAGCCGTTTTCTCCTTTGCGTATCAGGATTTCGATTGGTAATTTGCCGTCTTTAAGAACGGAAACATACTGACCGTAAGATCTTAAGAATGTCTTTTTCACCTCTTCCTTGAATTCAGCGGGAGACATTGATTGGTATCTTCCGTAATCGGTGACACCCACGACAGTATTAAATCCTAAGTACTCTTCGTTGAAAGATGAATATGATTTTGTGTACGGCTTTTCAAAGTTGAACAGATTTTCAAAGATCCACAGCTTTTCTTCTTCGTTCATGGTATCGTATGCAGTGATGGGCAAAAGTTGAGTTCCTTTGCAGTATGGGCAGGTGCCGACGATTTTTGGTACTGTGAGGCTGACATATCCGTTGCCTGTGCAAGTCTTGCATTTGAAATTTCTTCCGCCTTTCGGAATCTTTCCTTTCCCTTTGCAAGCCGTACATGTATCTGTCCAATGTCTTTGTTGACCGTCTTGGCAATGGTGGCACTTTTGAGTGCGTCCTTCGAATACGAAAGTCCTAGATGTTGAAGAGACAGTGTAGAATTTACATATTTTTACACAAACTTATAATTATAACACATCTTTCCTATACTCGATCACACCGAGTGTTAAAAAGTTATTAACAATTTACATCACAGGTCGCACGAGTGCCGTCAGGGCGAGTGTAGACTATTTGGTTGGGAACCACAGTCTCTGTAAGGTTTGCAAACTTTTCGACATACTTTTTGCCAGTGCCTGGCTTTAGGTATGCAATCGTTGCGTGCGGATGATAGTCGTACGTCGATGTATGCGGGAACTGTGAAAGCTCTTTGTTGATTTCATACAGGCGCTTTGAATCAGCATCGAACTTTAACACATCGAACTTTTCACTTTCGAACAATGATGCTGTGCTCAGTACGATGGGTTGCAAATCGTTTGCCGAAACTCGTAGCACATCGGCTTCATCGATTTTATCGTGGTGCAATCCGTACAACAGAGTCACGTGATGCTCTTTTTCCAATCCGTACGATGAATCATTTTCTTGATAGTAAATGTCATCCGGGTCTATTTGATTTTGGATCGATGGAATGTGTGTAGAATTAAAGTATGCCATAGAGCAGCCATATTCATACACAGTTTTCTTTTCTTCGTTCATCTTCCAGGTTTTATAGTCTAACATGATTTTATTTTATTCATCTTCATCTCTAGCGCCAAAGTACTTAATAATGCTATTTTTTAAGTCGGGTTTTTCATCATTAATAACATAAAGTCCTTGTGAGTTTTTCTTTAGGTCACGAATAGGATCAAATTTGTTTTCTTGAAGTATTTTCCATCTCGTGTCATATCCTCTTTTCTTTTTGCTTCCATGCCAATAGTGAATCATTGAGGTTTTTAAATATCCTATGTTTCCTTGAACGTATTTTTTTGCACGCTTTTGAAAATCAAGCAATAAGTTCTTATAATTATCAGTCATTCCTGGATAGAATGAATTTTCAGCTCTTCCAACAAAACAATGAGCCATGTGATTATCTGCTGAGCCTAATATCGAATAATCCATCAATCCACCTAAGTTATCTATTACTTCTCGTGTGGCAGCCCATGCATACCCTGGATGGCCCATTCCTTTGATTCCTTCATGAGCTATGGATAATGTATCATCGATAAAATAATTGTTATTGTAAGCAAAATTAAATCCTATATGAGTTTTAAAAGATTCATATGATTTGCTTAAATCTTCTGCATGGGTAAACATTTGTACTATTGGTGTTCTTTGTAATTCATCAATAGTGGACTCTACCCAATCAGGACGGTAAAAAACTACATCTGCGTCTATCCATGCTACATATTTCCAATCGTGTGGAAGTCTACTCATTAAAATGTTTAACAAATTCTCTTTGTACCAAAGAGGGTCTTTAGCTCTAAGTTGAAGATTTGTAGGATCATCTGAAGTTGTTACAATAAAATCTTGTCCTTCAAACACAAGTTCAGCTGTATATAGAACAGCTCCACTGTCTTTTATATATTTTTTAAATCTATTATATAAATCATAACGTGATTTATACTTATAAGGATTAAAAATAGATGTTATGACGTATAGCTGGTTTGACATAAAAAGGTTTTTATTTAAGTAAATGATATATTTATCATTTTGCACCAATACTAAAATATGCAAAAAAGTGATCAATCCCACCAAGAGTCAAAGTTCTCAACAAATATGTCCATTGCTTTGCGAAAGTCAGCCTTTCTAGCCTGTTTAACGGTTGTGTTAGATTTTATGAAGTCTTCGTGTTTTTGTTTCGATTCTTCTTCAGAGAGAACTTTGTCCGATAAGTCAACTAATTCAAAAGATCCTGGATGAGATTTAGAAGGAACGCACTCCATTTGGAATTCTCCCCATTTATTATGGAATTCGTCAGAAGCTGGTTCTTCGTAGTTCTCCCATTCGTTATTGACTTTGGTAAACAGATCAATGCATTGTGTCATTGTTTCTATTTGTCGATCTCGATCTTCCTCGACTACACGACTCCATTTTTCCTGGTATCTACGATGTCGTTGCATTTTCCAAATGAAGAACTCCAGCATGTAGTAATGATCCCAATCTCGTGTCTTCCAGATTTTAGGAAGCCAAAATCGTAGATTATCTACACCAAACCAAATCTGTCTAAACGGATAGCGAATTTCTCGCCATATCCGGTCTAACTTGTACTTTATTTTGTCGATCTTTTCCATAATTAGTCATTTTTTGCAAACGGCTTTTCGTAAGGGGGTTTAATCAGCTTCCAAATTGCTTCGGAATAAGGCTTACCGTTAAGCATAGAGAACAGTATTCCAGAATTCTTTCGCTTTGTTGCAAGAAGAGCGAATTCCTTTCTATTCCATTCAGGAACTGTTCTTACAATATCAACAAAATCTTTAAGAGCCTCGTATTCGATTTCTCTGAACTTGGCTCTAAGGTCTGTTTCTAGTCCTTTCATCCAAGAATAAAATTCATCTGGCACCTTTTGTAGGAGCTCTTCAGGCAATTTGTCGAACATCATCAAGTTTTCCCATACATCGTAAGAAGAACAATTTGTCATGATACGGTGCAAAGCAACGTATTCTTCGAACTTGATTTTCATTCGATATCCATTAGAGAAACGAATGACAAAGCCTTCCTTATTTTCGATGTTAAGAGCTTTGATGGCTTCAAAATCTTTCAATCCATCGTGCTTATGAACTACAGGACAACCTGTCAATTCGCAGAATTTATCGAAGAAGCTATATTCAAGTTCTACACCGGATTTGGTATGAATTAATCCAAGAAGAATTAGATCTTCAGTATCTCCATAATCTACGACAATCCTGTTCGATTTGAAGATAATTTCAAATAGGTAAGTCAACTCTTCATTTAGATTTCTAAAATCGTATTTAGCGCATCTAATTGCATTTGCCTTTCTTGCTTGTTCAGAAGTAAAAGATCCACGAGAAGCCATAACGAATTCACCTTCGTAGAAGAATCCGATCCCAAGAGAATTATGTACAAGAATATCGTTAGCTACAAAATTAGAATTGTCTTTAACTTCAATATCATAACGTTTAGAATTTCCTGTAATTTTTTTTATACTCTTAATTTTTACATTCATAATTATTTTTTATTTTGTTATTACAAATATAATCATTTAATCTGAATTAGAAAAATTTAATTTTTGAATTTCATCTAAGATAAAAAAATCTAATTTTTGGTTTCTAAGATTTTCGTATATGTCTTTTTCCCATAAATATAAAACCACATAGCCAAATTCTATTGCATTATTTCTTTTATCTAAATCTCTTTTCCATACATCTTCTGCTCTTATAATTTTTAATCCCGGATAATTTATCTCATCATCCTTTTTATATAGAGAAGGATTTGCGTGCCAATAATCTCCATTGACTTCTATTAAAACATTTGAATCTTCTATTAAAAAATCATAACTTTTTCCTTTGATGAATCTTTGAGGTGTGTATCTTATATGGTTTCTATCAAGAAAATCTGATACTATTTTTTCTATCTTCGAAGAGCCAATAAATTTTTTTTCTAATACTTCATTTTTTTCAATATCGCTTAAACTTTTCCACCACTTTTTATTGTATCCATCAATGCCTGATTCAATTATTTTCTTTTTTGTTAGATCATCTAAGCCATACCTAAAAGACATAGTTTTAGAAAATTTTTCTTGAATGTCTTCCCATTTTTCATCGGTGAATTTTTGTCTAGAATCTGATATTTTTTCCGGGTTAGTTATTCTTTTTTGCCCGTATTTTTCTATCATGATTACATTTACATAATCATAAAACGGTTTATATTTTCTAATATTGTCTACTCCGTAATTTTTTAAAAAAGTTTGTTTTTTCTTTTCTTTAACAGACTCTAATTTAGAGATATTATCTACACCATGTCTTTGAATTGATGTATTTTTATATTTATGTTTTTTATTTTCGTTGCAAGATTCCTTTCGTGAACGTATTTTTACGTTTTTTAATTTAAGTAGTTGTTGAGATTCTCTATATCTTGTGCCATATTTTGTTAAAAGATCCGGCAGAGATGAACCTTGTTGATAATCACTTATTAAATCTTCTACTGAAAATTTTAAAGTATATTCTAGAGTCAATATATAATCAGCATCCGGATCATTGTTTTTTCGGTTTTTACAATTTTTCATATGTTTATGAATATGCGATATAGATGTGTCACAATAAGGACAAATTCGGTTTTTCATTTTTTATTTTATATATTAAAAAATCATTTGAAAAAACGGATATATTCATCTATTTTTCAAATAGATTTTTATTTAAAAGAAATTCTTCATCGCCTTTTAAATCTTCAACTCTTCTATAACATTTTAAAATAGGTAACCAGACTTTATGATTGCCAGTCAATTTAATTTTTTCTCCTGATTCCATCTCTATCTCATACCAATCATTATTATCTTCTAATATAGATGTTGCTGATACATTTTTATATTCATATAAATTTTTATTGATATTATATGACAGCACGGCCCCTCTAAAATTTGATTCACATATTTCTTTTATGGTTTTTTTGCCATCTTCAGTATCGATTATAGTGTCTTCATGGCAACAGCCATCCATTTTATCGAAGACTTCAAAATCCATTTTCAATTGAGCAGGATCTACGGAGTGTATGATTTCTTCCCAATTGAAAAACTTCTTGAAAGGACGAGCCACGATAACTCCTGTGTCATCGACTACCAATCCACGACACATAAGAGTTATTTCATCCCAATGCTTTTCGAATTGAGTTTCTTGTGAGTAGTTGTAAATTGTCAAGGGAAGTGTTGGGTGTCTTTGTGAGATTAGCCAACCTTCCGCAACGTACTTATCTAATGTTTCTTTCATTTGAATTATTTTGTTATAACAAATATAACACAAATATTTGAACTGGAAAAATTTATTTTCTTAAGATTTTGTCGTAGAAAATATTGAAGCAAACGTTCCTAAAAATCGACAGTGACAAGAAAGTCACCCCGAGAGTAACCCATGTAAAGTTCGGAGACACGTAGAACATGCTAAGTATTGCCAGGATGTTGAACCCTTCACGCAAGATCTTGGCTGCGTGCCACGCATCGGAAAGTGCATCGGGAAATGGAAGCTTTAATCCCAAGAAGTCAAACTTCACGTGACCCTGTGCTGGGTCTCCATTGACATATTTGTTTTTCCAGCTCATTGCAGGATTCCAGTATTGTTGGTTCAATCCCGAAAAGACACTGACCGAAAAGTGGTCTTTCAATGTGTCCATGACAGCGTCCAAGATTCCACTGCATGAATAAAAAATGACGGCTATGATTATCGCTTCCATAGTAAAAGATTTTTTCTTGATTTTTTCTTGCCATGCATCTCTAAGAATTCTTCCTTGCATGACTTATGCAAAACACTGGCGCGAATGTACTCGCCATTTATTTGGTAGATACCAATTTCACTATCAGGATATTTCTCACAAAGTTCAAGTACTGTACTCTTATATGTATATACATGGTGTGGTTTCATCCACCGTAAAAACACCGGCGATGGTATTTCAAAAATATCGTACTGAGAATACGGCGCTTTTTGGTACCATTTTAAGAGATCTTTCGCTACGAACCGTGGAAGTTTTTTGATCAGTAAGTAGCTCATATGTTAACATTCAGGATTAAGGGAAACATCGGTTGTCAGTTGAAGCACCATATCCAACAAATCAAACATAGTACTGGTCATTGTATCTCTGTTTCGATCAACCGGATTTGCTAGATATTGAATTGTCACAGCAGCATCTCTGCATTTCTGTTTATATGCATGATTGTACATCGTGGAAACTCCTTTGATTGGCATCCATGATCGCTGTTTGAATCCAGCAGTTCCACCACTATAATCTCCTTCGAGTTCCAGCTCGTCTTTACGAATACCTATTACTTCTAATGGTTCTCTGTGTTCATAGACATCTCTATGATATACCGTTTGTCCGAGATAAAATATCATGATTAATTGCTTAATGGTGCTTTTATAGAAGGGTGTGATTGATAGTTCTCTAATACAAAATCTTTTGGATCCAAGTGGCCAAAAAGAGTGACATCAAAAGTCTTCCAGAACTCATCGGTTTTCATGTGTTTAAGAGTCGGTAGTTGGAAAGAACTCCTAGAAATTTGTTCTTTTGCTTGATCTAAGTGATTTGAATATAGATGAGCATCACCAAAATTACCGATCAAATCTTCAGGAACCATATTACAGATTTTTGCAAGAATTTCTAGAAGAAGACCGTAAGATGCAATATTAAAAGGAACTCCGAGAAAAAAATCTGCCGACCTCATTGAAAAGGAAAGTGAAAGAGCTCTTTTAGGAATTCCATCTCCATCTAAATCAATAGAATCCATAGATTGCTCATCAGTAACGTCTTTTAAATGCCTTTCATCCCAAATTGCAATCCTTTCAGTTAGGCTCAGTTCTCTCGTATAGCATTGAAATCCGTAGTGACATGGCGGAAGTACTTGATTTGGCAAATCTACAGGATTCCAGGCAGTTACCATCAACCTACGAGAATCTGGATTGTGTTTGAGATCATTAATAAGGTTGGCAATCTGGTCAATGCCTTTAGTATAATCGTTATGATCAGAGTACTTATTTCCTTTTTCGTTCCAATTTCTCCATTGCTTACCATAGATCGGACCTAAATCACCAAACTTTCTTGAATATGCGTCATTCTCTTTTATTCCTTTGATAAAAATATCTCTATCATCATATTCGGAAATACCTTGAGATTTGCAATATTTTTCGTATGCTTTGTAAGCGTCTCCGACCCAAATTTGATTATTATGTTCAAGTAAGTATCTCAAATCTGTTCGACCTTGAAGAAACCAGATGAGCTCTGAAACGATTAAATCGAACTTTATGCGTTTCGAAGTTAGCAACGGAAATCCTTCTGACATTTTGTGTCTGATGGTTCTTCCAAAAACTGAGATTGTACCTGTACCTGTCCGATCACCTTTCTTTACTCCATTGTCAAGTATGTCTTGAAGGAGTGCTGTGTACTGTTTGTCTAAAGTATTATTTTTTATCGCATTTATTTTTTCCATGATCTCTGCTAATAACGGTTTTTGTTGTAAATTTTCCACATATACTACATGTAGAACAGTTTTTTTCTTTATTTTTTGGTTTTTTAGAGATTCCACATGCTTATCACTTAACGGTTTCCCCTTTTTTGTTTTTGAAGTTGATTCACTCCTTTTTTTAATTCTTTCAGGCGAATCTTTTTGTTTACTTCTAGCAATGCTTAATTTTTTTCTGTGCTCGTCTGTAAATATAACACCTTTTTTAAAACCACCTCCGAGTATTGCTCTTTAATAGTGTCGATTGCTTCTTGTGTGTAAATTCTGTCATTGGAATTTTTTACATTTCCGTAGATAAGCGGCTGCTTAATTAGTTTCAAGGCTTTTATTATTTAACGTGATTATTTCTTCTATGTCACCGATGACTTCTCCAAAATCTTCCCATATCCATGAAGGCAAATGAGAATAAACATTGACTCCGTTAACCTCCGAATCCTCAATGGCCTTTTTGACGGTTTTTAAATTGGTCAAGGTATTTTCTAGGAAATGCTTTTCTTTCATATTAGTTTATTTTAACTATGTGATAAAGTTCAAACTTCAACCTTTCTGGAATTACTGAATCAGTCCCTTTTCTTGCCCACTCATCAGCCTCTAGAATATTATTGAAAACTTTAGGTAAAACTTCAGTGTAAATTTTTTTATGCTTTTCGCTTTTTGCTTCGATATAGAAAAGTTCTTGTGCAGGATTGATGTCATTGGCTTTCAAGCATGCTAGTATAAACTCTAACATCTTAGGATTTGAGCTTACTTTTGTAATCGTTTCTAATACATCATCAGCTGCTTGATTGTCACGATCATAATCCCAAAATTGGGATTTATAGAGATCACTTCTTAATTCTTGTAATGTTTTTTTCATATCAATTTATATTCAGGTTTTTATGATAGTTCTCGCATCTAGAATTGATGCAGCCCAAAATTTTTCGGGAGACAAGTTTTCTTAGCTGTGTGGAGTGGCATTTAGGGCAATCTCCAATAGTGCCTCTCGGACTAATCTTGGTCCGTTTGGAGATTGCATTTTTCTCATGTCTTCGATACCGCGCTCTAATTGCTTTGCAATATAGAATTCATCGACATCTGAATGACTGATTCCGTGCTTTTCCATCAGCCATGTGCTCGTAGTCACAAAGCTGTGAAACAAATCAAAGTCTTCTGTAGGACTCGCGGCCATAGAAATTTCTACCATTGATTCGTTAAGAATCACAAGAGTTTCAAGTACTTCATGTCTTTTCATTAGGAATCGCTTGCGTGCTCGGCGCACAGGTTAAAGTGAATCACAGTGTCTTTCAATGTTTCGAAATCAGTGTCTCGAAAGTAGTAGGCTTTGCTCTTGTTTCCAGCAAAGAAATCTACCATAGTGTCACGGTGTACTGCGTACCAAAATCCTTCGTGAAAATTGTACCAAAAGATATAGCTGTATAATTCTTTCATAATTTTTAACGTAGTCGATCTACTCGATCTACTTTTTGATTAGGGAATAAGCTTATTTTGTATATAGGTCCGTGAATGAAGGTAGTGTCTACTGCATAGTAATCATGACCTTGTGATAGAATTTCACAATGTGGAAATTCTTTAGCTAAATTATCGAATGCATCTTTGTCTGAATAACAACTCAGCAAGAGTAAACTCAGAGCTACGATGATCGCTTTCTTTTTATTGTTGTTCGTTATCATTCTAGAAATTATATTCGTAAATTTTACAATTAGGATTTAGTTTTGAAAGATCTGGGTATTTTGTATCTCCGACTGTATTATCATTTATTCGAGAGATGTGCAATTCGGTAAATTGAGAACAGTACTTTTCGTAAGTCTTCTTTCCACCAATACACCAATACTTATCAAAATCACTTAGGTGATAATCTTCTCTACGATCGAGAATGATTTCTCTGCCTTTCAGGGGGTGGCAGAGTTTGGTGAGTATTATAACCGACAAGTAGTTTTCCACCCATTGTCTTTTCCTTGAAATGTTTGAAATCCGCTTTGTTAGGTGGCCAAGGAATTCCACTATTCTTACCGATGAAACCCAGATTGTTTACCGCTATTATTGCTTTCATTTTGATTTTTTACTAATTGTTTAATGTATTGTAGCCAGTTCTTTTTTCCAGGATTATTTTCACCGGATATGATAGGCTGGTCTTCGGACTTCATGTCCATGTAAAACAGCAATCCGCTCGGCGGTGGTAGAGGTGCAACTTCGACGATGTCACTATTGCGCATAGTGCTTGCTGTGACTCGTATCGTTGGAAGCGGAACGATTTCTCCTCTTGCTACTTTCTCATCATAAATCCTTTTACGTTCTGCACTGTCGGCTGCTTCCTTTTCGATTCGAGCATCGATTTCTTCTTGTGGTGTGTCAATCGGTATAAGGTCGCTGATGCCTTTGACTCTTTTGAATTCCGTCCAAGAGGTTTCGTCTTCAGATAGAACAAAGTACCGACCTAGATCACTTTCATACTTATCGATCAAACGGAAAGTTCTCCGTGAAAATGGATGTCGAGCAAATCTGATAGTAGGATCCGATGCTGATTCATAAATCGAATCTGGATCCATCGTGTGCATGTGTGAATTGTCCGGAATCCAAACTAGCGGGGCGCCAGTGATCGGACACATGATATTTGTCAAAGATGGTTTGCGTTCCGGGAAGTATTTCTCATATACTTCGTCAAATGTTTTTCTATCTTCCATGATGACCGTGTGCTTTATGAAGTAAAAGATTTCCGGAATCTGTCCTAGGAAGACCCCATCTTAAAAATAATCCAAAGAAAGTGTTATTTGTTCCGTTGACTGCTCCGCTGAGCGAGTAAGAACTCACAGAAATACCTACACCATAGTTGCCGTATATTTGTGCAAATATCGAAGACCCAATCTCAAGAAGTAGCGGAGTGCTAGAATTGAAATTATATCCGGCTCCGACTAAGACTTCATTGCTAAAGATTCCGTATTGGCAAGCATCCATCGTAATCTTTCCTTCGACAAAAGCCGTGGAATCCGGACGCAGGCTGAGCCTGCCAATCGCCAAGCCAGCATCTAACATTTTAAATGATTCACCAACTTCAATGTTCTGAGTTATGCGATCAGCCGTGACTCCTGGATTTGTGTA
>Ga0164296_1004862_pt1 | contig 12041 bp, 6 predicted proteins | sample GEODES057metaG_FD_113533 | JGI IMG/M metagenome (GOLD analysis project Ga0164296, IMG submission 113533) | Dystrophic lake water microbial communities from Trout Bog Lake, Wisconsin, USA - GEODES057 metaG | ecosystem: Environmental > Aquatic > Freshwater > Lake | place: USA: Trout Bog Lake...
CGACAACCCCAACTTCCAGGCCATCAACGCCGCCACCGACCGCGCCCCCGTCGCCCCCCACAACCCCTCACGCTCAATCCGCGCCGCGATCTCCACAATCCGCCCATCAATAGCGTTGCGCTGACCCGCCAACTCCGCCAACTCCTCGAACAACACCCCCAACGCATCCGGCGCCACCACGGCGGAATCCGCGGCGGCCTCGGGAGCCTCAGACGTCAACGACATACCCCCCATCATGACAACGGGGTACGACAAGAACCCGGTCGAAAACCGGCCACCGCATCGACCGGTACCGACTCCCAGCGCAAACGCGACCGGTCATAGCATCAGGGACGTGTCAGAACTCAACACCGCCCGCGGACCCATCGACACCGCCGACCTCGGTGTCACGCTCATGCACGAACACGTGTTCATCATGACCACTGAAATCGCCCAGAACTATCCCGAAGCCTGGGGGGACGAGGAACGGCGGGTGGCCGATGCCATCACGCGGCTCAACGAGCTCAAGGCCCGCGGCGTCGACACCATCGTCGACCTCACCGTGATCGGGCTCGGCCGCTACATCCCGCGCATCGCGCGGGTCGCGGCCGCCACCGGCCTGAACATCGTTGTGGCGACCGGGCTCTACACCTACAACGACGTGCCGTTCTGTTTCCACTATCTCGGCCCGGGCGGCGAGCTGGGTGGCCCGGAGATCATGACCGACATGTTCGTTCGCGACATCGAGCAGGGCATCGCCGACACCGGCATCAAGGCGGGAATCCTCAAGTGCGCCACAGATTCCCCCGGCGTCACACCGGGCGTCGAGCGGGTGCTGCGCGCCGTCGCGCAGGCTCACAGGCGCACCGGGGTGCCCATCTCCACCCACACCCACGCCGGACTACGGCGCGGGCTGGAGCAACAACGCATCTTCGAAGAGGAAGGTGTCGACCTCAGCCGGGTGGTCATCGGCCATTCCGGGGACAGCAACGACGTCGGCTACCTCGAGGAGCTGATCGCCGCCGGATCGTACCTCGGGATGGACCGGTTCGGCATCGACGTGATCTCGCCGTTCGAGGACCGGGTCGACATCGTGGCAACGATGTGCGAGCGCGGCCACGCCGACAAGATGGTGTTGTCGCACGACGCCAACTGCTATTTCGACGCGCTGCCGGAGGACCTGGTCGCGGTGGCCGCGCCCAACTGGAACTACCTGCACATCCACAACGACGTGATCCCGGCGCTCAAGGCGCGCGGCGTCACCGACGAACAGCTGCACACCATGCTGGTCGACAATCCGCGCCGCATCTTCGAGCGCCGGGGGGCGTACTGACGTGGCCCCCGATGCGGCGCCGCGCGTGCCCCCGATCAGCACCCAGATCTCGGCGCTGGCCGAACTCGCGCCCGACGAACCGGCCGTCACTTGCGACGGGCTGACCATCACCCGCGCCGAACTGGACGCCTCGACGAACCGCCTGGCCCGGGCCTACGCCGAACGGGGCGTCGGCGTGGGCGACTACGTGACGATCGTGCTGCCCAACTCCGTCGAGTGGATCCAGGCCACGGTGGCGTGCTGGAAGCTCGGCGCGGTGCCGCAGCCGCTGTCCGCCCGGCTGCCGGAGCCGGAGTTACAGGGACTGCTGGAGTTGCGGCCGCCAGCCCTGCTGGTCGGCCGGGAGCACCCCGGACTGCCCAGCGTCCCAATCGGTTTCGTCCCCGACCCAGCGCTGTCCGACGCCGCCCTGCCCGAGGCCGTCTCGCCGGTGTGGAAGGCGATGGGCTCCGGCGGCAGCACCGGCCGGCCCAAGCTGATCGAGTCCGGGGGCGACAGCCGGATCCCAGCCGCCATCGGCTACCCACTCGGCGCGCAAGAGGGCGACATCACGCTGGTGCCGATGCCGCTGTCCCACAACACCGGCTTCACCACCGCGACCATCGCCCTGCTGATGCGCCACCACCTGGTGCTGATGAGCCGATTCGACCCGCATGAGTTCCTGCGGCTGATCGGCGAGCATCGGGCCACGTTCGTGATGACGGTGCCGACCATCATGCAGCGGTCGCTGCCGACCTACCACGCCGGGCCCGACCGCTACGACCTGTCGTCGATCCGGCGACTGTGGCACGTGGGGGCACCGTGCCCGCCGGCGGTCAAGCAGGCGTGGATCGACCTGGTGGGCCCCGAACAGGTGTGGGAACTTTACGGCGGCACGGAATTACAGGCGCTGACATTCATCTCCGGGGACCAGTGGCTGGCCCACCGCGGCTCGGTGGGCGTGGTGGTCGCCGGGGAGATGAAAGTGCTCGACGACGAGGGCAATCCCTGCCCGCCCGGCGTGGTCGGCGAGGTCTACATGCGCCCGAGTCCGGGCAGCGCGCCGACCTACCGCTACGTCGGCGCCACGGCGAAGTCCCGCGACGGCTGGGACTCGCTGGGCGACCTGGGCTACTTCGACGCCGACGGGTTCCTGTACCTGTCGGACCGCCGCGTCGACATGTTCACCGTCGGCGGTCGCAACGTCTACCCCGCGGAGATCGAGAACGCTTTGTCGGCCCACCCGGACGTGCTCTCGTGCCTCGTGGTCGGAGTTCCCGACCCGAACGGCGGCGATCTCGGGCAGGTTCCCTACGCCCTGGTGCATACGGCCGACGGGTCGGCCCTGGACGCCGCGGGCGTGCAGGAGTTCCTGCGGGAACGCATCGCGGGATACAAGGTCCCCCACACCGTCGAGTTCGTCGAGACTCCTCTGCGTGACGACGCCGGCAAGGCACGCCGCTCGGCGGTGCGGGACGCGATCATGGCGCGATCGAATCCGCCTCAGCATCAATGACTTCCGCTGTTGCGACCGCCTTTCGGCGCCTCTCCCAGCGACGCAGCGCGTCGCGGCAGGGGGACTCGATCAGCGCGTAGCTCACGGCGGCGATCGCGAAGCCGAAGATCAGCGTCAAGACCAGCACCTCCGGCATCCGACCGGTGAACGGGAAGGTGCCGAGCACGGGGAAGACCATCGCCAGCGCGGCCAGGTGCCAGATGAACAGCCCGTAGGACCAGCGCCCCAGGGTCACCATGGCCCTGCTGCCCAACATGCGGTGCGCAGTGTCCGGCCGGTCCAGCACGAGCGGGGCCACCAGCGCGAACGCCACCAGCGAGCCCGCCGCCGTCTTCACGGCGAACTGGGCGGCCGTGCCGGGGACCAGACCCTCAGGACCGGCCAGCGGCGACGCCGCAACCAGGTAGGCGAGCACTGCGACACCGGCCATCAGCACCCGGCGGCGGGCCAGCCGGTGCGGAAGGCCGACACGGGTGTGTACCCACTCAGCGAGCAGCATCCCGGCGGCGAACCAGGAGAAGAACGCCGGCGGCCAGTTCAGCGGGCTGGCACCGGAACCCGTGTGCCCCGCCACAGCGGGCAGCCAGGCCCAGCCCCAGCTGAGTGCGGCCAGCGCCGCGATCGTCGGCACCCGCGCGCCGACGGGGAGGCGGCAGGCCAACAACGCCAGCACCGGCAGCGCAAGGTAGAAGGCGAATTCGACCGACAGGCTCCACATCTGGGTCAGCCCGGCGGTCAGAGTGAGCGGCACGTAGATCTGTGTGAGCGTGAGGTTGGCCAGCCACACCGTCACACCGGCGTGGTCCGCATCGGGCAGCAGCAGCAGGATCACGACGACCGCCACCAGATAGGCCGGCATGATCCGCACCACCCTGGCGCGCAGGTAGTGGCCCGTACGCGGGCGCGCCCCAATGCCCCGCGCCGCGGCGGCGTGCCCGCGCCACAGCAGGAAGCCCGATAGCGCGAAGAACACCGCCACGGCGAGGTCGAAGCGGGTGAACAGCCGGCCACTCGCGCCGGCGGAATGTCGCGTCTGGAAGGCGGCGTGGGTGACGACCACGCCCATGGCGGCGCAGGCGCGCATGCCCTCGACGGCCGGTAGGAAACTGCGGACACCCCCGACCTGCGGCGCCTCGGTGACGGTCACCAAGACAGTGTGCCCCGACCGGCGGGTTCAGCGGCGGGGGCCCGGAGTCCGACTGTTAGGGTCGAACGGGTTTTGATGGACCACCAGGGAGGGCGCGGCAACGTGAACCGGGCAGTCGTGTTGCGATTTATCGCGTGCGGGGTCATCGGGCTCGGGGCCGCCATGCTGATCGCGGCTCTGCTGCTGTCCACGTACACGAAGACCAGGATCAGCAAGGTCCCGCTGACCATCGACGCCACGCTGATCGCCGACGGCACCGGAACCGTCCTGGACGCCGCGTCGTTGTCGAACGAGCACCTGGCGGTCAACCAGAACGTTCCGGTGGTGTTCCAGCAGCAGGTCGGCGTCGAATCGCCCGCCAACGCCGAGGTGGTTACGCTGCAGGTCGGCTCCTCGGTCCGGCGCACCGACAAGCAGAAGGACGGCGGGCTGCTGCTGGCGATCGTCGACACCGTCACCCTGAATCGCAAGACGGCACTTGCCTTCTCGGACGACACCCACACCGGCGGCTGGGTCCAGAAGCCGCGCACGGTTGGAGACGACAGCCCACCGACCGTGATCCCACTGCGGCACGAGGGCCTGTCCTACCGGTTCCCGTTTCATACCGAGAAGAAGACCTACCCCCTGTTCGACCCGATCGCCCAGAAGGACTTCGACGTCAACTACGACGCCCAGGACGACGTCAACGGCCTGACCACCTACCGCTTCACGCAGAACGTCGGCTTCAGCGACGACGGCAAGCTGGTGAACCCTATCCGCTACCCGTCGCTATACGCCGGCGCCGAGGACGCCAAGGTGACCGCGTCCGCGGCGTCATGGGGGCTGCCCGGGGACCCGTGGGAGCAGATCACCATGACCCGCTACTACGCGGCGCAGCGGACCTTCTGGGTGGACCCGGTGTCGGGGACGATCGTCAAGGAGACCGACCGCGCCCACCACTACTTCGCGCGTGAGCCCCTCAAGCCGGACCTGACGGTGGCCGACTACAAGGTCACCTCCACCCAGGAGACCGTAGAGTCCCAGGTCAGTGCGGCGCGCGACGAGCGCGACCGGTTGGCCCTCTGGTCGAGGGTGCTGCCCATCAGCCTCACCGCGATCGGCCTGATCGCGGTGATCGGCGGCGGCGTACTCGCCGCGTTCAGCCTGCGCTCCGAGAGCGCGCTCACCAACCCCGGCCTGGTCCGCGAGGCCCTCGGCGGGCTCGAGGAGCGGGTGCCCGGCGCGGAGGCACGCACCGAACAGCTGCGGACCCGGCGCCCCGGCGACGACGACCCCCCGGACGTCGACCCGCCGCCCGCGGACGACCCGCCCGACTGACGCTTGGACCGATCACTCGTGCGCTGGGCCCGGCCGGGGTATTCGCTGCTCCTGGCGCTGCTGGTCACCGGGCCGCTGTTGGGGCCCGGCTACCTGTTGCTGCGTGACGCGGTGTCCACGCCGCGGTCCTATCTCACGGACACCGCGCTGGGCTTGACGGCCCCGCCCCGGGCCGTGCCGCAGGACTTCGCGCTGGCGTTGGCGTCGCACGTGATCGACGGGGGCGTCGTTGTCAAGGTGCTGCTGGTGCTGGGGCTGTGGTTGGCGGGCTGGGGCGCGGCCCGGCTGGTCGCGCTGGTGCTGCCCGGCGCGGGCGCGGCGGGACAGTTCGTGGCGAGCACGATCGCGGTGTGGAATCCCTATGTCGCGGAACGACTTCTGCTGGGTCACTGGAGCCTGCTGGTGGGCTACGGCTGCCTGCCCTGGATCGCGGCGGCGATGCTGACGCTGCGCGGCACCGGCGGCTGGCCCGCCGTCTGGGGCCTGGCCTTCTGGATCGCGTTGGCGGGGCTGACCCCGACCGGTCTGGTGCTGGGTGCGATCGTGGCGCTGGTGTGCGTGGCGGCGCCGGGGGCGGGCTGGCGGCGCCGCTCGTGTGCGGCGGCGGCGACGGTCACCGCGCTGGTGGGTGCGCTGCCCTGGCTGGTCGTGGCGGCCATGGGCCCGCCGCCGGGCACCGCCAACCCGCCCAGCGCGCCCGGGGTGCAGGCGTTCGCGGCACGCGCCGAGCCTGGCCTGGGCACGCTCGGCAGCCTGGCGAGCCTGGGCGGCATCTGGAACGGCCAGGCAGTACCCGATTCACGCACGACGCTGTTCGCGGTGTCGTCGGCCGTCGTGCTGCTGGGCATCGTGGCGGCCGGGTTGCCGGCGGCCGCGCGCCGTCCCGCAGCGGTGCCGCTGGTGGTGTTGGCGGTCGTGTCCGTTCTGGTGCCCTGCGCGCTGGCGACGGGCCCGGGCCTGCGCCTGCTGAGCGCGGTGGTCGACGCCGCGCCCGGCGTGGGGTTGCTGCGCGACGGGCAGAAGTGGGTGGCGCTGGCGGTGCCGGGCTACGCTCTGGCCGGCGCCGGCGCGGTCCAAGGTTCGGTGGCGACGCTGGGCCGGCGGCTGCGGCCGGCCGCCGCGGCGGCCGCCTGCTGCCTGGCGCTGATCCTGACGCTGCCCGATCTGGCCTGGGGGGTGTGGAGCCGGATGACGGCCGTGCACTATCCGGGCGCCTGGACATCGGTGGCCGCGGCGGTCAACGCCGACCCCCGCACTGTCGTGGCGCTGCCCGCCGGCAGCACGCGCCGCTTCCCGTGGGCGGGTCGAGCGCCGGTGCTCGACCCGCTGCCGCGCTGGCTGCGCGCCGACGTGCTCTCCGCCGGCGATCTGCCCGTCGCGGGCGCCGTCGTGCCCGGGGAGGGCGCCCACGCGCGCGCGGTGGAAGACCTGCTGCTGACCGGGCCGGAGCCGGGGGCCCTGGCCCGCGCCGGGGTGGGCTGGCTGGTGGTGGAGTCCGACAGCGCCGGCGACATGGGCGCGGCCGGGCGCACCCTGGCCGCGCTGACACCCGTCTACGCCGACCGCGAGTTGACCCTCTACCGGATCGGAGGTGACACGGCCCGGGTGCCGGCCGCCCACCGTACGGCGGCGCTGATCGCGCACGCGGCGTGGCTGGCGATGCTGGTCGCGGGTGGCGCAGGCGCTTTCGCCGCCGCCCGGCGCCGCCGTCCACGTTGACCGCCGAACGTCACGCCAGCGTGAGCCCGCACGCCGAGCGTCACACCAGGTTGACCCCAGGCGGGTGAAGGCGTTTAGCCGGTGGGAAGGCCGGGCAGTCCGGGCACCCAGTTCAGCAGGCCACCCAAGCCGCCCTGACCGCCGAAGGTCTCCGGCGTGCCATCGACGAGGTAAGCCCCGCCGTTGCCGCCGTTGCCGCCACCACCGCCGAACGGGGCGTCGCCGCCGTTGCCGCCGCCGCCGGAGTAGTAGTCGGAGCTCGAACCACCCTCGCCGCCGTTGCCGCCGATACCGAACAGGAACCCGCCGTTACCGCCGTTACCCCCGGTCCCGGCCAGGTAGTAGGCCGATCCGCCGTACCCCCCCTGGCCACCCAGGCCGAGCAGGCTCGCGTTGCCGCCCGCGCCGCCGGTGCTGGCCTGGTCGGAGTCGCTGGCCCACGGCGCCCCACCCCCAGCGCCGCCGTCGCCGAACAACAGACCCGCGTTGCCACCACGACCGCCGGGAAGGCCCACGGTGTCACCGCCGTACCTGCTGCCGCCCACGAAGCCACCGGACCCGCCGTCGCCGATCCATCCGCCCGAGCCGCCGGCCCCGCCGGCTCCGCCGGCGTCGTACCCGCCGCCGCCGCCGCCACCCGAGCCGCCGCCGCCGAAGAACCCGCCGTTGCCGCCGGCCCCGCCGTTCCCGGCCCCGTAGGAGCCGGCACCGCCCTGGCCGCCGTCGCCGCCGTTGCCGGCCAGCAGACCCGCGGTACCGCCGATACCGCCGACGCCGCCACCGCCCGTGTCGATTGAGCTGCCGCCAACGCCGCCGAGGCCTCCGAAGCCGAACAGCAGGGCGTTACCGCCGCGGCCACCGTTGCCGCCGACGGTGTAGCTGGTGTCGTAGCCCTGCCCGCCGGCGCCGCCCTGCCCGCCATTGCCGAACAGCAGACCGCCGGTCCCGCCGTTGCCGCCGTTGCCGACGAAGCCGCTGTCGGCGTAGTCGAATCCACCGGCCCCGCCCGCACCCCCGGTGCCGAACAGCCCGGCCGCACCACCGGCGCCGCCCGACTGGTTGGCAGCCCCGGACCCGCCGTCGCCGCCGTTGCCCAACAGCAGACCGCCGGCGCCGCCGGCCAGGCCCGTGCCCGTCGGCGCGTTGTAGCCATTGCCGATCAGCGGGCGACCCAAGAGATCATTGAATGGGGTGTTGACGGCGTTGTACAGCGGCTGCAGTGGGCCGCCCATGCCCCCGGCACCCGAGGCGCCGTTGGCGTAGCCGCCGGTCAGGTCACCGAGCCCACCGTTGCCGCCGTTACCCGCGACCCCCAGCAACCCGGCCGCGCCACCGGAACCACCGGCACCGCCGTAGCCCGAGCTGCCACCCCCACCCCCAGCACCGCCGTTGCCGCCGGCGCCGAACACCAGACCCGCCGCACCGCCGGTGCCGCCGACGCCACCCGGGTCGCCGTCGCCGTACTGGGCGGCGCCCCCGACGCCACCGTGCCCACCGTTGCCGATCCAGCCCCCGGCCCCGCCGGCGCCGCCGTTACCGGCGTAGTAGTACGAATCCCCGCCCTGCCCGCCGGCGCCGCCGGTGGAGAAGAACAGGCCCGCGTTGCCGCCAGCGCCACCGAGACCACCGAACCCGTCCTCGCCGTTGAAGCCGCCCGCCCCGCCGTTGCCGCCGTTGCCACCCTGGCCGAACAGCCAACCGGCGTCGCCACCGCGACCACCCCGCCCGCCGTTGCTTACGGTGGTCGCACCGCCGTTCCCGCCGGCCCCGCCAGACCCGCCCAGCACGCCGCCATTGCCGCCCGCGCCACCCGCGCCCGCGTACCCGCTGTTATCGCTGGCCGTGCCTGGGGCCTGCGCCCACCCGCCGTCGCCACCGTGGCCACCGGTCGCACCGACCAAGCCGGACAGGATGCCTGCGTTGCCGCCCGCGCCGCCGTTGCCCGCGAAGGAGTTCGCGTAGTACGCCGCGCCCCCGATGCCGCCGTTGCCGCCACCGCCGAACAACCCACCGGCCCCGCCCGCGCCACCGGCCCCACCGTAGGACACCCCGGAGGCCTTCGAGTCGAAGTAGGCCCCACCACCCGCACCGCCGGAACCGCCCGCACCGAACAGCAAGCCACCCGCGCCGCCGGCACCGCCGGCACCGGCGCGACCGCCAGCGGTGGCGGTGTATCCACCCGTGCCGCCGGCGCCACCGGTACCGATCAGGCCCGCCGCCCCACCGTTGCCGCCGTTCTGCCCGGCCGCACCCGAACCACCCGCACCACCGTTACCGAACAAGATGCCGCCGGCACCACCATTGGCGCCACTGCCCGGCGCCGCGTTGTAGCCGTTCCCGACCAACGGGCGATCGAACGCCAGCTGGAACGGATAGTTCACCAACTCAAGAACGTCCTGCCCGATGTTGGGCCCGAACGTCAACGTCTGCGCGGCCAACGCCTGCGCCGACGACACCTCCGCACTCACATACGCCGCCGCGCTGCCCCCCAACGACTGCGCGAACACCCCGTGGAACGCCTCCGCCTGCGCCGCCGCCGCGTGGAACTCCTGACCCGAGGCGGAGAACAACGCCGCAATCGCCTGCGACACCTCATCCTCAGCCGCCGCCAACACCGACGTCGTCGGCGCCACCGCCGCCGCCCGCGCCTGACTCAGATTCGACCCGATCCCGGCCACCTGGCCCGCCGCCGACCCCAACTCCTCCGATGCAACCGACACGAACGACACGACTCGACCTCCACCAGTGGACGACAACGGCTCAGGGGTGAGCCGTTGCACACGTTAGCCGGTGACCCGGGCCCGCGGAACCATTTCACGCCAATACGAGCGGAAAAGATTTGACGCCGTATCAGGGGAAATGCTGGCTTTCGTGAGGGCTAGGGCGCGGTGCTGTCAAGCCCGTCGATGCCAGGCAGCAGGTTCAACAGGCCGCCACGCCCGCCCAGTCCGCCCGCAGCCGGGTACCACCCGCCGTTGCCGCCGTTACCGCCGATGCCGAACAGGAACGCTGAGCCACCGTCACCGCCAGAGCCGCTGGTCTGCGAGTAGCCGCTGCCGCCAGCGCCGCCGTTGCCGCCGATGCCGAAGAGCACTCCGGCGTGGCCGCCGCCGCCGCCCACACCAGCGTTGTAGTAGCCGCCTCCGCCGGCGCCGCCCGCACCGCCGATGCCGGCCAGTAGACCACCGTTGCCGCCCAGCCCGCCGTTGGGCAAGATGCCTCCGTAATAGCCATCCCCGGCCGTGCCACCGGCCCCGCCGTTACCGAGCAACTGACCCGCCGCACCGCCCGCGCCGCCGAGACCACCATTGGTGTCGTCGGCTTGCCCGCCGACGCCGCCAAGACCGCCGTCGCCCAACAGTGATCCGCCGGTGCCGCCGGTTCCGCCGGTGCCGCCGCCGTAATATCCCTGCCCGCCATCGCCGGCGGCACCGCCGCCGCCGAACAGGACGGCGGACCCGCCGAGCCCTCCGCCGCCACCGCCGTAGTTACTCGCTCCGCCAGCGCCGCCGTTACCGGCCAGTCCGCTCAGTAGGCCACCGGAGCCGCCCACGCCACCATTGCCGCCGTTGGAGTAGTACTCGCCGTAGCCGCCGTCGCCGCCATTCCCGCCGGTGCCGAACAGGCCCGCGGCGCCGCCATGACCCCCGACACCGCTCTGGGTGTAGGTGTCGTCCCCGTACCCCAAGCCGCCAGCGCCGCCACTACCACCGGCACCGAACAACAGGCCGCCGGCCCCGCCCGCGCCGCCGGTGCCGGCGAACTGAGCAAGGTTCTGGGCCGTGCCGCCGGCCCCGCCGACGCCGCCGAGCCCGAACAATCCGGCCGCCCCGCCTGCGCCGCCGTTCTGACCCAGCCCACCGGAGCCGCCGGCCCCACCGTCACCCATCAGCAGGCCACCGGCGCCGCCGGCAAGCCCCGACCCCGTCGGTGCGTTGTAGCCGTTGCCGATCAGCGGGCGGCCCAGCAGGTCGTCAAACGGCGTGTTGACGGCATTGAACAGCGGCTGCAGCGGCCCACCCTGGCCGCTAGCACCCGATGCGCCGAAGGTTGCTCCGTATCCACCCTCACCGCCGTTGCCCGCGGGACCGAAAAACACGGCATTGCCGCCGACGCCGCCGGCACCAGCCACGCCAGAGAAGTTCGCCCCGCCGGCTCCGCCGGAACCGGCGGTCCCGAACAGCAGACCCGCCGCGCCGCCGGCGCCGCCGACCCCACCGATGCCGGGCGAGTACGCCACGGCTCCCCCGAAACCGCCGGCCCCGCCGTTGCCCAGCCATCCGCCGGCGCCACCGGCCCCGCCGGTTCCGCCGTTACCCTCATAGGCCCCACCGCCGGTCCCACCGTTCCCGCCGTTGGAGAAGAACAATCCCGCGTTGCCACCAGCGCCTCCGTTGCCGCCGCCAAGGCTCCCGAAGTCAACGTTGCCGCCACCGGCGCCGCCGGCTCCGCCCTGGCCGAAGAATGCGCCACCGTCACCTCCGGCACCGCCGTTTCCGGCCGGCCCGCTGCCGCTGGATCCGCCGGTCCCACCGGCGCCCCCGGACCCGCCCAGCGCCCACCCGCTACCTCCGGCGCCACCGGCGCCGCCCTGAGCGGTGTCAGAGTATCCGCCCGCCCCGCCGTGACCGCCTGTCGCGCCGACCACACCGGCCAGCAGTCCCGCGTGTCCACCGGCACCGCCGTTGCCGCCAGTGGCGAGAAGGCCGCTCTCAGCTAGCCCCCCGGCACCACCGGCGCCGCCGCCGCCGAACAGACCGCCGGCCCCGCCCGCGCCGCCATTACCAGCAGCGACGTTGAATTCGCTCAAGCCGCCATTGCCGCCAGCGCCGCCGGCGCCGAACAGCCAGCCACCCGCACCCCCGGCACCGCCGGAGCCGCCGGGCGTGCTGGCGGAGCTCGTCAGGCCGCCCGTACCACCGGCGCCGCCGGTGCCGATCAGGCCCGCCGCCCCGCCGTTGCCGCCGTTCTGGCCGTAGCCCCCGGACCCACCCGCGCCGCCGTTGCCGATGAGGATGCCGCCGGCGCCGCCGTTCTGTCCAGTACCCGGC
>Ga0164296_1004865_pt1 | contig 12037 bp, 7 predicted proteins | sample GEODES057metaG_FD_113533 | JGI IMG/M metagenome (GOLD analysis project Ga0164296, IMG submission 113533) | Dystrophic lake water microbial communities from Trout Bog Lake, Wisconsin, USA - GEODES057 metaG | ecosystem: Environmental > Aquatic > Freshwater > Lake | place: USA: Trout Bog Lake...
ATTATATATAAAAGCTACGATTTCGTCATTTACATCAATGCGTATATGTTTGGGAATAATTTCGCCGATCTTCTTATAATTTGTTATTTTAACATGATGAAATCCGGCCGTGTGTAACCTTTCTTTTACGATTAATGCGCATTTATTGGGTTCGTTGGAGAGAACATCAAAATCGGGTATTTTCTGTACCAAATGCTTTTGTTTTTCGCTCATGTATTTCGAATATAAACTGGTCGCATATCCTCCAAAAAATATCACTCCTTGATCAATTAACGCGTCTCTTACGGTATAGTAAATTTTTTCACTATCTTCCATATGCGTTTCCATTTGTCTCTGGAAATCGACGGTTTCGCAATCCACGTTCGGTTGTAAGGGATAAAATCGATTTAATAGTGTAAGCCGTTTTAATATTTTTTCCCAACGCGAAACGTCGCCCGCCGGTCTGGATAATTCCAGATACATATTCATTCGTAAAAAATTGGCAGGCGCGTATAAAATTCCCGCTACCAAAATAGAATCCTTTTTTATTTGTTTAAATATCGTTGGTTGTAACTGCGTAATGTCCGCAATAGGAATAAAATTTACAAATACTTTATAAGTGCCGTAATGAACACCCGCTTTTGCCTCTACTTCTAAATACCCCGATTTGTAATAGATATCCGCTAATTCTTTGGCGTCAAATAACGCGTTTGGTGAATAAAAATCATAATCCGGTATTTCCACGTCGTGATTATAAAATTGGGCTTCTTTGGGTAAAATATTATTAATCGCGGTGCCTCCGTAACAGATTAGTTTTTTGCGTATTAAAAATTTTTCTAAAATGGCTATTATTTTTATTACGTCTTCGCTCTTTGCCAATTTTTCACCTTGTATTTTTTCTGTTTCGTCAACGGCATTTCTTAATATGGCTAATTCGCATTCATCGAAAGACATATTGTTATTACAAAAATTGATATTGTATTTTTTCTTATGATGAATCATATATTTTATATAGAATATATAATAAGAGTAGAAATAATATTATTGTTTTACATTTTGAATTTGCTGCTGTGTATAATATTTTTTCACGTAAGCAAGAGGTAAAATAGCAGATTGCTGTGTATTAAAAAAATCTTCATAGGCACGCAAATTGCTATCCGTATTATAAAACGTATTTGTGATAAAATTACAAGACCAGTTTGTTACGAGAGACGCGAAATCGGGGTTGCCGCTCGAAGCATTCGTTTGTTTTAATATTGCCATGTCGTTATCCGGTAAAATAAACTGTAACGTTGATCTTGACGAAGAAAGGCCGTCTTTTCCTATAATGATAGGCGTTTGGGGTTGTTTTATTATACTGGATGGAGAATTAATAGTAATACTTCCCAACCCCGTTTCCAAATGGACAACATTATTTAAATCTAAACAGTTTTTTTCGTCCGGATTACATTGAGATGTATATCTCCAATTGGGGTCGTAATTCGCATCAAGAAGAATAATAACTTTACCCATAACATCGCTCATGGTGGTTTTAAACGGGTTTATTGTAACATTATTTACGTCGCCTGTTGCGTTGATATAATTTATTACACTTAGAGCATTTTTTGCGGCTATATACATTTTATTATTTGGATCGTTTGTTATAGTTTTCAATAATTCAGAAACGGTACCAATATACGATTGTACAAAAGATATATTCAAAAAGTTTTTCACTTCAGGGCGATTCAAAAAGCTTGTCATTTTATCAGGAGTATTATTGTTCTCGAGTTGTTTCGTAAACGCGACGTTAAAATCCATGACTATCTTCTTTAAATTTGCGTCGGTGGCTATTGTGTTACTTAGTAAATTGGCAAAACTAATAAAACTGGAATATATTTCATTTGTTGGGTTATTATTCGTGGGTCCGAGCCCACTAGCAACATAAAAGAAATAATCACGCGTGGTAACTAAGGGCGCATTTGGACCTATGCTATCTAATTTGGGCGCAAGTTTTGCGTTCGTTTTATATAAATTAGAACCAATGTTATGATCTATGGAATATGCAATATTTTGATAAAGGTCATTATAACTGGGATCTGGATGAATACGCAAATGTATAAACAGCGGGTCCAAATAATTGGGCGCGGAACCTGGAGAATTTGTTAAACCATAGGTAACCGCCGTTTGTAGAATATTGTCAAGTGGAACAATTTTTGTTTTATCCATAGTTACTGTAGAATTATAATTCGGCGATACTACATAGGGAGTTCCACTTATATTCGCAATTTCAAAATCCACGAAACGACAACCGCGCGATAAAACATACATTAACATTTCATTTGTTATGTTACCGCTATTGCCAGAGCAGGCACTATTATAAGAAGATTTTATGGTATATTGCGAAATAGGGAGAGTAGATATATTTGGATAAGAACCGGCTATTCCTCTGGCTGCGTCTGAATTGAAAACAAAATTTTGTAGGGGCAATATTGTAATATAAGAACTATTTGTGCCATATTTACTATCATTTTCGAATACTTTTGCTTCGGATACACCAGACGGATTATCTGACGTTAATCCTTCTCGTAATACGGTTTTTTGTATAAAGTATAGAAACACGCACAGGATAAATAATATGCATAGTAAAAATAAAAATGATGTAGTTAATTTCATAAATAATACAATATACGGCGATAATAATATAATGAAATAATCTATCTATAAATTATAATGCCAGGAGGATTACTAAATATTATATCCGTAGGAAACAATAACTCAATATTAACGGGAAATCCGAGCAAAACTTTTTTTAAAGTCACGTATTCAAAATATACGAATTTTGGATTACAAAAATTTCGCATCGACTACGACGGATCTAGAGATTTACGTTTAACAGAACCTTCTGTATTTCAATTCAAAATTCCTAGGTATGCGGATTTACTTATGGATACTTATTTGGTAGTTTCTTTACCAGACATCTGGAGTCCTCTTTATCACCCTACAAATCAAAATAGTAATCGTTGGACGGCCTATGATTTTAAATGGATAAAAAATTTAGGTACTCTTATGATAAAAGAAATCGAAATCACCTGTGGTTCATTAACCTTACAAAAATATAGCGGAGAATATCTAACCGCGCAGGTAGAAAGGGATTTTTCGCAAGAGAAAAAAGATTTATTTAATACTATGTCTGGTAATACTCCCGAATTTAATGACCCGGCAAATTTTAATGGTCGCACCAATACCTATCCCACGGCTTGGTATTCACAAAATTCCACTGGTGCGGAACCATCAATTCGTGGTCGTAATATTTATGTGCCAATTAATACTTGGTTTACGTTAAATAGTCAGTGCGCTTTTCCTCTAACTGCGCTACAATATAATGAACTTGTAATAACAGTAACATTACGCCCAATTCAAGAACTTTTTCAAGTGCGCGACGTTTTCGACTTTCAGAATTTATACCCCTATGTACAGCCCGATTTTAATCAATCGCAATTTCAGATGTATCGATTCTTACAGACCCCTCCGTCAGTTATTTTAACGGCAGAGAATTATCAAAACAAGGTATCTGTTTGGAATGCGGATATACATTTACTAGCAACCTATTGTTTTTTATCCAAAGAAGAAACCGAATTATTTGCGTCGCAAGACCAAGTATATCTAGTAAAAGATGTCTATCAGTATAATTTCGAGAACGTAACCGGAACCCGTAAACTACAGGTTTATTCGAACGGAATGGTATCGAATTGGATGTTTTATTTACAGCGTAATGATGTGAATTTAAGAAACGAATGGTCAAATTATACGAACTGGCCATATTCGGCCATTCCCGGTGATTTAGAAATAGGACCAGCGGATAATACATTGGCGCCTTCTATACCCTATGGCCCAGGAATTGATCCATATGATGGTCGTAACACGGGTATCTATATTACCGGCGATTATCACTCCATTAACCAAAAAGAAATATTAAACTCCATGGGCATTTTATTTAATGGCGAATACCGCGAAAATACTTTAGAGAGCGGTATTTATAATTTCGTGGAGAAATATACGAGAACACAGGGATCAGCGGCGTATGGACTATATTGTTATAATTTTTGTTTAAATACGAGTCCTTTTGAATACCAGCCATCGGGAGCCGTGAATATGAGCAAATTTAAAACGATTGAATTAGAAGTAAATACTTATGTTCCCCCAGTAGATTTGATAAATTCGAATTTTGATGTTATCTGCGATTTATGTGGAAATCCTATTGGTGTACGAAAGCAAAATTGGCGTTTATATCAATATAATTATAATATGACTCTTTTTGAAGAACGTTATAATGTATTAACCATTATTGGCGGAAATTGCGGTATGCTTTATTCTCGTTAGAACACAACAGTTTTTTATGCTAATATAATATACAAAATATTATATTATGGAAAATGATAATGGAAAAACAACGTGGAAAAAAAAATCATTTAGTGACAAACTTCAAAAGAGTGATGCTGAATTTCAAACGTTGAATATGATACATAAAATTAAAAAGACGGCGGCAAATAAACAGAAGCGTAAAAAAATATTTAATTATAAAAACATCGAGACATTCGAGAACATTCACGAACCCGTGCAAGAAGAATACGTGGATGGTTCTCATTCGGGTGATTTAAATCCCGATGGAACGTGGACGGACTCGGAAGGAAAAAAAGAGCGAGGCAAATTTGAAATTACTGACGGATCTTACTGGATTATTGACGCAGATGGAAATAGAACAAAATATGACGGACCTATTGACCAAGGAAGCGGTATACCTTTAACTCCGGATTTTTGGGAGGGATTAGATTCTGGTGACCATGGCATGAGCGCGGACGATCCCAGAGCCCGTTTTTTGGCATTCATCGCTGCCGTAGAAAAAGCGATAGAAGATTTTAATCAAAGTCGCGCTCAGATGGTGGCGAATGGCCTACAACAAAGTATCCCCATTTCAGTAAATGCAACACTTACGAATGGCGCGAACACACTTTTACTCACACAAACGTCAAATCTAAAAACCGGTATTGCAAAGGATGTGAATGTAAGTATACAAACAGGTTTTTTAGTAACAGGAACCGGTATCCCATCCGGAACATATGTAACCGCGGTAAATGGTTCGACGAATATTACGATTAGTAATGCAGCAACGGTAAGTGGCAATTATAAATTAAATTTTTTTGAAAGTCCTGCGAGCCCCGCCGATGTTGCTATAATTCGCCCTTATTTGGGTATGGTTGAAAGTTTGATATTTGCATACTTTTTTACGTATAATTTTATTTATATTATTATGTATTTTACTACTAGTGATCCACAAACAAGCGTCGTAAAACCACCTATCGTTCCCAAAGCAAATTTTGTATTTCCTGATATAACCAGTAGAGGACTTGATAATTTAAATACAAATAAGTTTTTAAGATTCATTGTGAAACCTATGCACGTTGTTTTTGATTACCCATTTATGTTTACAGATGCATTATATGGAACGCTTTTGGTAAATTCACCGCTATTATTTAATAATTTTTTAACGATTCCTTGCTTTATGATATTTATATTTATGGGTATATTCTATTTTATCGAGAACATAACGCCGGCACTTATACAATTCGTGCGTGATATTTTATTGTTAAATATGTCAAATAAGACAATCAGTATTATGTATACAGTTCTCGTAGTATCATTTTTTTCAGAATTGATCGATGCGCTTATTGGTAATCCTCTATGGCTGTTACGTTTGTTTATCGGCATATTCCATTTGTTCTTAGTTCTTATTTTTGGTATTCCATTGGGTGCTATTTTTGCACTGACCTTGCTTTTTTTGATTTTCACGGCGATACTTTGGCATCCTTTTACCACAATGTCCGCGCAAAATATATTAAATATACCCAAAATGCCTTTTATTATTCATGAATTTTTACGTAAATCTTTATATTTAAATTTTACGAAGAGTAAAAAACCGGCCACTGCTTTCGAAAAATTACAATTTATGTTCTTTTTCGTTATCGATTATATTTATTCCTATATGTTTTTTATTGGTTTTATTATTATTTTGGGAATAGGTATAGGAGATTATAATGCTCATATTTCAAATCCAGTATTAAAAAATAATTTACGATGGTTAAATTCTATACTTTTACTTGCATGCTTTTTGCCTATGGCGATTGGTTTTGTCGATCGCATTAAAGAGCTGAATATATTCCGTAAAGCTTATAAAAACAAATTCGCGGATGACGAAAATATTATTGATGAAGATGGCATAAGTGATAGTGATAGCGATAGTGATAGTGATGGCGAAAATGAGGTTGATGTTCAGAAAACGACCGCGCAAGACGATGATGATGACGATGACGACGATGACGATGACGATGATGACGATGATGACGATGACGACGATGACGACGATGACGATGAGGAAGAAGAACCAGTTGAAACGCAAGAAGATAAAACGAATATAAGCGCGTTCCAAAACGGAATGGATAACGCGTCGAATGGTATGTTGGGTTCATTTATGGGAGCTCTTGGTGGAGAAGAACTCGCCGGATCGTTAAATGATGCTGGCCTAGGTGCATTGCCTGGCCTAGGTGCCTTGCCGGGTGCAAGTTCATTACCTGGCTTAGGTGCATTGCCGGATGCAAGTTCACTAGCTGGATTGGCTGGTAATTTGCCGGGTGCAAGTTCATTACCTGGTGCAAGTTCACTAGCTGGATTGGCTGGTAATTTGCCGGGTGCAAGTTCATTACCTGGCCTAGGTGCCCTGCCGGGTGCAAGTTCACTAGCTGGATTGGCCGGTAATTTGCCGGGTGTAAGTTCATTCGCCAGTAATTTACCACAAGCACAAGCCGCATTACCTGGCCTAGGTTCATTACCTGGTCTCGGCGCATTACCTGACATGAGTTTACTGGCCAGTAATTTACCTCAAGCAAAAGGAATGGTCCCCGACATGAGTTCATTAGCCGCCAGTAATTTACCCCAAGTACAAGGAATGGTCCCCGACATGACTGCATTGACTAATAATTTATCCCAAGCACAAGGAATGGTTCCCGACATGAGTTCACTAGCTGGATTGGCCGGTAATCTGCCTCAAGTGCAAGCCGCGAAACAAGGCCTGGGTGCATTAAAAGGATTGGTACCCGACATGAGTTCATTAGCTGGATTGCCTCAAGTGCAAGCCGCGAAAGAAGGCCTGGGCGCATTGAAAGGAATGGTTCCCGATATAAATACGTTAGCCGGATTCAATCAAATGCAAGACGCAAAACAAGCATTGGCTTCATTAAAAGGAAAGTTTACCGATGCGGATTCACTAGCAGAATTTATTGGTAAGTCGCCTCAATTGGATGCCGCGAGACAAAAATTAGGGCAAGCCGCAGTACAAGGAATAAGTTCATTAAAAGGATTGAATCCCGATATAGGTTCATTAGGTGAATTGACCGGTCTTAGTCCGACAGATCTAAAAGCCGCCAAAAGAGCAGCAAAAATAGCTAGTTATCTTCCTACTGGGGCGTTATCAAAGTTTGCTTCATTAAACCCCGAGCTAAATGCGGTTAAAAAAGCAATCGGAAAAGACACTTTTAATAATGCGATTGCCGCTGGAAAAGACGTGGTTAAAGCGGCAAAATAATAATTTATTTATGCGTAAAATTCATATAAATAAATAGAAGGATATTTAATAAATGGGAAAGAAGAAACCAACGACCTATCCTTTAGTAAGTGTATGTACTCCCACGTTTAATCGTCGTCCGTTCATCGAGAACATGTTCAGGTGCTTTCGTAATCAAAATTATCCAAAAGATCGCATTGAATGGATTATTGTCGACGACGGCACAGATAAAATAAAGGATTTGATTGATAAATCGGATATTCCACAAATCAAATATTTCCCGATTGCCGATAAAATGACTCTTGGTGCCAAACGTAATTTTATGCATAAACAAATCAAAGGTTCCATTATTGTTTATATGGATGATGATGATTACTATCCTCCTGAACGTATTTCTCATGCGGTAGAGCGTCTACAAGGTGATAAAAATGCTCTTTGCGCAGGTTCGAGTGAAATTTATATTTATTTCAAAGGTCTGGGTCGTATGGTTCAGTGTGGACCATATAATCCGAATCACGCCACCGCGGGTACATTTGCGTTCAAGGCGGAATTATTGAAACAGACGCAATATGAAGATCATGCGGCGATTGCGGAGGAGCGTGCATTTTTGAAGGGATATACGATTCCTTTTGTTCAACTCGATCCCATGAAGACGATATTGGTGTTCTCGCATGAGCATAATACTTTTGATAAACGTAAGATGTTGGATAACCCGCATCCTGACTATTTGAAGGATTCACCGAAGACAGTGGACGATTTTATTCGTATGAAGGATGAGGCACCTATAAAGGATTTTTTTATGAAGAAGATCGATAAACTATTGGCCAATTACGAACCGGGAGAGGCGAAAATGAAACCCGATGTTCTCGCACAGATTAAAGAAATTGAGGCCGAACGCGCCGAAATGATGCGTAAAGCCCAAGAAGAGGCGGCCGCAAAAAACGCGACGGGCCCTATTGTCTTACAAAGACCCGGAGAAGAGCCGAGGGAATTAAGTCAGCAAGAGGTTGTGGGAATAATACAACAACAGCAACAGCATATTTCGGTTCTTACGAATAAAGTCCAGGATCTTGAGAAAATTGTAGTGGAAGTACAAATGCAATTATTAAAAGCCGAGAACGAATTGATAGAGGCACACAAACAGATAGAGGCACACAAACAGATAGAGGCGCACAAAGAACTTGAAAATAAATCATCGGCGCCAAACAATATTGAGATTACGGTTGTTGAACCAGAACCCGTTATAGAACCTGGGCCAAAGGTTTTTCCTGCTCCGGTAAAACGTGGTCCTTTAATAACAGTAGAAGGCGATTAGATGCGATAATATTCGTCCTCATCGTCATCCGAAGCGTTAATTTCTTCTAATTCAATATCCGAACCGTATTCTTGCGTATCGGATTCTTGTTCAGGGACAGTTGGCTCTGCAACAGTTGGCCCTTCGACAGTTGGCTCTGCAACAGTTGGCCCTTCGACAGTTGGTCCTTCGACGGCTGGCTCTGCGATAGTGGCCTCGTCAACAGTCGGCTCCACAATTTTTTCTTTTACGTCAACGAGTGACACGAAAACTTCTTCTAAAGGTTGTTTGGTGCAATCAAATAATTTTTGAATTAACGACCAAATACCCGGCATTAAGATATATTATATTGGAATATATTATATCTTTAATTGCGCTTGCTTGACTTGCGCTTTCCGCCCTTCTTCTTTTTGCTATTTCTCTTCTTTTTGTTGGAGCGTCTTTTGGATTTACGTTTACCGCCCATACTTGCCGCTTGCGCGTCAATCTCCGCTTGAGCTGCCTTTTCTTGTTTATCTACCGCCTCTTTTTGCGCTTCAGCCACCACGGAATCCGCCTGTGCTTGCGCTGCGGCGGCTTTTGCTTCTACCTCGCGCTGCGCCGTCTCGGCGTCTAATGACGCCTGCTCTTTATCGGCAGTCGCCGCAACCTGTGCTTTTGCTGCGGCTACTTCAGGACTATCCACAAGGCCTAGGGTTTCGAGAATAGGTTTTGACTCAGACATTCAATAACTATAGAATAAACAAAGAAATTATTACAAATCCTCATCTTCTTCATCTTCTTCTACCGCCGCATCTTTTTTCACGTTTTTGTCTAAATATCTATACATGCGTTTAATATCCAGTTTGGATATGGCATACGTTTCAAAAAGTTTTTCAACATCGTTCATTTTCTCTACCGAAGAACAAAAGTCGCCGCCATAAAAAAGTCGTAGTTCTTGAAAAAAAGCGACTAAATCTTTCTTATCCATATCCAATTCTTGGCAAAGCCCATAGACAAAAAGCATATTGTTATATTCCGTAGAATATTTGGTAAGAACTTTGGTAAATCGCACTTCGGCGGGTTTAAATGAATTATGGTTCTCGGGAAAATGATCGTGATACAGTTTATTATTATAAAACGTTTTCATGAGCGACGACATTTCGTTAAATTGCCAGATCTGACTTTGAAATGTAATACGATCAATATAATCCGCGTAACACATGTTGTCTAAAATCTTTAAATAGAAGGGGTAGGATTTTTCGGCGGGCTGATTTGCTAAAACATCTACAATGTTCTCGTGCCATAATAGAGCAACTATTGTTCTCTCGGTTTCGTTCATACAACGATTGTGTTCTTCTATTTTAAACGGGCGATTAATAAGAGATTGCGTTATTTTCTTCGCGTCTTCGTTATAGGTCTTTACCTGGAAAATTTCCTGAAGAGTATCACCGCTAAGAATTTCCGGTTTTTTCTTATAAATGTCATGAACAAAGAGAACCTTGCGCATATCCCCTTGTACATAATCTACGATTTCGCTTTTGCGTTTTACATAATGCGTAGTGTCTGGCATGAGAACTTGTAATAACTTTGAAATCTGCGGTTTTGTTGGCGTTTTCAATTCAAATACATTACATACTTTCATCAGTTCTCGAATTTTCTTATCGATATAGTAATTTCCAATACAAATAATTGGGTTCATGGTTTTGTTCTCCAAACGTTGCTTTTTTGTTTTCTTTTGGCGAATGATTTTGATAAGAGCGGTGATTCCGCCTTTGTCTCCATTGTTCATTCCGTCGATTTCGTCCATGACAATGGCAATCTTTTTCGTTTGTTTTGTCATCATTTGGAGAACATTTCTGTTCGACACATTATTACTTGTGATTGTATCAATAAGTGCTTTATTACGCACATCACCGGCATCGTATTTTATCGTATCATAATTTAATTCTTTCAGTAAATTCATCACGAAATGAGTTTTTCCGCAACCCGGCGAACCATAGATATAGATACCCTTTTTATAGGCAACGTTATTTACATTTTTATCGAAATCGGCCAATAGCGACTTTATTTCATTCGCTATTTTTTCGCGGTCAAAAATTTCATTAATATTTATGTAGTTCATGTTCTATAAACGTATCTATGTTTAGATGATTTATTATTTTTATTTTTTAAACGCACAAAGGGCACTTGCATAAATGAAAAAAGGGGCCGGGCCCAGTTTTCGTTTTTTAAATACACTATTTACTTATTGATTTTGAGGCCCCAGAAATCGAGACCAAGACGCTTGTTTCTCAAGCGGGACGAGCGGCGCACTTCGGGTTCGCTTGGCGTGGGTGCAGACGCACTGCGCGTTTCTCTAGGCAGAATAGCGTTAGCGCGCACACTAGAGGGGACGACATAAGCCATTCTTTCGAACTGGCTCGTCTCTTTCCAACGAGTCGACAACAGCCGAGCAATTTCTCCGAATTGTACATTTGGATTAGCGGCCCTGATTTCGTCGCGGTGTTTGTTGCAAAACACAATGAAGGGGGACATGGTGATGCGAGACATTTTGTTGATTACTTTAGCTTTCGCTGTTTGAGTTTGCTGATCCAGATTTGGCAAAAAAGGATTTCAATTTTTTTGTCATTTTGACAACATTTTTTTGGATCGCGAAATAAATAATATTGTGAAAGCATATAAAGAGAAACCACATTATTATAATGTGGAGGAGAATACTCCAGCAAAAAAAAACAGAAAAATGAAAAAGAGAACTTCTTTTGGTTAATCGGCTCGAAAAAAATTGATGTAAGGAATCCGACATAATGGATTGTCGAGTCGCCTTCGGGCGGCGTTAAATGACTTGCGAAAGTCGTTTACCCGGTTAGCTCAGTCGGTAGAGCGCGTGACTTTTAATCACGTGGTCGAGGGTTCAAGTCCCTCATCGGGTGTAGAGGCCCGCGCCTAAACAGTTTGACTGTATCTACCAAAAACAGTCATCCATTGCTCGTTTAGCTCAGTTGGTTAGAGTAGCGGTCTTATGAGCCGTTGGTCGAGGGTTCAAGTCCCTCATCGAGCATGAGAGTTTCCCTGCACTCTTTAAAAACAGGATTAAATGACTTATCAAAGTCGTTTTACCCGGTTAGCTCAGTCGGTAGAGCGCATGCCTTTTAAGCATGTGGTCGAGGGTTCAAGTCCCTCATCGGGTG
>Ga0164296_1004866_pt1 | contig 12035 bp, 17 predicted proteins | sample GEODES057metaG_FD_113533 | JGI IMG/M metagenome (GOLD analysis project Ga0164296, IMG submission 113533) | Dystrophic lake water microbial communities from Trout Bog Lake, Wisconsin, USA - GEODES057 metaG | ecosystem: Environmental > Aquatic > Freshwater > Lake | place: USA: Trout Bog Lake...
AGAGCTGAAAGTGGCAACCTTCTCCGTCGGCTTGTCGCCCAGACGCATGACAGCGCCCTTGCCGAATGTGCCCTCGATGTCCGTGAGCACCTTGTCCAGTGCAGCCCGCTGTGAGGCGAGGACAGGGGAGAGGCAGCAGCGAAAAGGGCTGGCTTTTGTCAGTGTGCCCATTCATATGGACGACACACGCCGCCAAAGACAGCGCACGCAGCGCTGCCTATGACTCCGTCACGCACCCGCTTGTCTCCCAGAGTATCTGCCGCGTCTACAGCTTTGTCCGCCTTGTCGCCCTTGCCTCCCCGGGCGCTCTTGGCGGCCGCTCTAGTGGCCATGGAACGCACGTCGCTGACGCCGCGCAGTCGGAACGCCGCGCACAGCGGAGGGGCTATGCTCCCACTGAAGCTGCTGTCCTGTGCGCTGAACTGCGGCCGGCGGAGACGACACCTGCGGGGGTGCAACCGACGGGCAACAACCAGGCGTGAGGCGTGTGTCACACGGGCGAGGTCGCCCAGAGACCCGCCATCGAGACGGGTTCACTGCGTGCGTTGAGGAGCTACTGCCAGTGCCGCGCGACACGCTCGTGCGAAGCGCAACCGGGCCCCACGCACGGGACGTTGCTTGTGCTCTCCCCCGAGCTCTGGCGACAGGGACGTGACGCACCGTGACGGCGCCAGAGCCACCCGCATGGCTGCAAGACGCATAGCTGCTGTGAATTGCTGCCTGAAGAGGAGACGCGCACCCGCGAAGGGAAGCGCGGTGTCGGGCCTGTGATGACGCAATCGGCTATCGTGCAGAATTGCGCATCGCGCAGGACTATCTTGCGTGCACTCGACGCAGCATCGGGCATATAGCATTCGCGGAGTGCGTCCCCGGAACCTCACGCAGATGCCGCGCAAGAGCAAGCATGCAGGTGGCAACGCTGCAGCTGCTGAAGCTCCCGTCAGACGCTCGCTGCTCGACGACGACGATGATGACGGAGCAGCTGAGCCAGTACTGACAGTGAACCAGGAGTTCGCGCGACGTTTCCAGGCACGGCGGCGGTGTGAGGCCCACTTAGTCTTGGCTTGACCACGTGCTTACACTGCGTTCTTCGCCCTCACTGCAGCACAACAAAGAGCGAGAGGAGCTGCACAGACTGCAGGCCAAGCACGGCGCCGCGTTTGCAGCGAAGCTCGCTCGACGCGGAAGAGACGGGTGCGAGAGAGCAGCCGGGTCAGCGAGACAGAGTTTGGCTTTGCGCTTTGTGCGTCGCTCACGCAATAGCCCGCGTCCTGGCAGGGATGAGGATGAGGATGAGGATGAGGACGATGAGGAATCGTCTTCAGAGGAGGAGCAAGTGGACTTGGAGGTGCGCCGTCGCAGCACACTACACTGTGTTGTGAGTTTCCGCTGACACGCGCTGCCCTTTTTTGGCGGGTTCTACGTTACAGTCAGCGCTAGATGACCGCTTCCTGGAGACGCTGCTCAAAATCCGGCGGCGTGACCCGAGCATCTACCAAGCAGGCGCAAAGCTCCTAGGCGGCAGTGACGAGGAGGACGAGGAAGAGGATGAGCGTGCCGCACAGAAGCAGAAGAGCGGAGGAGCGAAGAAGCCCGTGTTCTTGCGTGAGGTGCAAGCGAAGCAATTGCTGGAGCGCGCCAATGGAGATGCTGCAGGCGAGTCAAGCAGCGATGAAGATGTAGACGAAGCGGCTGCTGCCGCTGCCAGAGGGCCCACGTATGCTGAGGAGCAGGAGCAGGCGAAGCGCGAGTTCTTGGCGGCTGTCGATGGCGATGAGCCACCAGAGGATGGGCTCCTTGTCCGTAAAAAAGGCGCTCCTCGTGCAGTGACCGCGATGCCGAAAGACGAGTCACGAGCAAAGGTGTGCTCCTGTGCTCCTGTGCATGCCCGCCACCAGGCGCAGTGCATTGACTCTGTGCCTCTGTGTGCCTGGCTCCAGCTTGTCTCGACCATCTTCGAGGCGCCCGCGCCTGACCAGGACGCCAGTGCGGACGCATTCCTCAAGGACTTCTTGCTGAATAAGCGCTGGATACCGCGTCATGGGGAAGGCGCTGGCGATGAAGACGATGGCGCTGGCGCTGGCGCTGGGCCTGAGGACGACTCCGGGGACGACCTGGAGCGCGTGGAGCAGTTCGAGGCGCAGTACAACTTCCGATTTGAGGAGCCGGGCGGCGCCACGCTAGTTGCACAGGTGAGGTGTACTCGCTTGTTTTCGCACACGTGCAGGGCCATCGACTGAGCCGCAGCGGCGTCACTCTTTCAGCCCCGCCGCCCAGACGGCGTTGTCCGCAAGCCAGAGACGAGCCGTGCAGAGAAGCGCAAAGCCAAGGCTGAGCGTGTGAATGCTGAGAAGGAGCGATTGAAAGAGGAGCTGAAACGGCTGAAGAATCTGAAGAAGCGCGAGATTGAGCAGAAGCTGCAGTCCATCGCCCGTGTGGCGGGTGTGTCTGCTCTTCCTATTGCCGGCGCTGCGCTGGATGAGGATGAATGGGATCCGGAGACGCATGAGGCAATGATGGGCTCCGCATTTGGATCCGCGTACTATGACCTTAGCGACGAAGACGAGGGCGAGCTCAAGAAGCCGCAGTTCGATGACATGGATGACGAGCTTAAGGAGCTGCTCACGAGCCAGAAAGTTGGGGAGCGGGGCTTCGCAGACGCTGTCAAGCGGGCGGAGGCGCGGGCGCAGGACCTGGGAGACGGGGAGGATGACGATGGTGAGGAGGAAGAGGAGCAGCCTGATGGAGACGCAGCGGTGCCAGATGCTGACGGCGAAAGCAACCGGTTCAGCAAGCGTGCGATGAAGAAATGGAAACGGTGCGCGCTCGTAGGTGGTTGCATGCATTGTGGTTATGTGTGTGCGCTGACTGTCTTTTATAACTCTGTCGCCACATCAGCGCGCTTGACGCGAAGCTGGAGGAGTACTATTCTTTGGACTGCGAGGATTTCGTGGCCGGGATGCCGTGCCGGTTCCGCTACCGCGAAGTGGCCCCTGACAAGTATGGCTTGAAGACGGAGGAGATGCTGCTGCTGAGCGACAAGGAGCTCAACCAGGTGGTGAGCCTCAAGAAGCTGGCGCCCTACCGCCCTGCTGACCCCAAGCCGCGCTATGGTGACAAGCGCCAGCGAGCAGAGGCTGCACTCGGCCGGCTGGCTCAGCGCCCGCGCGCTTCTGGTTCCAAGCGCCGCCACGCAGATGATGAGGCCGCCGATGCAGAGGATCCAGCTGCAGCTCGTTTGGCAACATTCACGGCGCCCACGAAGAAGGCGCGGCGGGAGTTTAAGGAGCAGCAGAAATCAGAGCCAAAGCTCACCAAAAATGCGGCAAAGAGGCTGCGCAAGAAGCGAGCCAAGATGGCGAAGCAGCAAGTGCGTGACGACATCGCGATTTGAGAGGTACGCACAGGTGTGTCGGCTTCACTGCCGCTCTATCGCTGGCTGGCTCACTGCGAGTCTCGTGTTTGCTCACAGCCCCTTCTGGCGGCGCCGCAGGGCCTCGTGCTCCTGCTGCAGTGCCTTCAGCGCCGCCTGCTCCGCCTGCTGGCGTGCAGCGCGCGCGTGGCGTGTCGCCATCTCGATGTCCGCCGGTTTGTGCTTGACCACCGTCACGGGGCACTGCAGGCTCTTCACCGCGTAGTCGCTCACCCGGCCCAGGCCGATGACGCTCAACAACATGCTACTGAGTGTTCGCCCGTGGCTCCCTAGAATGGCGACATCAGTGCTGTTATTTGCTGTCCACTCGCACAGCAAGGGGCCCGCCAGAGTCACAGACTTGGCTTCCAGCACAGCGGTGGACAGATGCTTCACGCCGCGCTCTTTGCCGGCTGCGGCCAGCTTTCCGAGCATAATGCTCGCCTTCTCCTTGGCCGCGACAATCTCCAGACGACTCCGCTCAGCTGCCTCGTCTGGTGTTTCCAGCGGCGCGTCCACTTCGCTGCCAATGACGGGCGAGTCGCTGAATGGCTGGGGCGTTGCCACTGACACAAGAGTCACGTGGTCGGTCTCCTTGTCGACTATGTTGGCGACAGCCCAGCGAAACGCATATTCGCTCTCGTTTGAGGAGTCGACCATCACCGCAATTCGTCGAGGTCCACCATCTGCACGACGCAGAGACGATTCAGACGTTTCGAGTGGGCTCTCCTTCATGGAGGCGCCCAGCCAGCCTCGCAACCCGCCCAGCATCTTCGGCGCAGACGATGCAGAGATAACAAACGAGTGGTGCGAAGGCAAATCTGATTCCTTGGACTGTTTCATCACACACAATGCTGCACTAGTAGCGTGTCTCTTGTTGCACGTTCACAGGTCGCTTGTGTTCTCGTACTCCTTCGATGCCACGAACCATGAGAATCCAACTGGATGCTGCAGGCCCACAAGCATCGCCCAGTCAGAGAGGTTGAAATCCGTGCGCTCTGGGGGCGTCTCCCTGCGGATGTCGGTCTCGCTGCTGTGCTGTGGCTGCTCGTACACCAGGAACATGTAGCGATGCGCTCCATGCGGCGGAATCGATTTGTGGTACGGCACAAGAACGTGCCCACTGCTCGCTGCAGCCTTGTTGCCGGGGATGTCCACCACCATCCAATGTAAGTAGGAGCGATGCACAGGGTTGGAGGGGTCAGGCGCGTCCGGGTCCACCTCAACGAGGGTGTAGAACGACTCCGCATCTGCACCCTCCAGCGTCACAGATGGCACTTCGGCAGTGGCACTTGGCTTCAGCCGCTGGCCATCCGTGATGGGCGTGGCAGCGCTGGGGTACTTCACGTCCACGCGCACGCGGTAGTCCAAGTGACCGGAAGGCAGAATGTCAGACAGGTGGGCTGCCTTTGAGGAAGCACTGCTGTCCAGCGGCGTCGTCGGAGCAGCAGCAGCCATGGCTGCCAGCGTCGGCGACAGCAGGAGAGCACACGTGGTGGCAAATGTTACAGCGGCGGCAACGCGCATGGCGAAGAGGGTGCTCATCCGACTGTGTCCAAGGAAAGCATGAGTCATCACAGCCCCGGCGGGTCCCACGGGATCCCGGCTTTCCGCAGGGCAGCCAGATCTATGGGCAATGCGGCGGCAGAACGCAGCGGCTCCGCCATGGCGCTGCGCGCTGTCCATGTCTCAAACCACGGACCGCCCCCAGTCTCCAATGCAGCTTGTTCAGACACCGCCCTCAAGATGAGCCCGCTCCCTGCATCGCGCTTGCGATCCCACACGCACAATGTGACGCGTCCAGCAAATGTGTCCTTGCATGCGGCTGCCAAGCCCCGTTCCGCTGTAGGTGCCCGGAGCACCGTGCCGTCCCCTGGTTCGCATTCCGCAACCAGAGTGGCTTCGTACCGCGTGTTTCGCCCAGACATGCGCCACGAACCCCACGGCTGGACAGTCCACTCAACGACGCCGTTGATGGGCAGCAGCTCGACGAATGTGTATGAATCTGGAGCAGCTCCTGGAGTGAGCATGGAATCTGGGATATGAACGCCGATGAGGCCCACGTTCTCGGTGGTGCGCAGTAGCGGTAGATCACGCACTGCGCCTGCAGCTGTAACCTGTGGTGTCGGTGCAGACATGCGTCAATGCAGGGCACAAAGAGTGAACGCGCTGATTGACAGCCATCCTGTCGGAGCAAAGACGCACCGCTACGCCAGGCATGCCGTCAAAGGCGTTGCATTGCACCCAGAACCACTTCCGGGGGAAAGCGCCGCCCCTGTGTAGGCGAGAAAATGCGACATGTCAGCAATGCCAGTGCCTGTCTGTCGATTACATGATAGACGCACCAGTTCTTTTCGCTATAGAAGGGCGCATTCTGGAATTCGTAGCGCTGCTGACCCCATTGGAGCCATCCGGTCGCGAGGCCGTATGACATGAGCACCTGTCAATGCATCATCAATGTCTCAGAGGTCTGAGAAAGAGACACGCGTCATCGGCTGCGCGCCTGCCAGTGTGGCTCGAACACAGGTAATGCTGCGAGCCAGCCAGCGGTGGAGCGCTGCGCTTGCTGAGGCCCACCGCCCCATCCGGCTGCTGGTGTCACGCTGAAACTCCAGCTCGCGCTGCCCACATCGCTCGCCGGTCCATCACCAGCAGTGGCGCTATCAGCGCGGAGTTGGCCCTGCGAATGCGCAGCAGGGTCAGCAGGTGGAATCATCCAGCTGCAGGCTGTTGAAGTGAACAGCCACAGGGGTGTGTCCAAGAGCACCTGGTGCCACTCCGCTGTGGCCTGGAACCCTTCCACCACAGCTGTGTCGAAGCTAGACGCGTCTACGGGGCCTCTAGGTGCTGCATAGCAGCACGCGTGGAAAGGTGGAAATTGCGTGAGAGACAAGTCGTGTCAGAGTGGACAGCACGGAAGCGGCATGCCTGCAGCGTGTGTCACAGCGCCACGGACGAAGTATGAATGACGTAATAAACATGATAGAAGCTGCGCGGCGGGGCAGCGTGCACGCGCCTTCCTGTCCGCGTGCGGCAAGGAACGTCGAGCCCAGTTCCAGGTCGTGCGGCGCTGCCCAGAACGGGGCAACGTTGCGACTGTGCTGGATGATGTACTCGTCGCGCGGGCCCATGACTTGGGCGCCCACGCCGGCCCGCGGGCTGCCGGGTCGAAGAGGCTCCTCAACGCTGTACATGAAGGCGAAGCTGTCCGCGCCTCTGCATGTTGCAGGCAACGTGACTCTGAAATACCAGCCCTCGAACCAGCGGCGTGCGGCGCCGTCCAGGTGGTAGCCGCTGTGCGGTGTCGCGCAGGGGTACTTGGCCAGGCGGTCACCAGCAGAGGAGGCGTTGCAGCCGAGTGCTTGGCGCCCACATCGGCGATGCCGCGCTGCAGCGCATGTCGCCGTCTGTGGCAGGCATCGATGGCACGCCCTCATGAAGGGCTGCGTGCTGTGACACGCTGGCACAGAGCCAGCCAACTCGCGCAGCTCCGGGGGAACTGTTGCGGGGGGTCAAGCAAGCGGGCAAGGGGGGACAACCGGGTGTGGCGCGCGTGTGTGTGGGGTTCTCGTCGCTTGTACACACACCGCCCACCGCCCAGCTCCTGGGTGTCTGGTTGTTTGACCTGTCCTGTCTTCGTTCTGGGTCTCGGCCCGTACGCCATGATGCAGTGAAGCCGACGCGCCGTCAGCACGGGCGGCGCGAAGGCACCCGAGTGCCGGGTTGACCGAGACGAGCAGCGCGCGATGACTGGCAAACACGCCGCCGCGGCTGTGGGCATGGCAACCCAGACACAGGGACATAGTTCTTTGAAGGCGCGTCTTGGAACACGGGACGCACATAATAGTGCTCACTGCTGACGGCTGCCTCCTGGGTGTGCAGGTTAAGTTTGTGATCCACGGCGCGGGCGGTGCAGACAAGTGCGTTGGGAGAAACCCTAGCTCGGCACGGGAGTTGAAAGACTGGCCGGAGCGGCGGCGGCGACGCGCGGGGCACAACTTTTTACGTACGCGAGCGCTACCAGCAGCCCGGGCGCACGCGTCGCAGCCGTCCCCGCACTGTCGGGGCCTGTGGCTGGGGAGACTGGTGCTGTCAACCTGGTTGCCGACAGGACCCTCACTCACACCGTCTCCTCAGGGACACCACCGTCGCGCTTCTCAGCGTGCCGCGTAGCATAACGCTGGACGACTTGCGTCGCCGCGTGAGCGACAGCCTGCAGCAGCAGCAGGGGGCGGCAGACACCGCAAGCAGCAACGCTGTGCACCTGCGCTACCGTCTTCCAGGCGAGGCCGACGGCCTCGTCTTGCTTGCCAGCGACGACGACCTGGCGCTGATGCTGGAGGAGTACGACCAGCTGCAGGTCCGCGCGCCGCAGGGTGGCCCGCAGAGCCGTCTTCACGTCTACTGCTCCTCCCGAAGCAGCTCCACCAGCAGCGGCCGGTCCACGCCTGACGTCGCTGGCACCGGCAGTCCGGCATCGCCACGCAGCGTCCTTCTCTCCTGGCAGGCAGCCGCGAAGCAGGGGCGCGCGTCCAAGGCTGCTGATGACATGCACACTGATGCACCCAGCAGTATGCAAGAGAGGCAGCACGTCGCGCTACCTGGCGAGCGACGCACAGCCAGCCGGTCTCCAGCACCTGCGAGTCCGGAGTGCAGCACCGGCATGGAATGCACTCCTTCTCCCGCTACCGGTGGCCTGGCAAGCGCCTCCATGCTCATGCTTGCTGAGGCTGTCGTCGCCAATGTTCTTGGTGACGACGCCGCTGCGCAACACATGCAGCAGCTCAACTACATGGCGGCACTGCATCATCGCCAGCATCACCTGGCGCCTGCGCAATGCTGCATGCTGCCGCCACCACAGCCTCCACAGCACGTGTGGACGCCCGCCACTCCTGTAAGATGCGCCCCTGCGCCAGTGACGCCTATGCCACAAGAGCACAGCGGCAGCTGGCTGGCGCAGCACGGCGTGCCCACCATCGCGGCAGACGACATGGAGCTTGGTCCCCGCCTGGGAGACGGTACGTACGCAGTCGTTCACGCCGGCTGGTGGCGCGGTGCCTCGGTCGCAGTCAAGATTCTGCGTCGCAGCACCGGCAGCAGTGGCGCCCCCAGCGGCAACGCGGCTCGAGGCGGCGGCGGGGCACAGCAGCAGGAGCAAGGCTACGCGCGTGCTGTGGACGCTTTCGCGCGCGAGGCAGCACTGCTTGCGCGGCTGCAGCATCCCAATGTGCTGGCCCTCTACGGCGTGGTTGCGCCCACAGGGCCGGAGGTGCCACCCGCTGCAGTGCTGGAGCTCATGCCTCACGGCAGTCTGACGCAGAGTCTGCGCTGCCGGCGCCTGCCACCATGCACGCGCACGGCCGCATGTCTGGCTCTGGGCGCGGCGCGCGCCATGCAGCACCTGCACGCGCAGAGCCCGCCGGTCGTGCACTTTGATTTGAAGGCTGACAACCTGCTGGTTGACTGGCGCGACCCGGGCCAGCCGGTGTGCAAGCTTTCTGATCTTGGCCTCGCGTGCCCGCTCACTTCAGCGCTGGCCACCGCCGCCACGGGACGAGGCACACTCTGGTGGATGGCACCTGAGCTCTTTCCGGGCGCGTCTCCGCAGCTGCAGGCGCGCATCGGCACTCCACTGGATGTCTTTTCTTTCGGCATCGTGCTGTGGGAAATCGCAACCAGTGGCTCGGAGCCGTATGCGCCGGGCACGCCCCCAGAGGCAGTCATCGACGCTGTTCGGCGTGGCCTTCGCCCAGGGGCACCCCTCGGGTGTGACCCCCGCTGGGTGGCGCTCATGAATGCCTGCTGGGCGGGTGACCCAGCGTGCCGGCCCACCTTCGACACGGTGGTCCGCCAGCTGGTGACTCTTCTGCGTGGCTAATTTGCAACCGACGACAAACACAAACTTTTGGGGGATCCGGGGAATTGGGAATCAGTTACTACTAGGAAAACAACAAAAAAAGAGGGACTGGGCTGTATATGCTAGAACGGGTGGCTTCTGACGACGAACAGGGTGGAATGGGTGATGGAACAATATGCTCCAGCTCCTACTGCAGATGAAACGGGGCATGCCCCAGGGAAACGCTCTGCTACTTCGCAACGGCGCGAGCGCAGCCACGCAGCCGCAAGTTTAACCCAAGCGGCGATGCAATGAAGCTGGCTCGCGACACCGCGCGCGCAGAGATACACCGCAAAGAGACGCGCCTACAGCTGTGAGTGCGCGCATGAATAATCAAATCACCATATCGCGGTGAACATGACATGTGTCGCTCTAGTGCGCAAGTGAGTGCGCAAGGTCTATCATGGACCACTGACAGGATGCCAATGATTCGGGTCATTAGGCCGCGACGGGGACTCCGGCTCATCCTGCCGATCACTGTTCAGCGACAGGGCGGGCAGGAGGGCTGTCAGACGTCCCAACCTGCCAGACGCCATCACGTCCAGTGTTTCAGTCAGCCTCGTCGCAATCTGTTTGCGCCTTGCATCAATGCGCTCTCCAACTTGCACAAGTGCGGCTGGAGGCGGAGGCACTGCAGCACGTGGGCGCGGCGCGGCGACTTGGAACACGCATACGGTGCGGTCCGCGCTGCCAGTGAAGAGCGCGGCCCCGCTCTTACTCAGGACTGCTGCGTTCACAGCTCCTGTGTGGCATCCATCTAGCGTAGCGACGCATTCGCCAGTGCTGGTGCTCCACTGCAGCACGAGGCCGTCGAGCCCAGCGCTATAGAGAAAGGTATCGTCAGGTGAGAGGGCAAGCACCCGGACAGGCCCCCTGTGCACGGCCTCTAAGCATGCGCCCAGCCTGCACGTATGCGCGCCTCCGCTGCCATCCACCGCCGCGGAGCTACTTCCACGCCACATGCAGACTGTGCCATCGGTGCGTCCACCGAACAACATACGGCCATCCGTGCTGAGCGCGAGGCTGTGGACGGGCTCATGGCCCAGCTCCAGCACTGAGAGCGGCATGCAAGTGATGGCGGCCAGACCGCGGGATGTGTGTAGCCTCCAGCAGGTAACTGTGCCATCAACGCTGCTTGCGTACAGTATGGCCAGTGGCGGCGCGTCTGCTGTGCAGTGCAGTGCCAGCGCAGTGCACTCCACGCCGCAGGCCTTGCGCACGTCTACCACTGGCAGGCACTGCCAAGGAGACGTTGGCGGTGTCCGCTGAGCGCACCTCCAGCCACGCACAGACCCGTCTGCTCCGCAGGTAAAGAGCAGGCCAGGCAGCCGCTTCGCGTGTCCTGTGACCGCTCTCACTGCTCCACGGTGCGCCTGTTCTTTAGCCAGTGGCGGCGGCGACATCTCGCTACTGGTGGCCTTGAGGGAGGCGTCCCAAACAAACAGCTGCCCGTCTCCTCCAGCGCTGACGAGCACGTGGGGCAGCGGCTGAAGCAGGTGGAGCACGTCACGCGAGTGCGCTCGGTAGATGGCGGCGCAAATGCCGTCCAGACAGCGCCAAACGCGAACGGTCTTGTCGCTGCCACCGCTGGCGGAGAAAGCCAACGTGTTGGTCGAGTTGAAGGCTAGAGACCAGATGACACCCGTGTGGCCCCGCCACTGACCGCGCAATGTGCCGCTGGACGGCGTCCAAGCAAGCAGCGCTCCGTCTGCACTCCCAGAAAGGAGGATAGCACCGTCATGGGAGAGAGCCACGGCAGTGACACCAGCATGGTGCCCCGACAGGCGCACAGCGAGACTCGGGTTCATTGTCGCCATCGGCTACATGCTTGGACGCAACTTGCTTCGACGAGCGCTCACCGACAGAATGAGGTGGCACTCAGTGCTGGGTTCGCGTGAACGGCTGCGCGTTCCAATTCTTACGCTTTGCTGTCTCAGCCAGTACGGGTGTCCACCCTCCTGCGCGATACGCTGCCCGCGCACGACACTGTGCTTGTGTACGTTTTGAGCCTGCATACTGCGTCTTGGGTGACGGGGCCACTCGCCTCTGCGTGCGTGCATACGCACACGTGCATCACACACAATGGACGGCTTCCAGCAACCCACGCTGAGGCCACAAGCGGTTGCCATGCGAACACAGTATGAGCGCAAGCTTCAGCAGCTGCTGGACCAGAGCGTGCCGCACACGGCGGGTCGTTGGGCTGTCTTCGCGGTGGTAGTAGTGCTGTACATTGTGCGCGTCACGCTGCTGAAGGGCTTCTACATCGTGACGTACGGCATCGGCATCTTCAACCTGAACTTGGTCATCGGCTTTTTGACGCCCGCCTTTGACCCGGAGCAGGACGCGCCGACGCTGCCGACGACGGAGCAGGAGTTTAAGCCGTTTGTGCGCCGAGTGCCTGAGTTCAAGTTCTGGTGCGCCGCTAGACGGGGAGCTACTGGTGGGACAGCTGACGGGAGACAGCGCCGCTCACGCGCATTTTTCTGTGGCCTGGGCGCGCGCACGATGGTCGCGCCATCTGTAGCGCTGCGCTGTTCTCACCCATATGTCGCTTGGCAAACCGCTTGACCGCAACTGGGGGGTTCAGAGCGCTAAGCACGTGCTGAACTCAACCTTGTTGTGCGCGCACCATCGCCATCGCAGGTTGAACAGCATCAAGTCCTTCCTTGTGGGTTTCCTGATGACTTTTTTCCCCATGTTCGACATCCCCGTCTTCTGGCCCATCCT
>Ga0164296_1004873_pt1 | contig 12019 bp, 13 predicted proteins | sample GEODES057metaG_FD_113533 | JGI IMG/M metagenome (GOLD analysis project Ga0164296, IMG submission 113533) | Dystrophic lake water microbial communities from Trout Bog Lake, Wisconsin, USA - GEODES057 metaG | ecosystem: Environmental > Aquatic > Freshwater > Lake | place: USA: Trout Bog Lake...
GGATAACTTTATTTACTTGCGGTTGGCTAAAACTTCAGACGGCTGAACGATTTGCTCAGTCTTGTTAGACCAGTTGTTTTTGGTAAAGCTGATCACAGCCGCTAAATCAGTGTCACTCAACGCCTTCCAACTAGGCATTGCACCGTTGTTTTGGCCATTCAATAAAACCATGATTTGCTTTGACTTGTCTGCATTCAACACAACAGCCGCCCCGTCAAGAGGCTTAACAGGACCGCCGCCCTTACCGTTAGGCTGATGGCAGACTTGGCAATTAGCCGCATAAACTTTTGATCCTCTGGCTATTAACTCTTCCTTAGACCAGACCTTGTTTGGATCATCCTTAGAGGCGGCCAAAAGTTTTTGCTGCTCATTTACCCATTTTGTGTAATCTTCTTGGCTAACCACTTTCACATCAATAGGCATGTAAGCGTGCTCTTTACCGCACAACTCTTGACACTGTCCGTGAAAATCTCCAACGCGCTCAGCTCTAAACCATGTATCACGAACGAAACCAGGGATAGCATCTTGCTTAATGCCAAATGATGGCACAGCGAAGGCATGGATTACGTCAGTTGAGGTAGTAATAATCCGGACTTTCTTACCCACTGGAACAACGAGTGGGTTGTCAACTTTTAGCAAATAATCATCAATGTCAACGCCCTTGGCGCCGTTGTTGGACATGATGCGTTGCTCGTTGTCTAGAGTAGAAACGAAGGAGATTCCCTCTCCCTCACCTTTCAAATAATCATAGCCCCACTTCCACTGTTGTCCAGTCGCTTTGATGGTTAAATCTGCGTTGGAGGTGTCTTTCTCAGCGACCACAGCTTTTGTAGCTGGTAGCGCCATAAAAATAACAATAATGAAAGGAATGATGGTCCACGCAATTTCCACTTTGACTGAGTCGTGGAAATTAGCTGCTTTGTGGCCCAGTGATTTGCGGTGCTTCAAGATGGAGTAGAACATCACACCAAAGACCGCAATGAAAATCACGGTACAAATAATCATCATGAACCAATGAAGCCAAACTTGTTCCTCGGCAATTTTGGTTGCTGGCATTTGAATATTTAATTCACGAACGCCAGGACCTCCAGGTAAATCGTTTACTGCCCAAGCAGCACTTGCAAACCAAGTGCTAATGAATAAAAGGCCTGAGGCCAGTTTTTTGGAAAGATCGATCATCTTGTTCACGTTAATTGCCTAAGAAAAAAGAGTCAACAATTTAAGGATTAATCCTTTAGTTGATACGGCCAACAACAATCCAGGGGTAATCCTAGCGTTCTGATTGATGGTGATTGTAGCAATTGTTGCACAGCACAAACTGGGCACGGATTGTGAAATTTTATTAACCCCTGACACCCTAAGGCAAAGGATTAAATTCAGGACAAATTTTGTGGATTCAAAGCAATTATTGCTTAAATTTTAAGCAGCTTTTGAGCGTTTTTAAACCTAATGGCACCCAAATCTGCCTTGCTGAATCCGTAACTGGCAAGTCCTTTGACGTGATCTATTGAGGTTCTGTAGGGAAAATCAGTGCCAAAGAGGACTTGGGACACATCTACCAAGTTCAACAGGGACAAAAGAGCACCCGGGTGGGCCGCTTGAGCAGTGTCATAGTAAAAGCCTCGGATAATTTGCAAAACTTGCTCGGGCGATATTCTCTTGCCAAACTCTGCGTTCAAATTAGGCAACATTGTTAACCGCTCAATCAAAAATGGCATTGTCCCTCCCGCATGAGAGAAGATAAAACGAATATCTTTGAACTTTTGTGCAGCTCCCGTAAACAACAAACTCGTGATTGTGCGCGTTGTATCCGTTGCAAACTCAATCGTCGAACCCGGTACCCCGCTTTGCATGGCAGTGCAACATTTGGGACTAGAGGGATGTGTATAGACCACCAGTTTACGACGATTGATCTCCTCCATGATTGGAGCGAAGGAGGCGTCCCCCAACCATTTGCCGTCATAACTGGTAAGCATTGCAATTCCACTAGCCTTCAGTACATCTACGCTGTAGGCAATCTCGGCAAGACTTCCCTCAATGTCTAGCATTGGCAGAGTCGCAAAAAAACCAAACCGATTGGGATAGTCCTGCGCAAGCTTTGCTGCGTACTCGTTACACATCCGAGCAACGCGAAGCCGGGTCGATGAATCCCCAAAGCTAGCAGCGGGAGTCGTTGGTGAGGTCAGGGCACGTGTTACACCGGCCTTATCCATATCATCCATACTGCGAGCTAAAGACCATTTACGCGCAGGTGCCTCAGCCAAATTAGCGCTCTCTAGTTCGCGCACATAATCGGGCGCAAATACATGGTGGTGAACATCAATTAACAGTGAATCACTGGACGAGGCCTCCGCTGCTAGGGCTTGGGTGCTAGACGCACCGCTGAGCATTTCTGTCCCCGCAAAGAGTCCAGCGCCGAGCAACCCGGTTAAGAGCCCACGACGTTTGACAAAGGTGCAACAACTGGCGCAGCTTAGGTGTGAGCCTGCGCTTTGCTCAGGCAGCGATCCAGCTAAAGCAGAGTTAGACTCAAGGTTGGAAGCAAAGTTATTGTTTTTCTTTTTTTTCAACTGAAAATCGCGAAGCATTGGAGATCTCCCGAACTGTAGATTTAGATCTACTTTGCCATAAATTATTGGCAATTCAACCCGTATTTACCAATAGATATTAGGTTAAATTCGTTGCTTCGCAAATCGCTCAAAGTCCGCAGAAAACTCGGCCCTTAAAAGCGCCCTACTTACTCATTAACTGGCGAGCGCGGATCTAGTAACAAAGACATCAAGTCCTTAATTTGTTGCTCATTGAGTATTGGTCCACCGTGCCCCTGCGTTTTGTGGTTTAAGGTAACACCGAATCTGGGCATTACGGTGCAAACGTTATAGGCTTTGGAATTCATGAGTACACCCCAGGTGTACTGAATGAGCGGATCGGTTGAGCTATTTTGAGATGCTTGGGCGAAATCTTTAGCAGAATTTATTCCCCTCAACTTTGCGAATTGGTAAAGGCTAGGCCCAAGGGTTCCGTAAGAGAGCTCATTTTTACTGATCCTGTGGCAGTTGTAACAATTACCTCCACTTGGCGATTCGGATGGGTCACTCCAGGTTTTACCACGCCCATCTTGCGCAATCAACTCTCCCCGTTTAAAGTCACCAAAGTAATTTCCGTCTTTTGGGGGCGTAATTAAAGCTTGATTTTCAAGCCTGATTTGTTCCGCCAATTGATCTTGGGTGGTGCTTTGCGTTAACTGGCTTTGATCTTTTAAACCTCTTTGGGTTGAACAAAATTGCTGAGTACGGTCTTGCTTAAGACGATGAAGTTCTGCCTGACCCTTAGGCTCAAAGGATTCGAAGACAAGGCTGAGTGTTTTCTCTTGCACGCTGCGGTCTGTGTCAATGCCCAAATTGGTTTGCTGAGTCCAGGAACAACTGGACAAAAGTGAGAGCAGAAGAGTGGACGCGATGAGACCCGAGCAAAGCCCCTTAGTGCTGCAGGAGACACGGCATTTTTGGATAAAAGATTGCATCCTTTTTTTACCTCTTAAGCCCAGGGGCGTCAGCCACTTGCCCACTTGCATTTACGCCCATAAAAACCGACAAAGCTACAGTGGCTGGACTTACATATTTAGGTTTTGGAAAGCGTTGCTGCCTAAAACAATCAGCCAATCGTTGTTGCATAGTCCATATCGACCCCATCGAAACCCTGTAAGCTGGCCAAGTTCCAAAGGCAAAACCAGCACCTGCTGAGGTACTTAGGTTGGGTAAATCTTGAAGCCTAATTCTTCGTCCATCTTGAGTATGACAACTGGCACAGGAAAAATCATGGGTGCCCCCTCGCATGTAAAAAAGCTCTTGTCCTGAGGCATACATTTCTCGCTCTAAAGCGTGCTCTTGGGGGACCTTAAACGTCATTCCCTGGGATTCGGAGGATACATACGCTGCAAGCAGAGCAATATTTGCTCGCTCACCTTTGGAGAAGTCTTGAGCAATTATTTCCTGGGTATTAAAGCCCTGAATCGCCTCCATGCAAGTCACCAGACGGGACTCAAGGTCTTGGACGCGCCTTGTATCGTTGAAATAACGCGGCATTTGAACCCAAGCCCCCTTCACCACACCTGGTCCTAAACCAAGGTCACATGACTCTAAAGATTGCGCTTTGGGCCCGCGAGCTTTTGTCCACAACGCCTGGCCCTTTGCGACATAGAGATCTGCAGGGTTTGCGTCTTGCAGCATGCTACGGTACTGGGCCAGTGCTGCATCCGTTGAAACACCGAGTTGTTGCGCCTGAGCAAACGCGGACCAAGCGTAGGCATACAAAAGCGCAGCACCCAAGTGCTTGAGGACAAACTTAAATGGAGTGTTAAAAGAGAACATGATTGAATAAATTAATTTTCAATCAACTCACCACGGCTTCGTCGGTGCGGGTGTCCCCTTTGTTGTCTCGCCACGTAATGCTCAGTTTGTCCCCGGGTTTAGTCCCTTTTAAAACAAACTGTAAAAATGGGTTCTTAGAAACCCCTCCGCCCCACTCAGAGGACATAACAACGCGTCCGTTCAATGTTGCAAAAACATCTTGGATGTTCCAAATAGGAACAATTTTCCCGTCCTCATCTTTTCTTTGCCCAGACTCCATTTCGTGACTCATCAAGACTTTTACAGTTGTGAGGCCACCAGCGGATTGCAAACGAATTCTCATAGGATCAGACATGTTTGACTCCTAGCAATGGTTGAAGATAATTTTTACCCATTTGAACAAACAAGGGACTTAAAGAGGTACGAGGATTTTGAAATGTGTATAAATTAACCACCGCATCCTCCTAAAGTTACTTTGACCTCTTTTCTGGCAAAAAATACTTTGCCGTCATTTAACTGCGCAACAGCCAGAAAGTCCGATGTTTGGGCAAATTTGCAGCGAAGGGTGACTGCCGGCGTAACGTCCTCCGTGAGATTAAATATAGCAACCAAAGGCACTGGATTTTTCTCAACCATAAAAATCCATCGCTTGATATTGTTATACGTCGTGTTTGCAGCGACTTGAACAACGGCGCCGTTCTCCGCGATCTCAGGGGTTGTCAGTGTAATTTGCTTACTTTCTACAGGCACGCTAAGTCCCAAACTTTTGTAAAGGTCTAGAACGCTTTTAGCGTCAAACGCATTTTGCTGATAAGCGTTTGCGCTTCGCAAATAGCCCAAGGACTGCATGAGCAATCCTGCAACAAGTGCACCTTTCTTTAAAACTTCACGCCTACCAGTACGCATAAAAAACTCCCTCTTTTAAGATCTATTCGTGAATTGGATTACAACCATTCACAAATGACATATCATTGTGCCTGAACTTGGGCGTTTTCATACATGTGTTTTAATTTTGCCTGGCCAAACCCATCTGCCTAATTCCAAATTCCTCCCATTGAATTTCTAGTTCTGCACCGAAACCTGTTGTCAAATGACCAAAGCTTTGTTGTCCCTACACCGAACCAGCGCAAAGTCCTGCCGCTTGTTGTCGCAACAAAATGTTCAAACTCGATTTAGTGCGCTCTCTTATTTGTTTTGTAGCCTCCTCTTTATCGTTACCTACACTTTAGATACGAAAGCCTTGGCGGCCTCTTCAGGAAATGAACCCATGAGTCAGCCCGAGTTAATGATTAAGACCAATGCTGCGATGTGCGCGCAGTGTCACGGCACATTCGGTGTGTCGCAAGCAAGTTCCACCATTGCCAGTCTTGCTGCCATGCCAAGGGAGGAGCTTATTCAAAAGATGCAAGCCTACAAGCTCGCAACTCCCACATCCTCGGTCATGGCGCGCTTGGCAAGGGGATTAACTGAAGAGCAAATAAACAGTTTGGCTATTTTCTTTGAGAGTCAGCCCAGGCAATCTACCTTAAAAAATTAAAGCATACCAATTGTGCAAAGACGAAACCTAATAAAACTTAGCGTCGCAAGTGCCTTAGCTAGCTCGTCCCTAATGCGAGAGGCTTATGCTCAATATTCCAGCACACTCAAAGTCGGTGACATACCTAAGAACAGCGCAGGCCAAGGTCGAGAGCGCTACCCATCGTCTCTTCAAAATGCTCGCGTAGTTGTGATTGGCGGGGGTTACGGCGGAGCAACCGCGAGTAAGTATTTAAGCCTGCTGTCAAACAGAAAATTAAAAGTAACTTTAATCGAACCCGATACGGAGTTTGTTTCCTGTCCACTCTCCAACCTAGTGATCGGTGGCTCCAAGCAAATGAGCGATATTACGCTTAAGTATGATTTGCTACAGAGGAACTACGGCACACAGATTGTCAAAGACTTTGCAAGCTCAATCGACCCTGTTAGAAGAGTAGTTAAGACCGCATCAGGTCTTGTATTTCCCTATGATGAACTCATACTCTCCCCAGGCGTAGAGCTTCTTTACTCAAGCGTAGGTGGACTACTTGAAGCAAAAACGCAGGGGACCATCCTACAGGCTTGGGGGGCGGGTAATGAAACCCAAAAACTCAGACTTCAACTAGAGAGCCTCAACAACGGTGAGATCTTTGCAATCACAGTCCCAGAGCTTCCCTACCGCTGCCCACCCGGACCCTACGAGCGGGCCTCTCAAGTTGCACATTACTTTAAACACCACAAACCTAAATCCAAAGTAATTGTTGTTGACGCTAACCAAGACATTACCTCCAAAGGGGCACTCTTTAAAAAATTTTGGAGGGAAAATTATCCCAATCATCTTGAATACCGACCAGAACACAAAGTACTTGAAGTTGACGCGAAAACGAATACTCTAAAGTTTGAAATTCAAGATGATCTCCGCGCTGGACTTCTAAACGTTTTACCAGCCATGAGAGCGGGTGCGATCGCAGTGCAAACGGGGCTTGCCAATGTTAATAACCGGTGGTGCGAAGTTAATTTCTTGAGCTTTGAGTCAAGCGTTGCTCCCCACATCCATGTCTTGGGGGACTCAATTCAGGCAGGTCCTTACATGCCAAAGTCAGCTCATATGGCCAATGCACACGCCAAAGTTGCTGCAGCCGCAATAGTGTCCAAACTATGTGATTTTGAGATCAATCAGCACCCATTTCTCACCAATACGTGCTACAGTTTTTGTGACCCCGAGCAAGCTATTTATATTGCCTCTGTGCATCAGTACGATAGCTTGGAGAAGACTTTTAAAATTCTCCCTAACGCGGGAGGAATCTCCGGCGAGGCCAGCAAAGCTGAGGGCATGTTTGCGTTTGGGTGGGCGAAAAATATTTGGGCAGATTGTTTAACTTAATATTTCTTATTTTTTATCCGCGAACTGCATGTACGCGCAGGGTATTGATTAGTGACCTATACCGTGTACTTAATTTTAGGGACTTAACTCAATTAAGTCTACTGAATTAACTCTACTCAATTAACTCCCGGATCTTTTAATAAAATACCAAACACTACTTAATGCATTGTTTTAAACCTGAAATTTGAATGGGTATCTAAAGCCTCCCAAGCTCCAGGGTTTGCAAAAGGAGACGGGCTAACCATTAAATCAGAGATAAGTTTATAAAGTTCTTCAGACCACTCTTTTCGCGAACGGTCCTGACAATAACTCACTGCGCCCACCTTAACTTGCGCGGAGATTGGATTGGCAACCAAAGTAGTCCAAACCGATTGAACGAACGTAATCTCGCCAACAAATGCAGGTGCATGGCTTTGTTCGTTACTCGCTCTGTCTTTGTAGGAGATACAAACTGGAATGATGGGAGAATTTGCAATAACTGCAGACTGAAGCAAATTAGTGTGAAAGGGCAACAAACTAACTCCGTCACTCGTTGTTCCTTCCGGAAACACTGCAAGCACCTCCCCCATGAGTAACGCATCTGACATCTCGTGCATTACCTTTAAAGCGTCTCTGGGCTTTTGTCGATCTATAAAAAACATCCCACTTTTTTTAGATAAGAACCCAAATACAGGCCACCTGCTGATCTCTGCTTTTGCAACAAACCTACAGTAGCCTATCGAGTGCAATACCAATACATCTAACCAGGATATGTGATTAGAGACAATTAATAATGGTCCCCTAAAATTAAACGCTCCCTCAACTTGGACGACTATTCCAAAACAGTCAAGTAATCCGATAGACCATTTTTGAACCTCTAATGCGCGAGCGCGAGCATCAAGAAAGGGGAATAAAAATAAAACAATCAGATACCCCTTGCCCAACTTGAGGAGCAAGGATACAAAACGAAATGCAGCGCGTACGTAATTAAAAAACAATATCTTCCTTACAAAAAAAACAATACCCCTTTATTACCCTAGGTGTCTATTTTTCTTTTGAATAAACAACTTGTCCACCTATGAGGGTTATTAAAACCTCACCAACCATCGCCGTACCACTCATATCAAAATCAAAGGGGGTGAATTTACCCTGACTGCATAAACGCTCGGGCTTCACCATCCAACTCGGCTCGGGGTTAAAAATACAAATATCTGCAACCCCTCCAACCCTTAACTCACCAGCCCCTCCCAAGCTTTGAGTGCTGAGACCGGAGCTTAGAGCGCTTTCTTGGTTTGTGCTAGAGCTGCTTGAGAATTTTGTCCGTAGCAATTTTGCAGGTCCGCTCGTTACGACTCTCAGCGTATCCAATAAACTCAGTTTTTCCTCTGCCCCCCATTTAAGTGCCAAACTTAGCAAGAGTTCAACGCCCGTTGCACCAGGCTCGGCCTGTGCGAAGGGAAGTGCTTTTAAATCACCCTCAACTGGATTGTGATCTGATACCAAAGCATCTATCACACCACTTGCGAGTCCTGCTCGTAGGGCAGTTCTATCTGCTTGTTGCCTGAGCGGCGGCGTCACTCTGGCTCGAGAATCAAAATAGCCAATATCTTGATCAATCAAATGAAGGGAATTGATACTTACATCGCAAGTTACAGGGAGCCCTTCTGTCTTGGCTGCTGCAATGAGTGCCACACCAGCAGCACTAGATATTCGGCAAAGATGGACCTTCGCACCAGTGCTTCTCATGAGTGCAAAAATCGTGTTTAGCGCTATCGTCTCAGCAGCAACTGAGACACCACTCAATCCAAGCCTTGTAGCCAAAGGACCACTGGCTGCAACGCCTTGACCTAAGTAGTAATCTAGAGGTCTTAACCAAACACAGTACCCGTAGGTCGCAGCGTATTGCATGGCTCGTTGCAAGACCTGTGTGTTACTGATGCAAACCTCGGCTTGGCCAAACCCTATACATCCAGCCTGAGTGAGCTCAAACATCTCTGTTAAAGCCTCTCCTTGCAAGCCCTTGGTAAGTGCCCCCAAAGGTAGCACTCTTGCTAAATTTAACTTTTGAGCTCTAAATTTAAGCATATCTACCAAACCCGGTTCGTCAAGTACCGGATCCGTGTCAGGTGGACACACTAGGGTCGTAACACCTCCGTTGACACAGGCTTTAAGCTCTGACTCAAGCATTCCCTCATGCTCATAGCCGGGCTCTTTAAGTCTAGCCATTAGATCAACCAAACCTGGTGCCACGACGAGACCTTTTGCGTCTAAGGTGCGATCGGCTTTGAACTCACCTTTATGAGAACCTACGGCAACAATAACGCCGTCTTGGATGTAAACATCACTTACGGCGTCAAAGGAGGAAGCAGGATCTATAACACGACCGTTTTTAATGATGATGTTCATGCCTCATTCCCCGCTACGATAGACATTACTGCCATTCTTACCGCAATTCCAAAGGTCACCTGTGGAAGTATCACGCTTTGAGGTCCGTCAACTACAGCGGAGTCAATTTCAACGCCTCTGTTGATAGGGCCTGGATGCATCACAATTGCATCTGGTTTTGCGAGTGCTAATTTTTGGGGCGTAAGCCCAAAGCCTTTGAAGTACTCTTGACTAGACGGCAAAAGTGCACCGTTCATTCGTTCGTTTTGAAGTCTGAGCATGATGACGACATCACAGCCTTTAATGCCTTCATCAAAATTATTAAACACCCTAACTCCCATTTGTGCCATATCAGCGGGAACCAAGGTCTTGGGTCCCACAACACGGACCTCGGCACAACCTAGCGTTGTTAGTGCGTGAATATCAGATCGCGCAACCCTAGAGTGCAACACATCACCCACAACTGCGACACATAGGTTTGAGAAATCTCCCTTGTACCGACGAATCGTGTACATGTCCAACAAACCCTGGGTCGGATGTGCATGTCTTCCGTCACCAGCATTAATCACATGCACATGAGGAGCCGTGTTTTGTGCAATTAAGTAAGGCGCGCCAGATTCACTATGTCTCACCACAAATATGTCAGCCGCCATCGCCGAAAGATTAGCAATCGTGTCGAGCAGTGACTCTCCTTTGCTAGTAGAGGAGCGAGCGATGTCCAAATTGATGACATCTGCACTCAACCGCTTTGCAGCAATTTCAAACGTGGTGCGAGTACGGGTACTGTTCTCGAAGAAAAGATTGAATACACTTTTCCCCCTGAGGAGAGGGACTTTTTTAACCTCTCGGTCACTGACTGACACAAAATTTTCTGCGGTATCCAAAATATGAGTTAGGAGTTGCTTGGACAAACCCTCAGTTGACAAAAGATGTATCAACTCACCATTTTTATTCAGTTGTGGATTGCGCTTATGTTGCACTCTTTGTCTCCATTGAAAATTTGAAGAGCCCTTGTGTATCTTGTTCAAGTGTTAGTTTGCGACCGGGAGTCAAACTCAGTCTTACCGCTGCATAGTCACTTTGAATTGGCAACTCGCGCCCTCCCCTATCAACTAAGACCGCAAGCTGAACGCGCGCGGGACGACCGAAATCATAAAGCTCGTTTAATACAGCCCTAATTGTTCTGCCCGTATAAAGCACATCATCGATCAGCAATATATCAGCTCCCTCCACCTCAAAGGGTAACTTGGTCTGCCCCCCATCACTTAAACCGCGATGCGCAAAATCATCTCTATGTAACCCGGAGGAAATCTCGCCCAAAGGACCACTCAAGCAGAGATCCTTGATCATCCGTTTAACAAGCCATGAGCCTCCTGAGATTACCCCTACAAGAGCTGTAGTTGGTTTGATCAAGGGCCTAACACCTACGCAAAAATCTTTGTAAATAGATTCTGCATCTAATTCAATATGTCCTTGGTTGACTGTACTCATGACTTAAGTGTCCGAAAAAATTGATTCAAAATAATGCATGCAGATTCCGAATCGATATCTGCGTTGACTGAACCCGTTGTATATTGCTCACTCAGTGCCTCGGTTGTGCTGTAGCGTTCATCGACCTCAAAAACGGGCAATTTAAACCGTCCCTCTAATTGGCGAATAAAACGTCTAGCTCTGTGCGTATTCTCGTGCTCAGCCCCGTCTGGATGAAAGGGTACACCAACGACCAAGGCCTGTGGCTCCCACTGGGCTATGCGCTCAGCGATTTGAATCCACTGCTGAGAGGCGGTTCCGCTCACACTCGCACAGGGCTGTGCACTAGCCAACAACTTACTCCCAAAGCTAACCCCAATTCTTTTGACCCCATAGTCAAGCCCCATAAACATATTGAGGGAAGTAGCCAAAGCTGGGGGGGTAAAGGTGTGAGACGACAAATCGTTCAAACTCAACTCTCACACTGGGTTTCACTTGAGAGGAATTGACACCCGAACACAGATTTAAAGAGAGCAGCTCTCATGCATGCCCCGCGTCGGGAGACAGCATCCAGGCTTGAAGTCCGAGTAAAGACAAGGCTTTGTCGTAACGCTGTTCGCTAGGAGTGTCAAAAATAACGCTCGGATCAGCCTCCACTGTAAGCCAACTGTTCTCTGCGATTTCGGACTCAAGTTGGCCCTGCGCCCAGGCTGAGTAACCCAGTGAGACCAGGACACGCTTGGGCCCAGCGCCAGTGGCCAAAGCCTCAAGCACATCTTTAGATGTAGTCATCTCCAAGCCACCGGGGACGCAAAGTGTTGAGGCGTAAACGGTCTCCCCGTCGGTCTCCGTCATCTTAAGCATGGGCTCGTGAAGAACAAACCCCCGCTCCGTATGCACTGGACCCCCTTGAAAGACAATGGAGGAGTCCAAGTCA
>Ga0164296_1004877_pt1 | contig 12013 bp, 7 predicted proteins | sample GEODES057metaG_FD_113533 | JGI IMG/M metagenome (GOLD analysis project Ga0164296, IMG submission 113533) | Dystrophic lake water microbial communities from Trout Bog Lake, Wisconsin, USA - GEODES057 metaG | ecosystem: Environmental > Aquatic > Freshwater > Lake | place: USA: Trout Bog Lake...
CTTTTCTCGGTCTTTATATTTGTATGCAGTCCCAAATCCTGATTCATCGCAAGTTATCTCCGTATAGTTTCTATTCGTATAGAATCCGTAAAGCCTTTGTAAGTTTATCTTAGGATTACCGAGTGCAGCAAAGTGATTGGAGAAGTCGTTGGTAATAGATATGTCGGAATAAACATCGTAATCCCTCATTCTCCACTTCTCCACGCCTAAGTCAAGTGATTCGAAGAGCGAAGTGTAATCAATAGGGATGATGATATACTTCAAAGCATTCCATTTGCCATCATACTTTTTTAGTATTGCCCAATCGATATTCAACGTTTGTGAAACATGGGCAGCATTGAAACTGTTGTAATGAATATACGCTGGATTGATACCATAGTATGTATGTGAACTTCCGAGAATCAATACCTGAACTTTGTCTGCGTTTTTATCTAAATAGTTCTTTTTGTATGCATAATCATTTGGTATCTTACGTAGAGATACCTCCATGATTGTTCCTATTATTAGTAATGGGAAAAAGAAATAAATCAATGTGACAATAAACTTCTTCATACTTAGAATTGGAAATAAATAAATTGTTGATCAGTGCCTTTATGAAATACGATGGTGATGATTATTGCGTAATAAAATCCCCATCTAATCCATTTGTTCCATGTAAAACCTAGCCTAGCCAACGCATATTGATGTTCGCGCCCCAACCATTCTATTATTATAAAGATAGCGATGAAACACAATAAAGTCAACGGCCTTTCGTCCCTAATAGGGATTGTAAACAATGATTTTGAACAAATTCCCTCTATGAAATGAAAGGCGGCATGCAGGGTTTTACTCCTGAAAAATATCCATGCAAATACAGTTAACCCAAAAGTAAAAACTATACAGAAAGCTTCTTTTAATGATGGAAATAGTTTTCCTTGAGCGACAATATCCAAGTTGTTTCTATTAGTTTTTAAAAGAACGGAAGGCATGATAAACAAGGCATTCAAGAGTCCCCAAAAGATAAATGTCCAATTTGCTCCGTGCCAAAACCCACTCACTATGAATATAATAAAGGTGTTCCTAACTTTTTTCCATGTACTCACCCTGCTTCCACCCAATGGCACGTATAGGTAATCCCTAAACCAGGTGGAGAGGGAGATGTGCCAACGTCTCCAGAACTCTGCAATGTCTCTTGAGAAATAAGGGAAAGCGAAGTTGCGGAGTAGGTCGATGCCGAACAGTTTTGCAGCACCGATTGCGATGTCGGAATACCCAGAGAAGTCTCCATATATCTGAATAGCGAAAAGGAATGCGCCTAATAGTAGTGAGCTTCCTTGATGTCCAGCAGGATTGTCAAATATTTTGTTGACTATTGCGGCACAGCCGTCAGCTATTACAATCTTTTTAAAAAGTCCCCACAGCATCTGCCTCAGTCCATCGGTTGCTTTATTGTAATCAAACGTTCTCTTTGCTTTAATCTGAGGCAATAGGTGCGTCGCTCGTTCTATGGGACCGGCTACTAACAATGGAAAGAAGGATACAAAAACTGCATAGTCAATAAAGCTTTTTTCGGGAATTATCTTCTTTTTATAAATATCTATCACATAAGACAATCCATGAAAAGTGTAGAACGAAATGCCTACTGGCAGGATGATATTGATTGTAAAAGGGTTTACTTGAAAATTAAAACGGGATAGTACCCCTGCAAATGAGGAGGCAAAGAAATTATAGTATTTAAACACACCCAGAAAACCTAAGTTAACTAATATGCTTAACCAGAACCACCTTCTCCGTATGGCTTCCGAACCGCTCTCAGCCATTTTTATCCCTGTAGTAAAGTCTAGAAGGGTGGAGAATAACAGAAGAAAAAGAAACCTCCAATCCCAACAAGCATAAAATATATAACTAGCTACAAGTAATACTGCATTCTGAAGCAATCCGCTTTTGTTGGTGACAAACCAGTATATTAAAAAAACAACCGGAAGAAAAAGTGCAAAGCTTACCGAGTTAAATAACATTGCAGCAGGTTACTTGTACAGAAAAAAAGATGTCCGCAATGTAGGCAATTAGGGTTATCATTTTCTTCTAAAATCGTGCTTCCTCGTCAACTATTAGATATAGATGGTCAACTATTGCTACTGACAGGTCAACTATTGCTACTGACGGGTCAACTATTGCTACTGACGGGTCAACTATTGCCACTGACGGGTCAACTATTGCTACTGACGGGAAAATGGGAAAAAGATGTTGGTAGTGTGTGAACTGATTGCAGAAAATTAGCTTGGAATTATTTGGACGGGAACGTAATCAATCAATCCTTTCATTCAAACTATAACATTGTGATGTTGTGTTTGGTTACTTTGAGAGACGATGTATGTAGTGGAATTGTAGTTTGTGAAATAGCTAACTAACTGACCTGAAGTGTAATTAGCGTTTGGTAGGATGTAGAACTACGTGGAAATGTTTTATAATGAATATTCATTTTTTATTGGAAGGACTGGGTGATTGTTTTTTTGATATTGTAAATAATTATGCATCTTTACGGGGTAGAGGGATAAGAAATACCTTTTTAACGGCTGTTTGGGATGTGCTGGGTTAGCATATACGAATAGTGGAGAAGAACTTTATTAACTAATCTTATTATGAAACATCCCATTTTTATATTATTGCTGATATTTTTTTTGACTTATACAAGTATTTTTGGACAATCTTTTTCTGATTGTAATATTCAAGGACCTGTGTTTATTAAAATAGAGGAAGCTTCAAAATTTAGTGGCTCTTTGCAAGTATATTTCGAAAATGAATTCAAGGACATGTATCAAGCTACTAATGGCACAATTCTATTGCAAATATTAATAGATACCAGTGGCAGAGTCTGCTGCGGGAGTATAGAAAACAAAACTTCAAATATTTCATCAATAAAAATAAAAGATGTAGTAAACAAAATGACTGGTTGGTTGCCAGCTAAAACTAATAATCATCTCGTCAACTTTGCTGTAACTCTTTTAATTACTTTTAAAGACTCAAAACTTAATGTTGATTATATAAATGAAAAGCCTCCTGTTTTCAAGCCTATTATAAATCCTAATACATTTAATAATCCTGATGTTGTAAAAGAGAGGAAAACAAAAACAATTTGGAAGCTATGGAATTTCAAAAATTCAATGTTGCCTTCTAATTTGTCAAGAAATGTTGCAATAGACTCCAATGATATTATTTGGTGTTGTACTGATAATGGGCTTGTTCGGATATCTGATGATGTTCATTGGGAAATATTTGATGGGATAAATGTGCAAGCTTTATCTGGCAAAAATAATACTACTTCGACGACAGGAATGGTTATCGATAAGGTAAATAATGTTTGGGTAGAATCGGGTGGTCATATTGTAAAATATGATGGTGAAAAATGGACAACGTTTGACACAAGTAATTCACCTTTAAAAGCAGTTCATAAAATGTATGTTGATAAAGATGGGGTTATTTGGTTTTGTGTTTTAAAGGGAATAATAAAATATGATGGCAAAAATTGGACAAAATACAACACATCTAATTCAAAAATAGCTTCTGACAATGTAAACGATGTTTATGTTGGAAATGATGAGACTATCTGGATTGCAACGGATAAAGGGATCAATAAAGTTGTTCTTGGGAATTGGAGTTTATTCAATGAAGAAAATAGTAATCTTCAAGGGAATAATGTTACATGCTTAAAAGGAGATGCGGCAGGTAATATTTGGGCAGGGGCAGAAACGAGTGGTAAGTATTACCTAATCAAAATAGATAGTGCAAATAATATAGGTGTTAACATTAGTGTATTGCTGAGTAGTGCAATTTGGAATATTACTGTTGACAATAATACTAATAAAGTATGGTTGGCAACACATAGTAATGGACTTGTTGCCTATAATGGAAAAGAGTTTGTTCAATATGACAATTCAAATTCAATAATTCCTAACAATATAATTTCCGATATACTTATAGACACAAAAGGGAATAAGTGGGTTTCGACATTTGGTGGTCTTGTGTTTACAAATATAAAATGAACTATCTGTTTTAGGTGATAAACTTCAGCTAGTCAATCCTATTACTATTTGATCATCCTTAGCATGTCGAACTAGCAAATGATAGGGATTTGTAATCTTGATAAACCTTTAATAATCTATGCCGTACCTACGGCACTCTACTATTTCTTGGTTTTAAATATTGCTACCAATATATCGTGCCTAATGGCACTAATAGCAGCTAGTAGGAAAGGGTGTTGGTGTTTGATGATGTAACGTTCATGTGGAACTTGCAAATGATAGGATATTTAATTCCAAAGAAAATAAAAGGAGATGACTTTACTATTCTTTGAATGATAAAAGGTATCTTTCCAACCAATTTTAATAACATCTAATGACAACAGTAGGAATACGGAAAAAGCTGCACGAATACATTGCAGATGCCGACGACAAAAAAATGAAGGGCATGTACTTGCTACTGGAAGACGAGATAGCTAAAAAAGAAACTTTCATTTGCACTCCCAAGCACTTGGAAATATTGGAAGAAGAAAAAATAAACCACCTAAACGGAGCATCTAAATCTTACAATTGGGAAGAAGCCAAGGAAATAATAAGGGGCAATAAAACAATGGACTAATTGTATCAACTACTACTGAAACCAAGGAAGGCGTATAATGAATGAAAGAACCTTTATTATATCCGGTTTCGACAAGCTCAACCTGACAGTCGTTCCCTTAACTAAACGACATTGGATTAATTGGATTATTTCACCTTCTCGCCATCGATAATCACCGTTGAATTTGTTATTGCCAATTTGTTTTTACCAGCACTGGTTTTGATATTGCAATTCTTCAATTGAACATTATTTGCAAAGAATATCCCGAAAGGCTTGTCGGCAGTTATGCTTACATTTTCCAATGTAACGTTGGATATGGCAGATTCTGGCAATCCCCATATCAACCCTGCACGTCTCCCACTTTCTGCAGTGGCAGTGATATTTTGGAAGGTAATGTTTTTGTAGAATGGAGTTTTGTCAGTTATAGCTGCAGAAGGATATGTGGCAGCAATTTCGGGAGTAACATTCTCCAAGTTCCTGAAAGCCTTGTCTCTTGCCTCGTAAGATTCATAAATCAGGATAGGGAAACCAACGTTGGTCATACGGAGGTTTCTGTAAGTAATGTTTTCCACAACGCCTCCCCTGTCCCTATCGGTTTTAATACGTATGCCAGATTCTGTATTGGTAAAAGTGCAGTTTTCGACAGTAATATTTCGCACACCTTTATTGGTATAACTACCAATTGACACGCCATGTCCTTCGCCATATTTACAATTGGTAATCAGCACATCCGATGTGCCACCACCGCAGGTATAGTCATCGTCGCCTACACTTATGTCGCAATCTTTTATTAGAATTTTACTTCCCGAAACATCGCAGGCATCGGTGTTATGGCTAGGATTGACAGGGTCTTTGGAAGGAGGGGCACGGACAATGACGCCGCTTACTGTTACATTCGAAGTTCTGCCGCCCCCAATGGCTATATGAAACATGGGGGAATTCAAGAGTTTCACTTGTTCAATCAAAACTCTCTCGCAATCTTTGAACGCTATCATACGAGGACGTTTTATGCCATTTGTTTTTGCAAGCTTCCACCAAGGACTTCCTTGCCCATCGATTGTCCCTTTTCCAGTAATAGCAATATCATGGAGATTGGCTGCACTGATAAAACTAATCCCTTCGTTGGTTCCACCAGGGTATTTATCTATGGGTAACATCTTGAGTAGTGCGCCAGAATCTATGTGCAGGTTAAGGTTGTTGCCAAACTGAATAGGGCCGCATAAATACACACCCACAGGTATCACAACAGTTCCACCACCTGCATTAACAGTTGCATCTATTGCCGATTGGATAGCTTTGGTATTATCTGTTTCGTTATTTCCGAAAGCACCATAATCACTGATGCTGAAAGTTTTTTCAGGAATAGATGGAAGCTTTGGGGGAATGTAGGCAGACTGGGCATTTGCAATAGAAAAGTTTAGTAAGGTTAACATTGAAAGAGTTAGAATAATCCCTGAGATGGACTGATTAAATTTTTTCATTTGAAGCAAGTTGAGTTAGTAAAACAATACCAAACAATAATTTATCATTGTGTTAAACTATATTTAAACCAATGAAATAGAAAAGGCTTCAATTTCTTGAAGCCTTTTTTGTGTCTGAGTGGGAGTTGACGGGGTCGAACCGCCGACCCTCTGCTTGTAAGGCAGATGCTCTAAACCAACTGAGCTAAACTCCCTTTCTGTTTTGGGAGTGCAAAAATAGGGGTTGGAAATTAACAGCCAAAACTATTTTGCAATTCTAACCACTTTTTATCAAATTATATTTTGTGGGTAGTGCCTTCTATGGCCAGATAAGTGTTCTCAAATACTTCCTTGGCTTCCTCCAAGAACACATCTAAGTGTTCGTATTTACTACTGAAATGACCGATGATTAATTTCTCTACCCCTGCCTGTAATGCAATAGCAGCCGCTTGGTGCGTGGTGGAATGATAACGCTTTTTGGCATTATCAGTCATATTCTTCAAGTACGTTGATTCGTGGTATAGAAGGTTTACCCCCTTGACCCAATCAGCAACGTTGGTATCATAAAGCGTGTCTCCCGAGAAAGCATAACTTTTACCCGGTGTATTTTCTATCGTTACCCATTCGTTCTTTATTAATTCACCGTCTTTGTTGATGAAGTCTTCCCCATCTTTCAGTTTCTCGTAATAGGAAGTAGGTATGTGAAAATCATGAATCTTGTCCTTGTCTATTTTACGGGGTTTCTTTTTCTCCCTCACTATAAAACCCCTACTTTCTATCCTATGCTGTGTTTCAAAACATTCTATGGTAAATTTATTTTCATCAACCACTATCCCGTCATTGCAAAGGGCATTAAATATCAATTTAAATGGGAGTATCGTGTCGGCAACCCTCAATTGGATGTTTATTATTTCTTCTAACGCAGCAGGGCCATAGATGTACAAATCGTCTTCCCTGCCAAGTAGATACATACTCGTTATCAATCCAATAAGCCCGAAATAATGATCTCCGTGTAGGTGCGATATAAATATGTATTTTATTCTACCCCATCGTATTTTGTATTTGGCAATTTGCATCTGGGTGCCTTCGCCGCAATCGAAGAGAATCAATTGATCGTGAATGGTTACTATCTGGGCAGTAGGATGCCTGTTGTATGCGGGTACCGCCGAATTGTTGCCTAAGATAGTTACTCCGAACATTATTTATTGAAATTGATAGCCTTGAACCCAATATTTAGCGGCCAAATGAATAATATATTATAATTTTCACAATGATAATTTATTTTCGATTGCCAGCAAATTATTTTTCTAAAAATCAAAATCTTCTCCATCAAGTAGTTCCCTTTCAATTTCTTCCATTTGCACAATATCCCACGCTTCACTTTCGGTTGGCGTTTGGTTTAACATATCATCAAGTTCTTCGTCTTCGAAAACTTTAAGAATGGTGGGTTGCATCTGACAAATGACAAAACTTGCACTGCTTTCATAAAAGCTTTGTTGCAAATTGACTATCACTTGTGCAATATCCTTAGATACAATGGTGACTTTATCCAATTTTAAAATCACATTCTTAACTTCCTTGTCCAAACAATCTAGACATGTTTTTTTAAAATCAGCGGTCATATTGGCACTAATGACTGATTCTAAGGGTTGGATGACCGTAAATTTCTCCTTGGTATCAATTTTGAATTCCATAATTTCTTTACTTTAACACATTGTGAATAACAATTCAAATACTTTTTCCAAAAATATTCGTTACTATTGTACATCTGTACATTGCGAACATAAATTAATTACATGGATAATAACTTTTCACCCCAAGTTAAAGAAATCATATCTTTTAGTAGAGAGGAAGCTCTTCGCTTAGGAAATGATTTCATCGGTACAGAACATCTGTTGTTAGGACTAATAAGAGATGGAGAAAATACTGCCATAAAGGTATTGCAACGCCTAAATGTTGACCTTTATGAATTGCGTAAAGAAATAGAACTTGCCGTGAAAGACAAGACTGGTAAAAACATTGCCAATATCAATAGTCTTCCCCTGACAAAACAAGCAGAAAAGGTAATTAGGGTTACTGTTTTGGAAGCCAAGGCATTGAAAAGTCCGTTAGTGGAAACAGAGCATTTAATGCTAAGTATCCTAAAGAACAAAGAAAATATTGCTACACAAATATTAAATCAGTTTGACGTGGATTACGATATGTTTAGAAATGAATTGGGGATGGTAGGAAGTTCCATCAACCCTAAAAGTGAATTTCCAGATGAAAGTGATGAGGAATTTGAAGACGAGAAAAGAGGAGGTGGCTATCAACAACCTAAAAGTAGTACCCCACAAGGCAAACCAGGTGCTGCTGCAAAAAGCAAAACGCCTGTGTTGGACAACTTTGGTAGGGACATTACCAAAATGGCAGAAGCTGGGAACTTAGATCCGATTGTAGGCCGTGAAGTAGAAATAGAAAGGGTTTCTCAGATTCTTTCAAGGAGAAAAAAGAATAATCCGATATTGATTGGCGAGCCGGGTGTGGGTAAAACTGCAATTGTGGAAGGGTTGGCGTTGCGTATTATTCAGCGTAAAGTGAGCCGTGTATTGTTTGACAAAAGAGTAATTTCCCTCGATTTGGCAGCATTGGTAGCTGGTACAAAATACCGTGGTCAGTTTGAAGAAAGGATGAAAGCCATCATGAATGAATTGGAGAAGAACAGAGATGTGATTTTATTCATTGATGAAATACATACTATTGTTGGTGCTGGTGGTGCGAGTGGTAGCCTTGATGCGAGCAATATATTTAAACCTGCTTTGGCTCGTGGCGAGTTGCAATGCATTGGTGCTTCTACATTGGATGAGTATCGTCAGTATATTGAAAAGGATGGTGCATTGGATCGTCGTTTTCAGAAAGTATTGGTCGAACCACCAACCGTTGATGAAACAATACAGATACTGACAAACATTAAGAGTAAATACGAGGATTATCATAACGTAAACTATGATGATGCGGCTATTGAAGCTTGCGTGAAGTTGAGTGATAGGTACATGACTGACCGTTTATTGCCCGATAAAGCAATAGATGTTTTGGATGAAGTAGGCGCAAGGGTGCATTTGAAGAATATAAATGTACCGTCTGAAATTGTTGAACTTGAGAAGCAAATAGAAGAAGTAAAGGTTGAAAAGAATAAGGTTGTAAAAAGCCAACGTTTTGAAGAAGCTGCAAGCCTTCGTGACAAAGAAAAAAGACTTGGAGAGGAACTTGAAAAAGCAAAAAACGAATGGGAAGAGGATAGCAAACACAAACGCTACCCAATTACCGAGGATAACATTGCAGAAGTAGTTAGTATGATGACGGGCATACCTGTAAAGCGTATGGTACAGGCAGAAACTGACAAACTCCGCCGTATGAGTGAGGACATGAGGGGCATGGTAGTTGGTCAGGAAGAAGCTATTAGCAAAGTTACCAAAGCGATACAACGCAACCGAGTAGGATTGAAAGACCCTAGAAAACCTATAGGAAGTTTTATTTTCTTGGGACCGACGGGTGTTGGCAAAACAGAATTGGCAAGAAGCCTTGCAAAATATATGTTTGACAGTGAAGATGCCTTGATTCGCATTGACATGAGCGAGTATATGGAGAAGTTCACAGTTACTCGTTTGGTTGGTGCACCTCCGGGTTATGTTGGATATGAAGAAGGTGGACAGCTTACTGAGAAAGTTCGTCGCAAGCCTTATTCAGTAATATTGTTAGATGAAATAGAAAAAGCACACCCTGATATTTACAACATTTTATTGCAAGTGTTAGATGATGGTCAATTGACTGATGGATTGGGCAGAAAGATTGATTTTAAGAATAGCTTAATCATCATGACTTCGAATATTGGGGTGAGGCAATTGAAAGAGTTTGGCGACGGTGTTGGGTTTGCTACCGCTACAAGGATGCAAAATCAGGAAGAAAACAATAAAGCTGTTATTGAAAAATCTTTAAAGAAAACATTCTCCCCTGAGTTTTTGAACAGGATAGATGATGTGGTTATATTCAACTCATTAACCAAAGAAAATATTTTTGCAATCATTGATATTGTGATGAAGGGTGTTCATAAACGCTTGGCTAACATGGGCTATACGTTAGAAATATCTGCAGAAGCAAAGGATTTTATTGCAGAAAAAGGATATGATTCCAACTTTGGGGCAAGACCATTGCACCGTGCTATCCAGAAGCATTTGGAAGATCCATTGGCAGAGGAAATATTGAATATGCACATTAAAACTGGTGATACTTTATTGGCAGTATTGGATAAAGAAACCAATACGATAAAGTATGAAATTAAAAAGGTAATTGAAGAAACACCTGCCACCACAGAAGAAAATACAAATATTTAAACGTAATTTTCCTTTAGTAAGCTATAGAGCAATGTCGCAAGGCGTTGCTCTTTTTTTATTTATATCTTCTAAAATTTATCATGTAAAAAGTCTAGGGTCATTATTGAATTAGGGTTTGAAGCCGACTATTATTCAGCTTTTCTTTCATTTTGGGTGGAGATTGTAGGTGTAATTGTGAGAATTGTAGACTGAATTGTCTTCAGGATAGACTAAATTGTGGGAATTATAGACTCTTTTCTCTGATTTGTAGACTGAATTGTCACTCAAATAGACTGAATTGCTATTAGGATAGAGTAAATTAAGACAATTATAGACTCTTTTCTACTTATAAATACTGACATTATTGAAGATTGTATCACTTTTTGATACTACTTATCAACATAAATAAGGTTGCTGTTGGAAAAAGAATATGTTGCACGACTTAATTATTTAGTTTCTTGCAGAGTTGCTTTTATTGGTGGCAGATGCTACCCTGAAAGTTGGTTCATCAAAGTATAAATTCCCTATTAGGGCAAGATTATGGCAGTATCAAATTACGAAGAAAGTGACATCAGAAGCCTCGATTGGCGGGAACATATCCGCTTGAGACCAGGTATGTACATTGGTAAATTGGGCGATGGTGCATCGGCGGATGACGGCATCTATGTGTTGATAAAGGAGGTGATAGACAACTGTATTGACGAACACATGATGGGTCATGGCAAGCATATAGACATCACTTTGAAAGATAAGGTGGTAACTATCCGTGACTATGGTCGTGGTATACCTTTGGGTAAAGTGGTGGATGTAGTGAGTAAGATAAATACAGGTGCGAAGTATGACAGTAATGCTTTTCAGAAGAGTGTGGGGTTAAATGGGGTGGGTACCAAGGCAGTGAATGCGCTTAGTAGCTTTTTTAAAGTGACTGCATATAGGGAAGGGAAGAAAAAGGCTGCTGAATTTGAAAGAGGAATCCTTACTAAAGAACATCCTGAGGAGCCAACGACAGAAGAAAATGGAACGGAAGTAGTGTTCATTGCTGATGAAACGATATTTAGGAACTACCATTTTCTGCACGAATACATCGACAATCAACTATGGAATTATTGCTACCTGAATGCTGGGCTTATCATAGATTTCAACAATAAGAAGTATGTAAGTAAGAATGGATTACTTGATTTATTGAAAAGAAAAACCCCAGAAGATGAACTTCGCTACCCAATCATACACCTAAAAGGGGAAGATATAGAAGTTGCTATCAGTCATAACAATGATTATGGTGAAGATATATTTTCATTTGTAAATGGACAATACACTACACAAGGGGGTACGCACCAGCAAGCATTCAGGGAGGCTTATGTGAAAACAATCCGTGACTTCTTTAAGAAAGACTACGAAGCCGCCGACATCAGGCAGAGTATTGTTGCGGCAGTTGCTGTGAGAGTACAAGAGCCCGTGTTTGAAAGTCAGACAAAGACAAAGCTAGGTTCTCAGAATGTGAGTGAAGGCGGCAAGAGTATGAAGAACTTTATTCAGGAGTTTCTTAGTAAAGAATTAGATAACTTCCTTCATAAGAATCCTGCAACTGCCGATTGCATAAAGAAGCGA
>Ga0164296_1004878_pt1 | contig 12007 bp, 5 predicted proteins | sample GEODES057metaG_FD_113533 | JGI IMG/M metagenome (GOLD analysis project Ga0164296, IMG submission 113533) | Dystrophic lake water microbial communities from Trout Bog Lake, Wisconsin, USA - GEODES057 metaG | ecosystem: Environmental > Aquatic > Freshwater > Lake | place: USA: Trout Bog Lake...
TCTGCAGAAAAGTTTAATGAAAGGTCGTGGATGTTTCCGCTAAGAACACCGGCATTAAAATATAGAACATTTGAAGCTCCAATGTCCTCAATAATAAGGTTAGCGTCATCAAAGCTGATACCACTATCAACGTATAAAGACACATTACTGCCTGTCGACAGGTTGTTTAACATTAATGTGTCATGGATATTGACGTGAGCACTATCAAAACTCACGTGGGCGTTTCCGCCGTCGCCCGTGAGGCTCAGGATCTGTAGGTCATACGTCGCTCCTGAATTGTATAGGTGGGTCGTGCCCCCAAGAGCGCCTGCCACCTCAAGGTTCCCATCAATTGACAAGCTGCCTATATTCAAAGATAGCTCATTACCAGAGGATGTTTGTAAGGTGAGGTCATGAAAGTTCCCCGACATAGATGAGGGGGCAAAATTTATATTTGAATTATCACCAAGTTCTCTAATGACAAGGTCGGATGAATTAAAAGTGATGCTATTAAGATTTAAATTGATAGTCTGATTATTCGAATTAACATCCGTGCTAAGCAGGATGCTTCCTCCGGAAGCATCTATGCTTTCGACATCAAGGCTTACAATGGAGTTGGAGCCAAGGCTCTGAAGACTTAATGTACCCTCAAATACATTAAATGTATTCACGTTCGCATAGATCGCGTTATGTTCAGTTGCAATTAAATTTAGGGCGGCGTCTTGATATAAACTGATCCCGTTAAATGTCACATTCGATATCAAGCCTTCTCGATTGTCATGACTACCGATCGTCATCATGGCTTCTGAGTCTGTATAACCATTATTTCCTAGAAGGACAGAGCCAATGTCCCCATAGACTGCGTTCATCTGAAGACTAGCAAAACTGCCGTCAACGCTTGACAGCTCATGACCTACGCTTATATGGCTGATGTTTGCATTCACCTCATCAAGGCTGAGTGTTAAAGAGTCATTACTTCCTGGGTTAATCGAAACATCTCCAGCCTGATTGAGATTAACCTTGCCCTGAATGCTGACAGAGAAATCTGAGCTGAAATCTAGTCCATAACTATCGCTCGCTGAATCAATAATGATGTTACCGATGGTTGCACTCATGGAGTCGATGGATAGCTGAACCTCATTTGCATACACATGTGCATGTGTATCGCCTGAAAAATAATACCTTTCCCCTGAGCCTGCCAACACAGAGATATCATCGACATTGCCTGATAAGGATTGAATGTCAGCACAAATGGATGAGTTTTGGTACGAGGTGAGATTGATGTTGCCCCCCAAACTATTCACATCAAGCAATATTAAATCGAGCGCACTCTCATAGTGAGTATCTAAATTGATGTTGCCGTTAATTTGGGTGCTAAACCACCCGCCCCAATGGGATGCCCCATCTGACAAGTGATAGGATCCATAAACAATATCAGTAAAATTATTGATGTTACCCGTCGAGGTGGTGTAGCTGAAATTTGCATTCTGCATGTAGAGGTCGGTGTTTTCAAAATCTACGGACTGAAGATTTAAGAAAGCGTTACTGCCGTAATCGGCACTGATATCAATGTTGCCGTCCACAGTTATACTTCCTAAGAGATTAACATTGCTATTGCTCTCTGAGTCGTAGCCGCTCCTAGCCTCGACAGAAATATTGTGAAGGAGACTCCCATTGATATCAGTGCTTAAGTCAACTGTTGCGTTACCATATGCTCTAGCTAAAATATCACTGCTAATACGGATGTGATTCTCCGAGGAGGTCATATTAAGATTAATAGATCCACCTGAATACGCACTTAACTTTAAATCATCTATAGTGCCCTGAAGGCTATGGTAATTGAATACAGTATTGGTATTCGATCCAAACTCAAACATGGTAAGGTTCGCATGATTAAGTGTCGCGTGCTCTAAACTTAAGATGGAGGAAGAATCATCGGAAGAAGCCGACCAACCACCGGCCGAAATCTCGATGTTACCATCCACCGTGACATTGCCTCCAAGATAAGCAAGAGCCTCGCCAAAAGTTCTTGAGGTGACACTGATATCATGGAGCGAGCTACCGTCAGCGTTAATGAGGTCACCCGAGTTGCTTCCTGCAAGTAAGCTTGACGATGCGAGAGAGACTAGATCAGGATAAGTAGTATAATAAAAAACTCCTTCTGCAGTCACTTTAATGTTTCCATCGATCTCTAAGTGTCCATGAAGGAAAACATTTGCCTGAGAATTATAATCAGAAGACACGGTGAGGTTATGAAGATTAAATATGCTGCTGTCGTCACCCGAAAAATTTATATGTGACTTATAGGATTTATCCAAATACCAATCCATGCTTCCGTGTGCGTTCACCAGTAAATTGTCTGCGTGAAAATCGCCACTTAGCCCAGTATAAATCTCGGCTGAACTTACTGCGCTCACTGTAATGTTGTGAAGATCACTGCCTGAAAGATTTGCGAATAGAAAAGCGTTTGCATTGTCAGATGACGCAGTAACAATGATATCTCCATATGCATGCGTTGTCCCGATGAGATCAAGGCTGGCAAAACCGTCTTGAGACGACGCCACATGAATATCATTGACCTCAAAATTACCAGTTAAGTCAACGGAGGCAATTCCTGAATAAGCTGTGACGGTAATCGAGCCGGGCGATAAGGCTAATGCTCCCGGAATGAAAGACGGATAAAACAAGATATCACTGCCGGTCAAATAAGCATCCTCATTACAACTAGCAGTGACAGTGATATTCCCGAACACTTGAACATTACCATCACCCAGATTAAGGCTTGCATTACCACCGCCCCACTCGTAATCATCGTCATTAGATGCAGTCACGTTAATGTTACCGATGGAGAAGTTACCGCTAAGATAAACATTAGCCTCACCGCGATAGGATTGTGAGACATTTATGTTGTTGATATAGCTTCCACTATCAAGGCTTAAGTTAAAGTTGGTATGAGCCCAAAGCTCGGAAGAACCATAGCTGTCTTCTAATGATTCTTTTCCGGCGTTATCTAGAGAAATGCTAAAGCCTTCGGCGGCGACCGAGAGATTGCCTCCAGCCATATAAAGAGAATTGTGAAAGGATACGTCCGCATTCCCGCGATGATAGGAGGCAATGTCTAAATTGCCATCCATGCCCATATGTTCACCAAAAAGATTCAGGGAGACGTTACCATCATCTGAGGCGATGACGGAGATGTTGTGTATACCGTAATGCCAGCTCCCATCCGTGCTCGACCATATGGAGTCATTTATTCCCGCCATGAGGGTGATGCCGCTATCATTGGTACCATAAACATCATGGCTATAACCATCTGCAATCAATGTGAGATTGTCTGAGATTGATAGGTTACCTATGAGAGCATTAACCTCAGCACCACCATAAGCCTCTAGTGTGAAATTTTGTAGAGTGGCATCAAGGCCCCCTTCAAAAAATACGTTTGAGGTACCGCCGTAGAAATTATCGCCTGACGCGTAAAGGTGAATGTCATTCACCATAACGCTGCCGTTGACATGGAGGGTGGATACGCCGCCATCTTCAGCGCTCAGGGTGATGTGGCCAAGGCTGCCACTGAGTGATTGGATATCGAGCGAGCTTTCTGAGACATCACCACAAACGCCTGAAGAAGCATAGAGCTCGATGTTACCGGTCAAGTTGATCTGATCAATTGACATATGAACATGAGCTGCATTTTCTGTGCTGATGTAAATATTTTGTGCAGTGATGTCGCCCGAGAGATCAGCGCTGACATATCCGAAGGTATCAGCGCTCACATGAATATTATTAAAGTTACTACCATCAATATCAGCCACCAAGTATACATCGGCAGAGTTATGGGCCTCTATTGAGATGGTGTCATCAATCTGAACGGCTTGAGCTGAGAGGTCTAGGCTTATAAGGCCGTTGTCTCCATAAAGCGTAAGGTTGTCTATCGTACCTGAGACGCTATCAAAATTAAGCTGGTAACCAGAAGCAATGTTAGCATTTTCACCATGTAAGCTAAGGTCGGCGTAATTAAATGCAACATTCCCTAAATCAACCGAACCTTCATTGTCTCCATTAATCGAGGTCATAAAGAGGCCATTGTGAGCGGCCACCTCGAAATCTCCTGATCCGAGTGTAATGTTGCCTTGGAGTGTTATATTTGTAAGCCCATGAAATGAAGTTGAAACATTTATTGAATTGAGAATCTCTTCCGATACTTGAAGGTTGGCGAAGACCTCCCCCGAATGGGAGGCAGTCGCGGAGATATTATTAATGGTTAAAGATGGCCCTTCTAGGGTTAATCTAGACTCGGCGCCACTTGCTTCAGATAGAAGATTAATCCCATTTATATTGCCAGAGGCATGGCTGATATGGATAGCGGCATCAGATGAAGGCCCTGAAGATTCAACCTGTATATCTGCATTCTGAAAATTAAGGCCGTTAATACTGATAACGCTGCTTGCGTTTGCCCCGCTTGCAGTCGATCCAATTTCTGATGTGACTGAGAAAGCATCAGTAGCATCTATGCTCACCGATGAGACAGAGTTGTCTCCGCTTGCCGTGGAGTGAATGTAACTGGCTGTACCAAAAACATTCCCTATGATTGAAGCTTCAGAACTCGCTCCGTGAGTTTCAGCGCCGATAGAAGCGCTTAGCATTCTATTCGTGGCCTCATGATCTAGGGAAGCTATCGATCCATCGCCATAAGCAAGCGCTATTAAGGCATGGTCTGACGAATAAATATAAATGTCATTATTTGTTGGGGTGGAGTGTGTGGTCTCTGTAACCGTAGTATTTTTTGTGTCGCTACCTAATGCGACCCCAACGCCTAATAGTGCCGCACCGCCTACTATCTCTTTGATGTGATCTGCAAAAAAATGTGGCTCTGATTCTTTATCTGATACTTGAGTGCTCGTCTCTTCTGGCGATACAGTGGCTTCTGCTTTTGGTGCTTCGTCTATAAGAGGTGTATCTTTATTTTGCAGGCCTTCTTCCGAAACATTTTTTTCTGTGGCCGCAAGATCTTTATGTTCTTGCTCTGAGTTGTCTAGGTTAGAATTTTTTTTAGCGTGAGCTGTCGACTTAGCGTGATAAACATGCTTCTCTTCGTGCTCAGTTAATGGAACTGAATGAGATGGGGCTTGAGTAACAACCGGGACTTCTTGATGGTTTAATGGGGGGGTATTTTTTTCTGGGGTTGGCTCATCCGAACCTTGAAAAAATTTTTCAATGTCGATGTGGTATTTCGTAGCAACGTAGGCTAAGAATGTAATCGCGCCTGTGATTACAAAAGCCTGTTTAGCTCGTTTATTTAGTGGTGCATTAATTTAACAGCCCCTTTGGAATCAAGCTTTTTATTGAGCTATTTATCTAAAACTTCTCACTAAAATCATACATTAAGTTCAATGCATTTAATGCAAAAATAAACAAATTATTTATCTTTCTGTAAGCGAACTATCTATCGTTTTTATAAGTGGCTTGAAGAGGTATTTCAGCACATTATTTTTGCCCGTCTTAATTTCTACGACAGCGGTCATACCCGTTTGAATTTCGATTTTTTCTTGGGGCCTTCCCGAAAACTGCCTTCCCTGAGTCTGGACCTTAATCCGGTAGTAAGGGGGCTCGTTCTGTTTTGTTTCTTCAGTCAGCGTATCAGCACTGATATAGATAAGCTTACCCTCGAGCGAGCCATAGATTGAGTAGTCGTAGGCGTCAATTTTAATGTTTGCATGCTGACCCTTTCTTAAGAATGCAATATCACTAGGCTTAATTTTTGCCTCAATCACGAGATCATCTTCCGCCGGAACAATCTGCATCACCTCCTCACTCGGTTTGACAACGCCACCTAGGGTCGTAATACGAATATTTTTGACGATGCCGTTTGTGGGCGATCTTAAAACCACATGATCTAGCTGGTCCTGTCTAAGTGCTAAAGTTTGAAGCGACCCCGACAAGTCCTCTTCGATTTTATTAAGCTCGGCCTGTGTGTCTTGAAAGTATTTATTCTTCGTATTCTCAATCTGTGCGCTCATGTCTGAAACTTGGTTCTGTAACTTTAAAGCCTCCATGAGGCTTACATCTCCCGTTGGGACCAAGGCTTTGGTCATTTGTAATTGCTTCTTCACGATGCGCAACGACAATTCAAGCGCGTCAACCTGCTCCTTGATCATGCTTCTCTTTCGCTCTAGAAGCTTTAGCTGATTTATTTTGAATTGAGGGTAGTCTTTAATATCTTCATCAAATTTTGGCTCACCCCCAAAAATTTCTGCATTGAGTCTAGCCTTAGCGGCTCTTAAAGCCGCCACCTTAGATCTTTGTTCCTTGAAGGCAGCTTCAATTTTTGTCTTCTCTAGGGTCACAAGAATCTGATTTTTTAGAACGGCGTCACCCTCCTTGACATGAATATTTTCAATCACACCCCCATCGAAAGATTGGATCGACTGCGTCTTAGAGTTTGCAATGACCGCACCCTGTCCCCGCGTAATCGTATCTAACTCGGAGTAGTTGGCCCACATAAAAAAAACAGCTATGGCAAGAATGGTAATCCATAGCGTTAAATTAATACGGTGTTCAGAGTCAGCCGATCGTTTAGCCATTGCTGTGTACGACGCGTGGTTTTCTAATTTTTGCGAGCACTTCCTCGCGAGGGCCATCTAGCATAACCTTACCCTGGCTTAGGATAATTAAGCGCTCGGCTAAATTAATTAATCCGAGCTTATGCGTTGCAAAAATCACCAAAGTGTCTGGCAATAATTGTGTGAGCAAATTTTTCATAATAAAGATTTCGGTGTCACTATCCATCGACGCGGTAGGCTCATCAAGAATCAAGATTTTAGGTTGGGCAATAAGCATGCGCGTTAAAGCGGCTAACTGTTTCTGTCCACCTGACAAACCTAAGCCGCCCTCAGCAATTCTTAAATTAAGTCCTTGCGGATGTGCTTTTATAATGCGATCAAGTCCTGTCTTGACACAGGCTGCCAAAATTTGCTCATCATTGGGTGAGGCTAATCCGATGATTAAATTTTCGCGTAAGGTGCCGTTAAAAAGCCGAACCTCTTGGGGTAGATAACCAATTTTTTCTCGCAAATATTCCGGTGCAATTTGAAACACGTCGATACCATCTAGTAATAAAGTACCCTCTTGAGATTTATACAATGCGGACAACAATTTTAAAAGTGTGGATTTGCCAGAGCCAACGGGGCCTAAAATTGCAACCTTCTCTCCCGCCTTAAATCCCATGCTTGCATTCATCAGGGCAGTCGCGGAGTCATTGTAGGCGAAGGATGCATCTTTGAGCTCGAGCTCGCCCTTGCATGTTTCGGGCACGAGCATCCTCTGGTTGACAGGGTGGTCCGATGGCCTGACCATGATGTCATCTAAACCTTTAAGGGCGCCCTTTACGTGCTGCCACTGAACCATCAGTCCTGATATTTGCATGATAGGTGCTAATGCACGGTTAGTGATAATCGAGCAGGCCATAAGGGCCCCCGTGGTAATATGTCCCGCATTGATTTCATATACGCCGACCACAATTAATCCGACGTATGCAATCTGCTGAACGATCTGAGAAAAATTATTCGTAAAGGTCGAGATGTGTCTTATTTGTATTTCTCGTTCGGATGCTTCCTCATTAAGCTTTTGCCACATGTGGTTAATTTTCCATTCGGCGCCAACAGCTTTAATGGCCTCAATACCATCTATAGACTCAACTAAAAGACCATTTTTAATGGTGGCCTCTTTGAGTTGTTCTTCGGCCAAGTGTGAGATTCGCCATTTGCCGTAAAGTCCGATCAACAAACTAACAGGCAGAAGAATTAAGGGGATGAGCGCTAAGTTTCCTGCGATAAGATAAATTACAAAGACGAAGAAAAGAACGTAGGGGGCGTCAGCAAATAAAAACAATGTGGACGAAGTCATAAAAGCCCTCACCAATTCAAAATGTTTAATCTGTGCTGCGAAGGTGCCCACCGTTTTTGGTCTTGCGTCCATCCGAATATCAAGCGCTTTTGCGAAAAAGATTCCGGACAGCTCTTGATCAATCACCTTACAAACACGATCAATACTATGACTCCGCGTTTGTTTTAAAATTAACTCGAAAAGAATCGCAATCAACACCCCTATCGTTAAAACGGTAAGCGTCGAGTAGGCCTGTGTTGGAACAACGCGATCGTATACTTGCATCGTGAAAAAAGAAATACACAGCGCTAATATATTAACGACGGAGGTTGCGAAGGTAGGTTCGACGAATTGTCTTATACGCTTTCGAATGGCTTGGTAAAAATAATCAATGGCTCGCTCAGGGCCCTTGCCACTTAAAGCCTTTGATTCGTCAACTTGCAAATCAATAAAATAGCCTTCTTTAACTTGCTTAACAGAAAGCTGCCCCAATCTACCATCTGCGTACTCACAAACGAATTTACCTGAACTTAAAATGCCTTTTACCAAAAATACATGTTCATCATTTTTTTGAATCCAGAGCAGTGGAAGGTCTGTGCGAAGAGGGATTTTATTAAGCTCTTCAGCACTTGCCCCTGGAATAGCTAAACGCCACCATGCCTTGGCCCTGTCGATACGATCAAAATCCATGACGTCTCTGTTATCAATTCGCGTCATCATCCCGAACCTGCTGGCTGGCAGCGCAAAGCCCTTTAGGGCGGCCAATTTGGTGAGTATGACGGCGAGATCTGGATCTAAAAATCTAGCGTCATTAGACTCGCGGAGCGTATTTGATTTCGTCGTTGACATGATGATTAATGTATCTCGCTTAACTTAAGCGCGTTGATATCGCCTATTAAAATTTTAACTTGCAGGCCAGCAATGAACCCCTTCCATCTGGAGTCAGTTAGGCTGTACTTTGCTTGAATGTTTTCTCTCCATGCATTTAAAACCTCAGGCCACGTTTTTTTCCCCAAGGTGAACTGTCGTAAAGACGACTCATAAACTTCGGCACTCGACACAACGAGGTCCTCAAAGACTTCAACCTCGTTTCCCGAAGAAGACAAATCATTCACTGCAAGCCTAATGCGATCTGAAATATCCTTAGAGGCGTTATCTCTGTTTGATTCCGCAGAGCTAATGAGGGCCTCTGCTTGGTTAATGGTGCTCAGGGAAGACAATCCGTTGCCTGGTTGAAATGTCAGCGCTAAAAATGCGGTATCACTCGGCACCGAGTAAGTGTCGCTGCCTCCGGCTTCCCAATTATGTGAGTAGCGCGCAGATAGCTGCGGCCATAAGATTGATTTTTTGGTTTCTTTGTCCGCTTCAGCAGCTACCCTTTGAGCTTCGAGCTTTTTAAGCGCTGGTGAATAGTTAATGGCTCTTTCTATAATCATAGGTGTTGAATTTGTATCAAGCGTTAAATTGATTGGAGCAGGCTTGATTAAAGACTCAACCTTAACGCCTGTAAGCTGCTCTAAATCTGCCTTCGCGTTCTTATAGCTTAGCTGGTATTGAAGCTGGTCTGATTTTGATTGCGCTAATCGTGCACGTGCTAAAGTCACTTCGTTCTCGGGGCTAATTTCACCGTTTGCTCTTCTCTCGATCAGCTCGAGGAGTCTTTGGTGCTCAACAACACTTTCTGATGCTGATGTTAATTTCTCTTGGAATTTGATCATATTGCAAAATGCGTTGGTGACTTTAAATAGGATAGTTTGCTGCGTGTCTTCTAAGTCGTATTGGACCGCAAGGGCTCGCGCTGAAGCGGCATTGATATTTGATGAGATACGGCCACCTGTCCAGAGTGGCTGATCAATGGTCATGGTGGTGATAACGCCTTGTCCATTTAGGGTAGGGGAGGCCGTTTGAGCTGAGAGTGCAGGGTATCGTTGCCATTTTGCACCTTCAAGGTTATAGCTGGCGGCAATTAACTCATTGTTCTTACCAACAACTGCGGGGTGAGTTGTCACGGCTAGTCGCATCGCATCTTGAATATTCAATGCGTCCAAGGCGTAACTTTCCTTTACTGAAAAAAGGGCTACTACAAAATAAATTGTTCTGAGAAAAAAATTCATTTATTAGGAAAATTTGCAAATATTTAATTGGATCGTTTTTGGATTGCTTTATAAAAACATTATATAGATTAAATCTTTAGAAAACTCTAAGTTTATCTTTTATGGCCCATATTATTTAACAGTCTGTGGTTATTAAGCTATCGCCCTATGGGCGACAATTATTGCAGCCTTAAACGGCCCTTATGAAGGACTCAAGAAAACGTGTTTTTCTAACAAATAATCTAGAATTTTTTTAACGGAGGCATCCACACTTTCTTCCGCGGTATGTAATTCAATTTCCGGTGAGTCGGGCATCTCGTAGGTGTCAGATATCCCTGTGAAATTAGAGATAAGGCCTTCGCGCGCTTTCTTATAAAGCCCCTTAACATCTCTTAGTTCGCATACATCTAAGGATGCGTTACAGTAAATTTCTATAAAATCACCGTCTTTAACCTGATCTCTTACCATCAATCTATCGGCTCGATAAGGTGATATAAACGCCGTCATGACAATATGACCGGCCTCTAAAAAAAGTTTTGCTACTTCGCCGATACGCCGGATATTTTCTTGGCGGTCCATCTGATCAAAACCGAGATCCTTGGAAAGCCCGCGTCTAATATTGTCCCCATCCAAGACAAATGTTTCGCAACCCATCTCATATAATCTTTTTTCTAATGCAAAAGCTAGGGTTGTTTTTCCGGAGCCTGATAGCCCTGTAAACCATAGAATGGCTGCGCGATGCTGATGTCTCTCCTCGCGCATATTTTTATTTATGCTGGAAGCATGCTGTGAAATATATTTTTTATCTAAGGACATGAAAGGCTTCTTTGGCGGTCTCGATCGTTTGATGAATATCTTCATCTGTGTGGGCGTTGGACACGAAGCCCGCCTCAAATGCGGATGGGCCAAAGTAGAAGCCAGACGTTAACATGTGATGGAAGAATTGATTGAACTCATCTTTATTGCTCTTCATGATTTCATCAAAGCTTGAGGGCGCCTTTTCGCTAAAGTAAATACCAAACATACCGCCCACCGATTGCGCACTAAACTTCACATTCAAATCGTGTGCGGCTTTTGTTAAACCGTCGACCAATGATTTAGTTTTCTTGGTTAGATTCTCATAGAAATTAGGTGCTTGCACAAGTTTTAATGTTGCAAGTCCGGCTGCTACTGCCACAGGGTTTCCAGACAATGTACCTGCTTGGTAGACAGGGCCCAATGGTGCTAAACATTGCATGATGTCGCGTCGTCCACCGAAAGCTCCTACAGGTAAACCGCCACCAATGACTTTACCCAAAGTCGTTAAGTCTGGTGTGATGCCGTATAGCGCTTGCGCACCACCGAGATGCACTCTAAAGCCCGTCATCACTTCATCAAAAATGAGAACTGTTCCATGTTTGGTACATAGTTCACGAAGTGTTTTTAAGAATTCCATGTGAGGGATAATAAGATTCATATTACCGACTACGGGCTCAATAATGACGGTCGCGATCGTGTCACCTTTTTCTTTAAAGAGTGTTTTTAAGGCATCGATATCGTTATAAGGTAAGGTCAATGTATGTTTGGCGACGTCCTCCGGAACACCAGCTGAGCTTGGCTCTCCAAAGGTGAGTAATCCTGAACCTGCTTTCACAAGTAACGCATCCGCATGACCATGGTAACAACCCTCAAACTTAACTAAAGTATCTCGTTTAGTAAATCCACGTGCCACACGAATCGCACTCATTGTCGCTTCAGTCCCTGAACTCACAAGCCTTACTTGCTCAATACTCGGCATCAATTTCACGAGTAACTCTGCCATCTCTAACTCTCGTCTTGTGGGAGCCCCAAATGACAGGCTATCAAAGGAGGCTCCCTGAACCGCTTTGAGTACTTCCGGGTGCGCGTGGCCTAAAATCATCGGACCCCAGGAATTGATGTAGTCGATATACTCGCGTCCATCTTCATCCCATAACTTGCTGCCTAAACCTTTTTTGAAAAAAATCGGTGTACCGCCAACCGACTTAAATGCGCGCACAGGCGAATTGACGCCGCCTGGGATGACTTTTTGTGAA
>Ga0164296_1004879_pt1 | contig 12004 bp, 10 predicted proteins | sample GEODES057metaG_FD_113533 | JGI IMG/M metagenome (GOLD analysis project Ga0164296, IMG submission 113533) | Dystrophic lake water microbial communities from Trout Bog Lake, Wisconsin, USA - GEODES057 metaG | ecosystem: Environmental > Aquatic > Freshwater > Lake | place: USA: Trout Bog Lake...
AATTCTTATAAATATTAATTTTGAGAAAATCTCAGGAGCCGGGCCGCCTATTTTTTGCCTCTGCAAGTAATCGGTGCACAAATCCGATATGACTCAACAAACTGTAGTACTGCTTAAGATCATCGTCGGACATGTTCAGGGTAATAACTTCTTGCTCAAGGCCTTGTAAAAAAACTTGCATTTCCTCGAGATCACTCAAACTGTGAGTGGATCGAATAATAGCCTCTGCCTCCCTAAGTGACGCGTAAGCACCTGATAACTGCTGCTGTGTCACAACCTTACGATAATTTGGCAACATCCTATATAGCGGGTATCCGAAAGCAAGAATACCAACAACAAGGACCCAAATTCTGTCAATTAGACTCGCAACCCAAAATGGTAAGACTGTTGTCATCGATGGTGGCCCATGAATCGAATAAGCTTTCGCCACCTTGCTAATAGGGATGGTTTGATCTTTGTACGAGGGAAACTCATCAGGTTTGGAAAAGAACTGATCTCTTGCGTCGCCAAAATGATCGGCTGCCATTAAAAACAATAGCTGGACGGCCGGATGCAAGCTCTCCTCAGCGACAATATTCATTGTTGAGGCAACCATATTGATATTCTCAGGAGGATAAACCAGCGCAAGATCCAAACTACCACGTGGCACGGTGACCACATCTAGGTGAGTTAGTTTTTTTACATAAGCCGCAGCTAGAGGGAAAGTAGCAATTTTTACGTTTTTAGCAGCCAATAACCGCTGAATGACTGGAGAATCCACACTGTCCACGATAGCCATCGCATCCAAGTCCCCTTTAATCAGCGCATCCGCTGCCTCTTGGCTGCTCAGCATTGCAAGTTTCTCATCACGCGTGAATTTCTTATTGCGCGAAGATAAAAGCTGAATAACCATTTGTTGCGAAGATGTATCCGGTAAGCCAATTGAAAAGCGCTTAGTCGAAAAATACTGCAAAGGGCTGTCCCCTTCATAAGTGGGACCCTGGTAAAACAACCAAAGAGGCTCATATTGAACGCTTCCCAAGGAGACTATGTCTTTGAGTTCGGCTTTTTTGTAAGTACCCCCAAATAAAAGCGCTGATTGAATGTCACCTTGCGCCACCATCGCATCTATCGTCGCTTTCGTGCCAGCAACATGAGTTAATTCAAGGGTAACGCCGTGCTCGGCGAAATATCCAACCAATTGTTCGCCATACATTGCACTTGCAGAACCTTTTTCTCCAACGGCCATACCAACTTTCTTGGGAGGAAAGGGATTGATGTAGATCAGCAATAAAGAGATCAAAACAATCAATACAACCACTAATGGCCATTCATGACGAAGCAACGCTTTCCAAGCCGATAGCTCTAGTTGAACTTGCTCTTTGGCGTTTACAACTGCTTTCTTGGGAGGCTTAAGGTGATTCATTGCGAGATCGATGCTATTAGCAGTCTCGAACTATATCCTAAACTCCTAATGCAATCTTAAGTTTTTGTGTCGTCAAAGGCGCCTGTCTAAGTCGTACACCGGTTGCGTCAAAGATCGCGTTTGCGATAGCAGCAGGAATAACTCGACATGTCGCTTCTGCTGCTCCCGCCGGCGGCAATTCAGGATGATCGATTAAAGTGATATCGATTAATTCCGGCACATCCTTGATGTCAATAATCGGATAGCCTGCCCAATCAATACTTGTGACGTTATTTCGATCGAACTTGACCTCTTCGTAAACGGCTCGACTGATCGTCTGCACGACTTGCGCTTCAATGACTGGACGAATCAAATCAGGTGCAATGACTTGACCACAATCATGCGCAACGAACACTTTACGTACCCAGATGCGATGGGTGGCGACATTGACCTCAACGTCCGCAACCACTGCCACTCGCGTAGCACCTCTGACAGCGTAGGCGATGCCTTGACCGACCAAAACATCATCTCGTCGTTGCTTGCGAGCACCAATATGCTTAATCCAACTCGCTTTCATCGCGACGGTTTTCACAACCTCCAAGTCTTGAGGATGTTTGAGATAACGCAAACGAAATTCGACTGCATCCATATTAGTAGCGACTGCTAACTCATCCATGAAAGACTCACTCGCAAAATGAATCTGAGGGCCGCCAGGATCTCTGAAGTGAGACGTACGCAATGGCGAAGCACGGTCTAGCAATGGTCCAATCGTATCGGACGTCTTGCGCTTTGCCTCAAACGAATAAGATTCACTTGGCACACCTAAAAGCCACACCGGCTTCAATGGCCACCCGAGCAGTTGTCCTGCTAAAGTTCGCTCCGGTGAGCCTTCATCGCGAAAGAATTCCCTTCTTGAAAATCCTTTAGTAGAAAAATCCCAGCCTATCACCTTACCGGTTTTATCTATCGCCGCTCTCGCTCGATGAACGGAGGCAGGTGATTTGGGATCCCATCCAGTCGCCTCATGACGCATAGCTTGTACTCGGACAGGTTTGCCCACAGCCTTGGATAGTACAGCCGCGTCCATACTTACGTCACCGGAATCATTACGCCCATAGGAGCCGGGTCCGACTAGGGACTTAACAACAACCTTATGCTCGTCAAGATTAAACATCGCCGCAATACCTTCACGACAATGATGCGGCTTTTGACCACCAATCCACAAATAGGCTTCTTGGTCTCTGATATCAGCGACCGTGCACGCAGGGGCCATGGACGTGTGCGAATGAAACGGCCACTCATACTCGGCCTCCAGAATATTGGCCGCAGCGGAAAACGCTAAATCGATATCACCGACCTTGACCTCTTCGTCCCGCTTCGTCACTTTGGCCGCACGGATATGGTCATATAAGTTTTTTTGATCGGGAAATGGCGGTTTAACGTCGGACCAGATAATTTTTAATTCGCGCGCGGCACGGACTGCATCCCACTCTCTCGGTGCCACTACACCGATAAAGTCTTTTTGCCACACTATCTGAACACTTGGAATGTGACTTACTGAATCTTTATCGATCGAGACGGGTGCTGAGCCAGCAACATTTGGACGGATAACGCGACCGTGCAGCATGCCAGGCACTTTGACGTCGACCGTATTATTGGGCGTTCTCCCAAGCACTTTGGCGACAATATCGCGTCTCTGCACACCCGGTTTACCGATAATCTTATATTGCGCAGGAGACTTGGGTTTACCAACCCCCTTGACTGCCAGTTCATTACCGTATTCTTTGTTCCATTCAAGCTGCACATTGAATTGGCGGCCACCAATCAATTGACTATAGGTCACACTTTTAGTCTGATCATCCAGAACGCTAACTATGCCTTCGTTGACAACTAAGCGCTCTGGTTTTACCGCCAGTTTTTGAGCGGCCATGTTCAAAAGCGTATACCGTGCCTCAGCAGCTGCTCCTCTGAACGCAGCGCCTCCTTTCCAGATACCAGTTGAACCTGATGCACCACCCTGGTCTACAGTTTGATCTGTATTGCCTTGAACTATCGATACTGCATCTGGCGAGACATCTAGTTCTTCAGCGATTATTTTTATCCAACCAATTTCCGTGCCTTGAGCCATGTCGACTTTGCCGATCCAGCCGATTACCCTGCCATCTTCTTGAACGCTGATGTAGCTCGACAATTGATCGGGCCCGAGATCTGCCCTCGATCCATCCATCGTTGACGATGATGCGATGGCTTGTTTTGACAATCCAGGCAACAATACTGAAACAACTAGGCTGCCCGAGCCGATCATAAACTGTCGGCGATTCATTTCAATTTTCATGGAAATCATCCTCGGCAACTAGGCTAATGCCGCGCGCTTGATCGCGCGAATGATACTCAAGTGAGTACCGCAGCGACACTTCAAACCAGTCAGTGCATCTCGAATTTGCTCGTCGGTTGGGTGAGGATTTTGATTCAATAATGCTACGGCGCTGAGCACCCATCCATTGATGCAATAACCACACTGAGGTACTTTTTCTTCAATAAATGCCGCTTGCACTTTGTGCATATTTTTTTCAGTCGTTAGGCCGGACAAGGTTGTCACTTTTGCTCGACCAACAGATGCGACGGGCATTGAGCAAGAGCGGACGGGCTCGCCATTGATTAACACCGTACATGCACCACATTGAGCCAAACCACAACCAAATTTTGGCTCTTGCATGCCGAGGTTGTCGCGTAATGCATATAGCAAAGGCATGTCGGGATCTGCGTCGATCACCTTAGTTTGCCCGTCGATAAAAAGTTCGATTTGCCTTGACATTCGTCCCCCTCAATGCACGATGCTAACTTGATCTCAGAGATCAAGCGATTATTGTTTATGCATCATGCACCGAGTTTGGACCCTCGGCAAGTTATTACCACTGGGGATTACACCGAAGGGGCTAGAAACCTTTCAGCTAACAAAACCCAATAGGCTGAGCCAATTGAGATATTTTTATCATTGAAATCATAGTTAGGATTATGAACCATGCATGCTCCGTGCCCTCCGGTCGCCGCATCGCCATTTCCTATCAGGAGATAGCTTCCAGGCACTTCTTCAAGCATGAAGGCAAAGTCTTCGCTACCGGTCAATGGCTCGGCGTGAAGGATGACGTTGTCAGCTCCAACCAATTCCAACGCTACCGATCGTGCGAAGTCCGTTTCAGCCACTGTGTTAACAAGAACAGGATACCCACCCCTAAAATCAACATCTGCCTTCACGCCGTAACTTTGCGCTTGAGCTTGAACAAGCTCACTAATTCTTCGATTGAGCAATTGGCGTACATTGCGATCAAGCGACCTAACACTCAATTTGAGCGTTGCAGTCTGAGGTATCACATTGTTGGCATGACCAGCGTTAAACGCGCCCACTGTTATGACAGACATACTTAAAGGCGCAACATTACGTGAAACGATACTTTGCAAGCCCATAACAATGGCAGACCCAGCAACGACAGGATCAGCAGCCAGATGAGGTAGAGCACCGTGCCCCCCCACTCCTGTCAAAGTGATAATGACATTTTCACTCGACGCCATCGCAGCACCGTTTCGAAACAACAATTGGCCTTGCGGATGGCCTGGCATATTATGCATAGCAAAAATTGCGTCGCACGGAAATCTCTCAAAGAGTCCGTCTTCCATCATTTTTTTAGCACCGCCCAAACCTTCCTCTGCTGGCTGAAAAATCAGATTCAAAACGCCATCAAATTTGCCTTTATGAGCAAGATGTTTTGCCGCAGCCAAGAGCATTGCGGTGTGCCCATCATGGCCACAGGCATGCATCATGCCTGAGTAGCAACTCGTATAAGGCAGCCCAGTTGCTTCCTCAATCGGCAACGCATCCATGTCAGCCCGAATACCGATTCGCTTGATGCCATTGCCACGCCGCAGTTGGGCGACAACGCCTGTGCCACCCAACCCGCACGTTACGTCGTAGCCCCAACTCCTGAGCTTCTGAGCAACTAAATCACTAGTACGAATCTCCTTAAAACCGATTTCAGGATGACGATGAATATCTCGTCTTACATCTATAAATTCGTCGGCTTGTTTGCTTAGTGCCTCTAGTAGTAATGACATTTTCGCTCTACTCAAAAAAATGTTGACTCACGCAAATCAAAACAGCTTAGCTCTCTAACTCTTTACCTCTACCCTCAGGCATGAGCGCCATACCAATTGCTGCCACGATGCTCGTCAAAGTAACGTATATAGCCGGTGCAGCCGGATTGCCGCTAATTTCAATCAGCCAGGTAATGACAAACTGAGTTGATCCACCGAACAAGGCAACACCGATGGCATAAGCAACCGACATACCAAACGCTCTAATTTTACGCGGCAGTAGTTCTGGGATCGCAATCAAAGTAGCGGCTCCACTCATTGCGGTCAGCGCCGCCAGTAGTGCTGCGACCGCAAACAGAGCGAACGCAGATTTCTGATCAACGAGCCAGATAAAAGCGGGATATGACAAGATCGCTGCCAGTAATCTTGGAACTAACATCGTCAATTTTCTACCGTAGCGATCGCACAGCCACCCTCCTAACAATGAGAAAATCAAAGTCACGGTGCCAACGACGACTGTTGCAGCCATCGCCGTTGTGGGTGGTAGCTTAAGGGTCGCGATAGCATACGTTGTCATATAAGTGCCGACATAGGTTGACACTGTTCCACCAAGTATCGCAAGAACAGACAACAAAATCAGACCACGGTATTGGCCAAGTTTGATCTTTTCGGCGTCATCTGCAGAGGCAGATGAATGTTCTAGCGTCTCGGGCATTTCCTTACGCAAGTAAATGGCCAACGGAATAAGTAATAATCCGACAATGAATGGCACACGCCAGCCCCATTCTTGCAAAGTTTGAGCTGATAACGAAGAGGTCAACAGCATGCCAAATACGCCAGCGACTAACGACGCAACCCCCTGACTGGCCAATTGCCAACTACCGTAAAAACCACGCTTACCTTGTGGCGCGCACTCGATCAAAAAAGCACTTGAGGGTCCGACCTCGCCACCCAATGCTAAGCCCTGTATCAAACGACAGATAACCACAATAATTGGTGCAGCCAAACCTATACTCGCATAAGACGGGGTCAACGCCAGACCTAGCGTCCCCACGGTGATCAATGCGATCGTTAATAACATCGCGGGCTTCCTACCTGCACGATCCGCATAAGCACCAATCAAAAGTCCGCCCAGTGGACGCGAGACAAACCCCACACCAAATACCGCGACCGATAAAAGCAAACTCATCACCGGGCTTGTAGCTGGAAAAAATGCCTTGCCGATGTAGACAGCAAAAAATGCGTACGTCACGAAGTCGTAAAACTCTAGCGCGTTACCTGCAACTGTCGCCGCAACGATGCTAGGTGAAATTTTTTGCCTCGCCGATGTTCCTGTTTCGGTAACCGGAAAAACAACCTGATTAAGTACATGCTCAGCCATAGAGACCTCCCACATTTGAAAAGATTAAAAATCCAGCACCTCGGATAACAACAAAGGCTCGAAGATAGTAGATACTGCACATTTATGTGTCAAATGTATTAAATTAATGATATTGATTCATTTTTAGAATATTTTCAGCGATCCTACTGGCGTATCTTATGAACATAAAAGGCCTCGAGCATCTGTTAGCGCTGGCAGAAACAGGTTCCTTTAGCAAAGCGGCCGACAAAAGCTTCATTACCCAATCAGCCCTTAGCCGCAGCATTCAGAATCTGGAAGACGAGCTTGGCGGCAAACTAGTTGATCGCATTGGCAAACGCAACGTTCTCACGCCACTTGGAGAGGAAGCTTTAATTAGGGCAAAACAAATTTTGCAGAGTACCGAGGCGCTGTCGCGTAGCGCAAAGTTATTCCACCAAGGTAGTGGCGGAAGCATCAGGATAGGACTCGGTTCCGGTCCGGGTGCATTATTGATGACGCCGCTGCTCTGCCACATGGCTGTGCATCGCCCTCATGTCCATACCAGTATCGTTAGAGGCCCGACGGAACTGCAATTATTGCAGTTACGTGAACGCAAACTAGACGCACTCATTGCAGACGCGCGCAGGATTAGTCCAGCACCCGATTTACATATCGAATTCTTGTCGCAACTCAAAGCGGGTTTTGTATGCCGAAAAGATCATCCACTAGCAAAAAAACGTAGTGTTGAATTCGAAGATCTACGGGCATATCCGGTTGCATCGACGCCACTATCCGACGAAGTGGCACGAATATTTATCGAACGGTACGGTCCACTCGCAGATCCGCGCAGACTCACCACATTGGAGTGCGAGGAGGTAACAAGTTTGATCGAAACTACCCTCAGAACGGACACCATATTTTTGGGAATTCTGGCTGCTGCTCGCGCCAAGATTAATGCCCACGAATTGATGGAACTACCCGTCAAACCTCTGCTAGACGCCCATGCCCAATTCGCTTACGTAAAACTGATGGGAAGAACCGAAGCCCCGATTATGAGACAACTTCGCAGTTTTATCGTTGACCATCTGCAGGATTAAATACTGCTAAGCCACGATATACAAAAAGAATTTGTGCGCTTTTTAATTTCGTGAAATAATCACACCGCTGTAATCCAGATCGGGAGAGATCGCCGCGTACCTTACGCTGCGACGCCGAAGGAGCAACCGCCCCGGAAACTCTCAGGCAAAAGGACCGATCAGGACAACACACTCTGAAGAGTTGCTGGATTTCGTCAGCCAGCACACCGCAGGAGCAAGCAATCTAGCGTGAGTCACTTACGCCTTTGATTGTGAATCTCTCAGGTACCAAACAGAGGGGGCGTGTAATGGCATGAGCCATCACACTCCACCTCAAGACGTTTGGAGCCTACGAAATGAAATCGATCGCTGTTATTGGTGGTGGCATTACGGGTGTCACAACTGCTTATGCACTAGCTAAACGCGGATATGCCGTTACGTTGCTGGAGAAAAATCGCTACTGTGCGATGGAAACTTCCTTTGCTAACGGTGGCCAACTATCCGCGTCCAACGCAGAGGTGTGGAACCACTACTCAACCATCTTGAAAGGCTTGAAGTGGATGCTTAAAGGTGACGCACCACTTTTAGTTAATCCGAAACCCAGCTGGCACAAACTTTCTTGGTTTGCTGAGTTTATCGGCAACATCCCCAACTATCGAAAAAATACCGTCGAGACGACTCGACTTGCAATTGCAGCAAGAGAACACTTGTTCTCATGGGCTCAATCCGAAGGCATTGATTTTGATTTAAAAAAGCAAGGTATTTTGCATATTTATAGAGATAAAAAAGGCTTCGAGCATGCTGCTAAAGTATCGAAGCTGCTTGCCGAGGGAGGCTTACCTCGTCATGCCGTCACCCCTACCGAAATGAAAGCCATCGAACCCACCCTGGCTGGCAGTTACTATGGCGGCTATTTCACAGAAAGCGACTCGACTGGCGATATCCATAAATTTACAGTCGGCATGGCGGCAGCGGCCGAGCGCCTTGGCGTCAAAACTCTTTACGGTCAAGATGTTATTTCGCTATCTAGTGACGATAAACAGGCATTGGTCAAAACACGGCTGGACGGTTTGTATCAAGAGCATCGTTTTGATGGATTAGTGATATGTGCTGGCGTAGCGAGTCGACACTTTGCAGCTCAACTGGGCGATCGGGTAAATGTCTATCCCGTCAAAGGCTACTCAATCACGGTGAACCTGCTTGATGAGCAAAGCCAGCAATCAGCACCAAATGTCAGCTTGCTGGACGACGAAACCAAACTGGTGACTAGTCGCCTGGGCCTCGATCGATTCCGCGTTGCGGGTACGGCAGAATTCAACGGATACAACAAGGATATTCGAGCAGATCGGATTAAGCCACTCGTAGACTGGGTTGCGCAGTGCTTCCCAGGAGTCAACACACGTCAAGTCGTACCCTGGGCAGGACTCCGTCCCATGATGCCCAACATGATGCCAAGAGTCGGACGAGGCAAACGAAGCAACGTGTTCTATAACACTGGGCACGGACATCTTGGTTGGACGCTGTCGGCTGTAACCGCAGACATGGTGAGTGATGTAATCGGTCAAGCACTCAAACAAAGCAAGTTGAGCGCACTTATTGGAGCAACAAAGACGCTCACTGCCTAGATAGAATTTACAAAAATCACACCCGCAAAACTCAGCTTTGCGGGTGTTCCTTTTTGTGGCACATCGGTCAGCGCGCAGTAGGCAGAAAAACAATCTTTATATTGGTTTATCAAAGCGCGGCAAAACGCTAAAATCTGTTTAAGTTTTGTATTACAGATGGCGAACTTCGCTGACTCACGAAATCAACATAAAGAACAACATGTCACTACCGTCGCGAGCTCTTACTTGTCTACCTGAGAATATCCCCCTCGCAGACGAAAGGCCTTTCGAGGCAATCCGCTTCGCAAGCCCTTTGCCAGGTCCTAACATCTTGATTACGGCAGCAGTTCACGGCAATGAAACGTGCGGGACATTTGCAATTAATCGTATTAGAGATGAAGTTGAATCTGGTGCTCTCAAGCTGATTCATGGCGCCTTAACAATGGTGCCAGTAACCAATCCAAAAGCCTATCGTTTACAAAGACGAGCGGGCGATCGAAATCTCAATCGACGACTCGCGCCGACTACTCAACCACTGCAATACGAAGACTACGTAGCCAACTGGCTTTGTCCCATTTTGGCTACTCATGATGGGTTGCTGGATTTACATTCTTTTCAGACTGGGGATGTACCGTTTGCCTTATTTGGTCCAACCAATAACCAAGGCACACTTGAACCATTCGCTCATGCAGAAATAGAGGAAGCGCTCATTCAAAGACTAGGCTGCTCGCGCTTCGTGTACGGCTGGCTAGATACATACGCTAAAGGTATAGCGAAACGCAAAGAAGAAGTGCAAGCCGGACGCTTTGCTGCGGAAAACGTCGATATTGATACCAGTTATGGAGTGGGCACCACGGAGTACATGCGTTCCAAAGGCGGCTGGGCTATCACACTCGAGTGCGGCCAGCATGACGACATAAATGGTCGCCAAGTTGCCTATCAGGCTATCATCAACACACTAATTCACGTTGGATTAATCAAAGGCGATTCGCCACGACCCGCTAATGATCCTCAAGTGCTGGGCTTATATGAAGTGTTCGATCGGTTTAATTCAGACGATCACTTTGCAAAATCATGGAAGAGTTTTGATGCCATCGCCAAAGGTGAGTTAATTGGCACTCGCTCGGATGGATCTAAGATAGTGGCCGATCGAGACTGCTTTATTGTCTTTCCAAATATGAAGTCACAACCAGGCCAGGAATGGTTTTACCTTGCTCAGGCTGGTGGACGACTTGGGTATTAATTGAAAAATTAATAAGTCGTTGATTTACCATCGTTGCCTCGTTGCCAGGGCCACTTGCCTTCCATTTCTAGTATTAAAGACCAACTCAAAAAAGTTCGGATGCCAACAATAGCGGCCAGAACAGCCACGCTAGTCAATGAGGGGCTAACAGCGACTGTTCTGATGATATCGGCAGCGACTAAAACTTCCAAACCAAGCAACAGAGTGCGTATAAGCTGAAGTCGATAGCCGGCGTAACCTTCTACAGCTTTACCACTTAGCACTGCAATTAAAAACCGAACTCCTCCCCAAACCATGCCGGCCGCTATGATGGCTACACCAAATGCGTCTCCGATATCGCCGACTAATTCAATCACCTCTTTTAGAGATATGTGCATAAATTGCTCATCTTTAGTGACAATTTTCTAATAAGACTTGCACGCATTGCCTTCAAAACCCCACGTTAAGATCACTCCATTCGATACCGTAAAGGTTGTCGTGCAACCGACTGGCAGCACATACCCGTTCATGTAATAAAGATTCCTGCCGCCCGAGTAGGTCAAATATTGATAAATACCCGACTGATAAATCCCATTAGGCTGTCCCCAACTACCAATCAGTTCCGTTTCAGAGTGACCAACCCAAGTGTTCAGAATAGACTCGTAGCGAGCAACGCTTGGATAAGAGGCACAGCCGAAGAGCATCATTAAGGCAATTGAAGCAGCAATAAAAATACGCATAGTAGCCTCTCAAAGTGGATTCAGTCGATTTGTAAACCTGACTTCTGAATCAGCTTGGCATAAGTTTCAAATTCACTCTTGAAATACTGAGCTGCGACAGATGGACTGGTGACATCAACAAAATTATCTTGTTCAGATAGCTTATCCTTGACTGAGGGATCATTAAAGGCACGGGAAACTGCATCATGCAGCCGATTTATCTGAGCTAAAGGAAGCTTTGCAGGACCTATGACAGCAAACCAACCTTGCATATCCACAGTAGGAAAACCTTGTTCGGCAATTGTCGGTAAGTCTGGCATAGATGCAACTCGCTTATTGCCCACAATACCAATTGCCCGCAAATTACCGTTCTTGATCTGAGCTTGGACCGATGCCAGGGCTACAACGCCAAGTTGAACTTGCCCGGACATGATATCGGTAACCATTGGTCCTACTCCCTTATAAGGAATATGACGAACTTTAACTTCGGCTGCTTGCACAAACATCTCACTAGCTAGGTGCAAAATTGTGCCATTACCCGAGGAGCCATAATTGAATTCATCAGGTC
>Ga0164296_1004880_pt1 | contig 12001 bp, 9 predicted proteins | sample GEODES057metaG_FD_113533 | JGI IMG/M metagenome (GOLD analysis project Ga0164296, IMG submission 113533) | Dystrophic lake water microbial communities from Trout Bog Lake, Wisconsin, USA - GEODES057 metaG | ecosystem: Environmental > Aquatic > Freshwater > Lake | place: USA: Trout Bog Lake...
CAATTGCCCGGGAAGCAATGCCGAACCCGACAGTGCCTTTTCAGCCACAGTACCAGTGTTGAATTGATCGGTTTTTGAATTTTTGACGTTGGTAATTTCAACAGGTTTATGATCACCCGAACAGGCTGCCAGCGAACAAACTAAAGCTGCGGGTATAATTAATTTATATTTCATTTTTTTAGGCATTTGAATTGTTTGGTTCCTTTTCAGGCATTAATTCGGGCGATTTATATCCGGATCTTTCTTGCACCCATGCAAAAACCAGCGGCAATATGAACAAGGCAGCAAGCGTTGAAGCAAACAGGCCGCCGATGACTGCCCTGCCAAGCGGGGCACTCTGCTCGCCGGCTTCACCGAGGCCGGATGCCATAGGTATCATTCCGGCTATCATCGCCATACTGGTCATTAAAATAGGTCGTAGTCTGATGGCCGCGCTTGTTACGGCCGCTTTTCCGGCATCGCGGTATTCAAGGCGTAATTTCTCGGCGTTGGTAACAATCAAAATGGCATTGGCCACGGATACGCCCGTAGACATGATCATCCCCATGTACGATTGCAGATTAAGTGTTGCACCCGTACATAACAAGGCGACCATAGATCCCAAAATAACAGCAGGGATGGTGGCCAGTACGGTGAGCGCCACTTTAAACGACTGGTAATTGGCCGCGAGCAACAGAAAGATGACCAGTATCGCTATCAGCAATCCATTTTGTAAACTGCTTAGTGTTTCGGTTAACAGTCCAGACATGCCCCCCAGTGATGCTATCAATCCCTTTGGTGGTTTGCCAATTGCATCTACAGCTTTTTGAACGTCGGTTGTAGCCGTACCCAGGTCCATCTTGTAGATATTGGCACTTACCGATAGATAGCGGCGTGGTCCTACACGATCATATTCTCCCGGCGAATAAACGGTTTTAAAGCTTGCAACGTCGCCTAAAACCGGGCTGCTTCTACCTGGTATAATTGGGATCTCTTTCAATTGGTCGATCGAATTCATCTCAAATTCAGGAATTTGCACCTGCACCTGGTAAGTGTATTGATTTCTGGCATCGAGCCACAGATTTTTTTCGGTAAAACGACTTGACGAAGTACTGGCAGTGACCGAATTGGCTACCTGTTTAATATCCAGGCCTAATTGCGCTACTTTCAACCTGTCAAGCGTAATATCAACCACCGGAAATTTTAAGGGTTCGGCAATTTGGACATCGCGCAGGTAGCTGATCTTTTTTAACCGATCAACTACTTTGTTAGCAAAACCTTCAATTTGTGCCATATCTTTCCCCGCCACCTGAACTTCAATTGGCGTTGAGGCACCCTGGCTCATGATCTTTTCAGTCATATCTATGGGTTCAAAAGTTATGTTTAACTCAGGGATTTCTGCGCTAATGTTTTTCCGCAAGGCATCTTTCAGTTCATCCATATTCATTTTGTAACCCTCATCCAGATTTACCTGGATAACCGCTTCCTGGGTACCGGTATTAAATACATAAAGGTTACTGGTTCCGAAACTGCTGGGTACTATACCAACATAACCCGAGGTAATGGATACATGGTTATCTACCGTTTTATTAATAATTTGAAGCACCTCCCTGAATTTATCTTCGGTGCGTTCGAGGCGGGTACCGTCTGGTTCTTTAATGCGAATTTGAAACTGGCCATTATTCAATTTTGGCATCATATCCTTGCCGATGCCGACGAAACATATACCAGCCAACAGTAGTACAGCTATCAAATAAACAGGAACGATCAATTTTTTACGTGGCATCAGGCCCTTTAAAATTTTGATGAAACGTATTTTTACTTTTTCAAAAAAATCGTTCTTTTCAGGTTCGGCAAATTCTTTCTGCAAATGTTGCTCAACCTGTAATTGTTCGGGCAAATCAAGTGCCTCACCTGCATGGGCATGTTTTTGACCGTGATGATAGTGCTGATAACGCTCAGCTTTGATCATCCAGTTACTAAGAATTGGCACCAGGGTTTGCGCCAATACATAAGAAACGATCATGGTCAATCCAATAGATAAGGATAGTGGCAAAAACATCGCCTTTGGTACCCCGGTCATCATGAAGGATGGAGCAAAAACTGCCAGGATACATAAAAGTATGAGCAGCAAGGGGAAGGATATTTCTTCGCAGGCGTCAAAAATAGCCAAACGCTTAGGTTTACCCATCTCGAGATGCTGGTGGATATTTTCAATGGTAACAGTTGCCTGGTCCACCAAAATACCTATGGCAAGTGCCAATCCGCTCAGGGTCATGATATTGATGGTTTGACCAAAAAGACCCAATAACAATACCCCGATCAGGATGGATACGGGAATTGTAATTACTACGATCAGACTACTGCGCAGATCCTGCAAAAACAACAGCACCATCAACCCCGTTAATAATGCGCCAAGGCCGCCCTCCGTAAGCAAACTTTTTACTGCATTAATAACAAAAACCGATTGGTCGAACTCATAGGAAATGTGTACATCATCCGGCAATAAATTTTGCATTTCGGGCAATTTTGCCTTCAATTGCTGCACTACCGACCATGTTGATGCATCGGCAGTTTTAACGATCGGCATATAAACTGAACGTTTGCCGTTAACCAGCGCATAATCAACTGTAATATCAGCAGCATCGGCAACGCGTGCAATATCTTTTACCAATATGGGTACACCGTCGACAGTCTTAATAGGTATTTCGCCAAAATTATCCGCATTCGTTATCAAGGAATTCATGGAAGTGATCAACATGTTATTTCCAACTCGCAAATTCCCCGAGGGCGACATGAAATTAAACTTCGATAAGGAAGCAACCACCTCATCGGGTGTTAAGTCATAACTGCGCAACTTGTCAGGATCGACACTAATGGTAATCGACCGGGCATTGGAGCCAAAAGGTGGTGGCGCCGTAAGGCCAGGAATAGTTGCAAAAGCCGGGCGTATTCGGGTTGCTGCCAAATCGTAAACATCTTTTAACGAACGGGTAGGGCTTTTGAAAACAAGTTCGCCAACCGGCAGCGACGAAGCATCAAAGCGTATAACCTGCGGCGGTAAAGCGCCTGGTGGAAAAAAGCTCATTACCCGGTTTACCTGTAAGGCAACCTGGGCGGACGCCTCGCCCATATCAGTACCTTCGTAAAAAGTTATTTTCAGCAGTGTAAGTCCCTGAATATTTTTTGTTGAAATACTTTTAACCCCGTTTACATATAAAAACTGATCCTGCATCCGGGTAGCAAAAAAGCCCTCCATCTGTTGTGCCGACATACCACCATAGGATTCTATCACATAGATGGCAGGCAGGTTAAGTTTGGGGAAAATATCGATAGGAATATTTATTGCACTTAGTACTGCAAAAATCAAAAGGCTGATGGTTATAACCAGTGTGGTTATGGGCCTTTTTAATGCAGAGGTGACCATTGACATAATTTTCTATTTTAAAAGGTTTAAAACCAAAGCGGTTTGATTGTCGGCTATTGCTTGTGCAAACAGTGCTTTAGTAAAATCATATTTCGCACGGGCAAAATCGGTTTCGGCCCGGTAGAGTATATTTAATGCCGCATCCAATTCGATGATATCGGTCAGCCCATTTCGATAGAGTGACAATTTTTGCCGATAACCTTCAGACGCTGCTTTTAATTGTTTAGGAATTTCAACCAGTCGCTGCCGGGCAGTTTGCATTTCTACAAAAGCCTGGTTAGTACCATTTGCCAACAGCACCTTTTGTTCCTGCAATTGATTTTGTGCGTAATCCGTTTCAGCTTTTTGCGTCCGGAGTTTTAATTGCCGGCGCCTCAAATCAAAAAGATTGTAGGAAAGGCCCAAACCAACCAAATAATTATTCCGCTGAAAGCCCAGGCCCGAGGACAAAGATCCGTAGGCTCCCTCCGGATCGACACTGGATCCTCGCCCCCAGGCGGCAGCCTCGATACTGATTTTGGGATTATATTGCTTTTTCACTAATTCCTCGCGGAGTTTACTTTCGTCGACGATCGACTGGTAAAACTTAATTAGCGGATGCCCGGTAGTGTCGGCCGAAAATGACTGGATCGGCAGTAACAATAACTGGTTTTCTAAAAGCGTGTCCGCAATGATGGATTGATAAGGCAGCCCGCTGACGGCCGACAACTGTAATTGGACCTGCTGAAGCTGGTTATTTAATTCGATATAATTGAGCCGCGCTTTAGACAACTCAGCATTAGCAATACTGGTGTCTACTCCCGGCCTTACGCCAGCCCGGGTAAGCGACCCTACCGATTGCAATATTTCCTGTTCCCGCTTTATCGCCCTGTTTTGAATTGTCAGGTAATTTTGCAGACTAAGGATGATGAGGTAATTATTAATAGCGAAGGCATCGAACTGATACCGTGAATTTTCGAAATTATTACGCTCTATCTGGATATCCTGATTGGCAACTTTATTTTGGGCACCGTAGGCACCGAAATTGTAAACCTCCCAATCAAAGGAAATGATGCCGAGGTTAGTAGCTAATGAGGTAGTTACATTTGAGGTATGAATACCACCCGAACTTGATGGTATTACTCCGAAACCGAAATATGGCCCTGTCACATTATTACTGGTGCCAATATCCGCCTGGTAGTTCAGCCTTAAATTCGGCAGCCAGTTGCTACTGGTTTCATTTGCCTGGGCCTGACGAATACGAATTGCAGACGAGTCGGTTATTAAAGTGGGAGCGTTTTTTTCTACCCGGGTTATCAGTTGCTTTAAAGAAAGCGTTTGCGACCTCGCAGCGACTGAAACTAATAGCAATAGAACGAGCAATAAACCTTTTTTTAGTTTAGCCATTTTAGATGATTAATTATTAAGCAGAAATAAAAAATGAATTACCTGTCACCGGACAGCTTCTTTCAAACCATTTGGCTCAAAAAAAAGCAGATCAACTATCAAAACGATCGATTCGGCGGCCAGTAATTTTCTTTTAAAACAATAGCGGTGAGCTTATGCTCTTCTTGCTAAAAAGCACGCCCCCGGTATCAAACTCTAACACATAATTCTGTGTGAATACCGCAGCGTGGTCAGCATCGGGTTGTGCGGTGCTGTCATCAACCAATACCTGGTAAAAATGCTTTGAGGGTGTTTGGACATCTTTTATGCCATTAACCTTAAAACTTGCATATTGGCTATGCTTCAGCCCGTTTAAAACTTGCTTAGGAAGTTTCCATGTCCAATTTATCTTCGAAATGGTAGTGAGCCAGTTCCCTTTTTGATCATAAGCGACCCAATATTTCCTGCCTTCTACTAAAAATTTAGCCGTATAGGTTTGATCTTTTATTTCCCAGCTTTTGACTAAAACATAGGGGTATTTAACCGAAAAGGAATCAACAACGACCTTTGGAATATCCTGAGTAGGTATGGTATTTGCAAATGTGTAATTGGCAAATGCTATCATTAAACCTATAATTATTGTCTTTACAGAACTTAAATTTTTCATAAAGTATATTTTTTTGCGATCCATACGCCATGGATTTCTTTGTCCGAACGAATGAATGAATTAGATAAAGAACTACATAGCATATGCCCTGACTTTATATTGATTTTTTAATAAAATGGGTGTGAATTAATTTGAAACGCGAAGGGCGATCTCAAATAAGAAACATACAGTAGGAAAGATAAGCGCGGCGCTTATTCTGAAGAACCTGATTCCTTAAACGGAATGTAATAACTTTTTGATTGCTGTTACCGGTATTTGTAAAAACAGTGCGAAGTATTGAAAACACCTCGCAGCTTGCCGAATTTTTTATTACCGCCTTGTCAGTCCGTTCAAGCTTATTGAAAGATTGTACATTCTCAATTTTTCTTTTAAAAGTTTGCTGATGGGTAGTTAATGTTCCCGAAGTGATTTTAGGGAGAAAAAAGACATGCACTGATACTACCAAAAGGTATACCAACAAAAGGCCAACTGTTTGAAAACGCCTGATCATGCCGAACTATTAATGTTCAAAGATAAGACATAATAAAATAAATGCCATTCCTATTTAAAAAAATCATAATTATTTAAACTCGCTCAAAGCCTCATTAATAATTAATTAACATAGCTGGAATACCTTTAGGGTTCAATAAAAGCATGCTATGCGCCAGTATTTTCTAAATTTCTTCTCTCACCGAAAGCTATTTTTTGGTTTATTCAACCAGGCAGGTAAAAATATTAGTGTAATGTCTGATCTTTTGGCGGAGGTAGTGGCGACCGGCTCGGCAGATGAGCGCGAAGCATTGTATAAACAGATCAATACGCTGGAAGAAACCGGAGACGATATCACCCACAAATTATACCTGGGCCTCGATAGGGTATATTTTACGCCGCTTAACCGGAAGGATATTTATGCACTGGCTTCGGCCATTGATGATGTTGCCGATTATGTGCATGAAGCTGCAGGGCGTATGCAATTGTACCATATTGAAACTTTTATCCCGGCGATACGTGAAATTGCCGATTACGTTAAACGGTCATGCAGCGAATTGCAGAAATTGATATTTTCCCTGGCAAAAATGGAGGATTCGGAGGCTATGCTGGCTTCCTGTCGCCTGATCAAACAATACGAAAATCAAAGCGACCAGGTATACTACCATGCTTTAGCCGACTTGTTTGCTCATGAGACCGACCCCATCCGTTTGATTAAACATCGCGACATCCTGTTCTCCCTAGAGACTTCGGCCAACAAATGCAAAGCGGTAACCGATGCCATCGAGATCATCGTGATCAATAGCTTATAGACTTATTACTGCAAGTGCCCCTGCCTATGCTTTTTTTACCACAGAGGACGCAGAGGAGATACAGAGGACGCAGAGGGTATGTATTGAGTAAAGGTTATTAGTATTTTATCGCGTACTTTTTAAATATAAAGTGCAACAACCAGATAGGGCCTATTAGCAGGAATTTCAGATCGGTAAGAAATGATGGCTTTTTGCCCTCGATATGGTGGCCGATGAATTGCCCGATCCAGGACAGCACAAAAACAACTACGCTGATTAACCAAAGTGCAGGTCCACCCGACTGCTGCCAGCCTGCCAGTTGAACGATGATGTAGGAAAACAACATGAATACCAGGATCATCGCATAAGATAATACCGGCGACAGTTTATAGTAATAATAGATACTGAAGGCGATCGCAAATGATGCCCAGTTGAAATAACCATTGTACGAGCCCAGGAACTTAATATAGGGAAAGGGAATGGCCCAGAGCAGTCCGAATAAACTAAATACGATCAAAGGAACGCATATCCAATGGATCAGTTTATTGGTAGGATTTTGATGACTTTCGGCATACTGATCAAAATAACGATCAACCGGGCGCTGCTGCACCTTGGTTGCTGCCGGCTTTGCGTTTGCCTTTTTAAGTTTTTGATTTGCCAATTGATATGCCAAAAAAAGAGCCCCTCTCGCAAGGAGAGGGGCTGGGTAATAGTAATTATTTCGCAAATGCCACCGAACGGGTTTCCCTGATCACCGTAACTTTGATCTGTCCGGGGTAAGTCATTTCGGTTTGTATACGGTTGGATATATCAGCTGCCAAAGCTTCTGATTGCGCATCCGTTATCTTTTCACTTTCTACCACAACGCGTAGTTCGCGACCGGCTTGTATAGCAAATGTTTTTTCAACTCCGGGGTATGATAATGCCAGCTCTTCCAGTTCTTTTAAACGTTTGATATAGCTTTCTACCACTTCGCGGCGTGCGCCAGGGCGTGCGCCCGAAATAGCGTCACAAGCCTGTATGATCGGCGACAGCATCGAGGTCATTTCGATCTCGTCGTGGTGAGCGCCTATTGCATTACAAACTTCGGGATGTTCTTTATACTTTTCAGCCAGTTGCATACCCAGGATAGCGTGTGGTAATTCAGGATTGTCATCAGGCACCTTACCAATATCGTGCAGTAAGCCGGCCCTCTTGGCCAGTTTCACATTCAAGCCCAGTTCGGCTGCCATGGTAGCGCAGAAATTGGCTACTTCGCGCGAGTGCTGCAGCAGGTTTTGACCATAAGATGAGCGGTAACGCATACGGCCAACCATACGGATCAGCTCGGGGTGCAAACCATGGATACCCAGGTCGATCACCGTACGTTCGCCGATCTCGACAATTTCTTCTTCTATCTGCTTTTTGGTTTTAGCTACCACTTCTTCGATACGTGCCGGGTGGATACGACCGTCTGTTACCAGGCGGTGCATGGCCAAACGGGCGATCTCGCGGCGTACAGGGTCAAAGCCCGAAAGAATGATCGCCTCCGGCGTATCATCCACAATAATTTCGATACCAGTAGCTGCTTCCAGGGCGCGGATATTCCGGCCTTCGCGACCAATGATACGACCTTTGATCTCGTCATTTTCGATATTGAAAATAGATACCGTGTTTTCAATGGCGCTCTCGGTAGCGGTACGCTGAATGGTTTGAATAACGATCTTTTTAGCTTCCTTGGTAGCCGTTAATTTGGCTTCGTCGACAATGTCTTTGATCTGCATCATGGCTTTGGTACGGGCCTCCTCACGCAGGTTGTCTACCAGTTGATTTTTTGCATCTTCTGCTGATAAACCGGCGATAGTTTCCAGTTGCTGTACATGCTGCTGTTTCAGCACTTCAACTTCTTCCTGTTTTTTTACAGCCAGATCCGTTTGCCTTTCCAGGTTACGTTTGGTATTGTCCAGTTCGCTTTCTTTGCGATTTAGATTTTCCAGGCGCTGGTTGAGCGATTGCTCTTTCTGTTTGATGCCATTTTCGCGCTGGTTGATGTTGTTGTTCTTCGCGTTGATCTCCTGCTCATGCTCAGCCTTCATTTGTAAAAACTTTTCTTTGGCTTCCAGCAATTTGTTTTTTCTCAGGATCTCGGCATCATTTTCAGCATCTTTTAAAATCTTTTTTACTTTGTTCTGGGCAGCTGCTTCCTGGTCTTTGAAGAGTTTGCGTAGCAGGAACCTACCCACCACAACGCCCGAAGGCACGCCTACAAGGAGGCCGATGATAACATATAATAATCCGTTCATTCTTTAAGTTTATAAAATAAAAAAACCGCAACTAATTTCTAAGTGTCATGTATTGAAAAACCTCATTTCATTAACGGGATCAGGTTATTGCCTATTTATTTAAAGAGGCTTTATTCCTTTTGATCCGCTCATATTGAAGCGTTAAGTTTTTAATAGTGAACCTAAAATTTAACTGCGGTTAAATCTTAATTTGCCCGGTATTATATAAGAACGTTATTACTTAGAGAAAAATTCAGAAAGCATCTGATCCAACTGGTAAACACGATCAGTAACATCGGTGTCCTCGACTGCCACTTTTTGTTCGGCTTTTAATGATGAGGTTGCATAATGCAACACCGCCATCGAAAGCAGATCCTGTTTGTCCCTAACCGCATAATTTTCCTGATATTCTTTTATGCGATCATTGATCAGCTTTGCCGCCCTGCGTATTATTTCTTCCTCCTCCATGTTCACCTTTAACGGGTAAACTCTGTCAGCAATATTTATTTTTATTGAGATTTCTCCCATTTTGGCTATTCACTAATGTACTACTGTTTCAGCAATACAATGCACTTATCAATTTCTTGCACAAATTCGTCAATTTTTTGCTTTATGTCAAGAGTTTTTTCATTGGTCTCAGAAAATGACTTTGCCATCTTCAAAACATTCATCTTTTGCTCCAATTCTTTTGTCTTCTCTTTACCAGCATTTACCGCTTTTATCAGCGTCTCATTCTCCATTTTTAGCAGGTCGTTTTCCTCCTGTAAAACCCGGCACAACGCTATCAGGCGATGGGTCTTCTCAACGACGTAATGTAACTGTTCTGCTGTTGATGGCATTCTATTTTCAATTAGTGAATGAGTGAGTGAATGAGTGAATAGTTTTTGTTTTTTTAATGAATAACTAAATCAGCACCCGTCCACTCACTCATTCACTCATTCACTCATTCACTAACTCACTCATTAAACTACTTCCTCACCTCTGCTCCTGCTTCTTTGCCGAAATTATAAATTAATTTTTGCATTATGCTCTCTATCGCCTTGTCGGTCAAAGTTTTTTCTTCATCCTGTAAAGTAAAACTTAAGGCGTACGATTTTTTTCCGGCCGGAAGTTTATCGCCCTGGTATACATCAAATACGTTGACCGCTTTCAATAACTTGCGTTCAGTTTTTTGGGCGATCTGCTTCAGCTGACCAAAAGTAACCGCCTGGTCAACCAGCATCGACAGGTCGCGGCGTACAGATGGGAACTTCGAAACCTCCTGGTAAATGATCTTGTTCTTTTTAACAGCACTTAAGATCAAATCAAAATTAAAATCTGCATAGAATACTGCTTTGTCTACATCAGCCTTCTTAAGAGCCGCAGCAGCAACCTGACCGAATTTAACCAGCACCTTATTACCACGCGTGTATTGCAAGCCGTAAGCCAGTTCAGCGCTTTCGCTGTCTGAAACCGCCAGATCCTTAAAATTCAGTTTTTCTACCAGGCCGTCAACAAAGGATTTCAGGTTGTAAAAACTAACATCTTGCTGCTTGTTATTCCATTGCTCGGCATCCGAAGCCCCGCTCAGGAACAACGAGAAGCGTTGATATTCGTTGTATTTACCCTCCTTGTATTCATAAACCTTACCGAACTCATAAAATTTGATATCGGTATTTTTACGGTTTTGGTTATAAGCGATGGCTTCAAGGCCCGAAAACAACAAGGTCTGGCGCATGATATCCAGGTCGGTACTCAGCGGGTTCAGTATTTTAACCGCTTCGTCTAAATTATCTGAGTAAGCCGATTTGGTCAGCGAGTTCGACAATATCTCGTTAAAACCATTTGCACTCAGCAGGTCTGAAATTGAATTTTGGACATCATCCTTTTCGGGCCGAATCGAGTTATTCAATGAGGCCCTGATCTGGGTTGGTATCTCAATATTATTATAACCGTAAATGCGCAGTATCTCTTCTATTACATCCACCTCGCGGGTCACATCCACGCGGTAAGGCGGTACCTGCAGCGATAGACCTTCAGCAGTTTCCTCAACGATCTCGATATCCAGTGCACTGATGATCGCTCTGATCTCGTCCTGGCCAATTGCCTTGCCGATGAGCCGGTCGATATTACGGTAGCTTACTTGCACTTCGAAAGGTGCAACCGGGTTGGGATACAGGTCGGTTATTTCAGAAGATACCGTACCGCCCGCCACTTCTTTAATGAGCATTGCCGCGTATTTTAAAGCATATACTACCAGGTCGGGGTCGGTACCACGTTCAAAGCGGAAGGAGGCATCGGTCTTTAGTCCATGACGCTTGGAGGTCTTGCGTACCCAAACCGGGTTAAAATAGGCACTCTCAAGAAATATGTTTTTGGTTGATGATTTTACACCAGAACCGATGCCACCAAAAACACCAGCGATACACATCGGCTTTTCGGCATCTGCGATCACCAGGTCATCGGCAGAAAGTTTGCGTTCTACTTCATCCAGCGTGTTAAATAGGGTTCCATCAGGAAAAGTTTTCACCAGCACCTTGCTGCCTTTTATCTCGTCGGCATCAAAAGCATGCAAAGGCTGCCCAAGCCCATGCAGCACATAATTGGTTACATCAACAATATTATTGATAGATCGCAGTCCGATCACCGCCAGCTTTTCTTTCAACCATTCAGTCGACTCTTTCACTTCGATGCCTGCTATCACCACACCAGCATAGCGTGGAGCCGCTATTGCGTTTTCAACCACTACTTCAATTTGGTAATTATGGTCATCAACCTTAAAAGCCGAAACATCAGGTTTGTTGATCTTTGTTTTCAGAAAGGCCGCAATATCTCTTGCCGTACCCATATGCGAGGCAGCATCTGCCCGGTTAGGTGTTAGGCCGATCTCGAAGAGGTAGTCGTCCTCCAGCTTAAAATATTGTTTGGCAGGTATTCCTACTGGTGCATCTGCATCCAGGATTAAAATCCCATCGTGCGAATGGCCCAGACCGATCTCGTCCTCGGCGCAGATCATACCTTCCGACTCCTCGCCGCGGATCTTTGATTTATTGATCTTAAAAGG
>Ga0164296_1004881_pt1 | contig 12001 bp, 12 predicted proteins | sample GEODES057metaG_FD_113533 | JGI IMG/M metagenome (GOLD analysis project Ga0164296, IMG submission 113533) | Dystrophic lake water microbial communities from Trout Bog Lake, Wisconsin, USA - GEODES057 metaG | ecosystem: Environmental > Aquatic > Freshwater > Lake | place: USA: Trout Bog Lake...
TAACGGTCAATTCTAAAATGTGATAGTGCTTATAAACCTTACATAGTTCTTATCAAAAAAATTATGTGCTGTTACTTCCAAACTTTCAAAGATCTTTTGACACCTTCTCGATGCCCCCATTTTCTGGGATGGCAAAGTCAAGGGCCGTTATTATTTCAAGCAAAAGAATTTTAAAATCTTTTGTGAATTATTTCATTTTAAGAGCTTCCGTGTTTAGCGGATAATAAGAATGTAGACGAAGAAATTGTACCTGATTTATAACGCGACTCTTTCAATATTTTGTTGTTCTTTTCCTGACTAGTTTTTGAAAGATCAACCTCTTTTTTCAATCGGGTTGCAAAAGTAATGATTAATTATTATTAACCAAGTTTTTTGTCGTTTTTTTTAACTTTATTTTCAGTGTACTCCTATAAAATTCGTCTCAAAGAACAACCCGTTTTTCACTTGCGGGGTGCAAAGATAAGGGCAGATATGTTTCTACCAAATCTTTTTAAAGAAAAAGAAATAATATTTTCCCAAACACCTTGCCACAAAGGATTTTAGAGGAATCTTTTTTTTATTCCTCTCCAGTTATGCGATTCATTCACTCCGATAATAAGAATGTTGATCCCCTTTTTTGCAGATCCCTTAATGATAATCGAAGACCTCACCAAAACATCTTCGAGACTCATTCGGGTCAAGTTCATGAATTCATGCGCTTGACCCGAATGAGTCTCGAAGATATGTCGACTAAGCTATGGGTTAAATGGGTTGTATCATACAAGATGTTATAACTCTAATTAAGTGGCGGCTTAGCAAAGTCCTCACAGCAATACCAACAGTTTAATTAATGGAAGAAATTATCGGGATAGTGCACCCTTACTAAAAACAAACCCTGCGCAGGGGTCGAAAAGTCGGCCTTGGTACAATCTCTGGCTTCAATAACGGCTTTAAACTGTTCGAGGCTGATAGCGCCTCTGCCTAATTTTAGCATCGTACCTACCAATCCACGAACCATCCCCCTTAAAAAACGATTCCCTTGTACATGATACACCAAACAATCGTTTTCGATAACCCATTCGGAGATACTTAGCGCGCACATAAAGTTGTTGACCTGCGTATTTCGTTTTGCAAATGAAGTGAAGTCTTTAGAATGGCGTATGATTTCGGCTGCTTGGTTTAAAAGCCCTAGATCAAATTTATAGGGATAATACCAAGCACGGTCTTCTAAAAAAGGATCTTTATGGGTATAGATATAATACTTGTACTCGCGCAATATGGCGTGAAATCTAGCATGCGCTTCGGCAGAAACTGGATATACTTTCTTGACAGCTATATCGCTAGGAAGGATTGCATTGATATTGTATAGATGGGCATTGGTAATAAGTAGTGGGCTATCGAAATGAAAGTAGTTCTGTAAGGCATGCACACCTGCATCTGTTCGGGAGGAGCCTGTTAGGTCAATCTTTTGCTTAAAAAATATAGCTAAAGCCTTTTCTACCTCCGATTGAATGGTAGCCGCATTCTCTTGCACTTGAAAGCCGCTATATTTAGCGCCTTTATAGGCTAGTTCTAAAAAGTATCGACCCATAACTAATTATTATTTACGAGTGCTCTAAATCGCTCTATCCATAAGGGTTGCGTAAACTGCAATTGCAAGGATGGATATTTTTGGGCATCTGTAATAGATGACTTCGCTGCTTGAAAGAAATGAAACCTACTTTCTTCCGACAAAAACAAAAAACCTAAGTTCTTAATTTGCTCGATTGAAAAACAGGTGCTTTTAAAGAAATTAGTGGCGGCGAGTATCATTGCCGAATCGTTAGTGGCAGCAGCCATGGCTAATCGAAGTTTATAAAAATCGTCGTTGGTGGCTATAGCCTCACATTTTTTACTAAGCGCTAGTTTTGTAGTAGATACAGCAGCAACAACTGGCTTTGGCTGTTGGGGTTTATTTATTTTTTGTGTATCTGCCACCAATGGAATTAATATGGCAATCGTATCGCTTTTCTTATTATTACTGTTATCGATATAAATTTGATCAATTCCTTTTTCAGCAATTTTTTCGAAGGTCTTTGCTATTTTGCTTTTTGGAGTGGCATTTATTTTAGGGATATTATTAGTTGCAGATGCCGCTATTGACTGAGCCTTTACTGGGATATCAATCAGTTTTGTTGTGGGTTGAACCGCCACTGCAAGCGTATCTTTGGTTACCATTGCAACAGGAGTAGCAATCTCAACTTTAGCAACCGTATCAGCGATAGGCGTTGGTTTATCGGCACTCACAACTATTGCTGCATTGTTTGTGGCTGTATCTTTTACAGATGGTAAAAGGGCAGGAAGATCCTCTTTTGAAGTGGTAGCAACCTCTTTCTCGGCCATAATAGTATTCAAGTAAACAATATCGAATAGGCCCCAGTTATTGGGGTCAACCTGTTTAAGAGAGAAGCCTGCATCTCTATCGGCAATATCAATAATAAATTTTTGTTCAGCAGAGCTGTTTTTTACAAACCCAACTACGAGATAGTATTTTCCTTTGGTTAGTTGGGGAATAATTAGGTAGCCAGTAGTGGTAGAGCTATAGGTTTGATTATTTAGCTGTACATAAAAAGGCTGTTTCTTATCGCTTTGAATGTATACAAAATGTTTATCCTGCGCTTTTACCATTAATGTAATGATAACAAACAACAACAACAACAACTGCCTGCATAAGATCATTCTCCTGTTCATGCTCCTAAATAATTTCTACAAATCTACTAGAAAATAATGGTCGTTCAAGCGTATACTTGTTCATTCGTTGGCATAATCAATTTACCACTAAACCATGGTATCCTTAATCAAATACAAACTTTTCTATTTAACAATCCTATACTACCGCAATTATCAAAAGGGCCTTGTTCTTAATGGAAATAAAAAATCCCTGAAGGATCTTGTCTTCAGGGATTTTTTATTTCCATTAAGTTGAATTTATTCGATAGAAGTAATAACCGAACCCGTATTTTTTGTTTTCATTTCCATACCCATCATTTCAATAACACCCGTTAAGTCGAAGTTTTGCGTTTCGCTCCGCAATACAGAGGTTGTTGCATCATAAACCCTAGTACCCTTAACAGTACCTTGGTTGGTTTGTTTCAAATCCATCCCATTTTGCTGAATATTGGCAATTGATTTCACGGTAGCAAGGGTACTAATTTCAATATCAGTTGTAGAAGCCTTAGTAACGGTGTAAGTAATATCTTCATTGGAACCTAACGAATCTTTAATATTTTCTTTCCAACTAAAGCCTTCTTTAAACTGAGTACTATTGGCGTTAGGTAAAAATAATTTATTAACGATCTCTGCGCTACTTACCAACTTAGGATCAAAAACCACCCCTTTTAAACTTGCGGTATTTATAGAAAGATCCTCGGGAAGGTCAAACTGTTTCATAGCCTGAATAATTACTTTTGTTTCTTCGGCATTTTTATTATCGGTATCAATACTAATATCTTTTCCCATCATATTTCCAGCCACTTGCAACCTTTTAAAGGTTGATGTGATGGTGATAGCGCTACCATTGGCATTTTTAACATCTTCCTGGTAAGTAAAGGTAGAGGTAGTAGGAATATCCATATCGCCCTGTGGTGCAGAAATAGATGAATTGCTTTTGACAACACTGCTAGCCTTTATTTTTTTCCCGTTTAAACCTGCGCTGGTCTGAGCATTTACTTGTGTAAGCGCCAATAAGCATGCTGATGTAATAAATAATATTTTCATAATTAATTTATTGAAATGTTTTTATAAAATGGAGTTTTGAAAAAATAAGCCTATGTAAAATGATAACTAAAACTGCTGCTGCCTTACCAACTACCACTGGAGCCGCCACCGCCACTACTACCGCCACCAAAGCCACCGAACCCACCTCCACTATCGCCACCCCAATCGCCATCGCTTCTTCCACCACCACCTAACATACTACCTAATAGCATGCCGGTTAATAATCCACCTCCCCCGCCACTTCCATCACCACGCATAGATAATATAACTATTACAATAATGATGATGAAGATGAATTTAAATAAACTGCTTGCCCCTGAACCCTTATTTCCTGCGCTATCGCGTTTTACTTTGTATTCGCCAGCTGCAGCCTTGGTTAGATCGTCAACCGCCTTATTGATACCGGCATAATAGTTATTTTGGCGAAAGGCTGGCTTAAGATCGTTTGTGATAATATCGTTGGCAATAATATCGGGAATAGCCCCTTCTAATCCATAACCAACTTCGATACGCACTTTTCTGTCGGCAATAGCTACTAAAATTAAAATACCATTATTTGTTTTTTTATTGCCAATACCCCAGTCTCTAAATGTTTTGGTAGCCACCTCATCAATAGGCTCATCATTTAGCGTATTCACTGTGATGATGGTAATTTGATTAGAAGTACTATCGTCTAAAGCCACTAATTTTTTTTCTAGCTGATTGGCATCAAAGCTATTTAATACACCTGCATTATCCACCACTAATCTGGCAGGGTTGGGCTTGGGAATACTTTTTTGTGCCCATAACTGAACAGAAATTAATAGTATAACAAGGGTAATAAATTTTTTCATGATTATCTAGGGGTAAGTTGATCGAAAAGTGAAGAGCGTATCCATTTTCAAAAGATAAATAACTATTTACCAAACACAATCTCGTCGGGCAATTCATTAATATCGGTAGCCGCATCATAAGGAAAATGTTGCTTCAATGCGTCTCCTATCTCGATTACTATATTGGCCATTCCTTGTGCATAATTACTCGCATTAAAATGCTGCAGCATGTTTTTTACTGCAGCATTCCAAAATGAGTTTCCTACTTTTTGATGAATTCCCTCATCACCAAACACAGCTAATTGCCTATCTTTTATAGCCACATAAACGAGTACAGCGTTGCGTTGTAAGGTGTTGTACATTTTAAGCTGACCAAATATTTCAATGGCCCTATCCATAGGATTCACGAAACTGCATCTACTTTCTACATAGACTCTTATTTCACCACTCGTGTTTAGTTCGGCAGACTGAATGGCAGAAACAATTAACGCGTTTTCTTCTGGTGAAAAAGGGTTAATTGATTTTTTTCTAAATAGATGTAGCATATGAATGATTGGGAAATTAAAATTTTACTTCAGGAGCCTTTTCGCTTCCAGCTTCGGCTTTAAAGCCTTCTTTAGACTTAAATCCAAACATGCCAGAAAATAAGTTCATTGGAAATGAACGCACTTTAACATTATAGGTTTGTATAGCATCATTAAAGTCGTTACGTGCCACTTTAATCCGATTTTCTGTACCTTCTAGTTGAGCCTGCAAACCACGAAATGCATCGTTTGCACGCAGATTAGGATAGTTTTCTGATACCACTAATAAACGGCCCAATGCCTGTGAAAGCTGCCCTTGTGAGGCTTGAAATTGTTGTAGCTTTTCGGGAGTTAGATCTTTTGCATCCACCTTCATCTGTGTAGCACTTGCTCTTGCAGCAATTACATTTTGTAAGGTTGTTTGTTCAAAATTAGCTTCGCCCTTAACTGTATTCACCAAATTAGGAATAAGGTCGGAACGGCGCTGGTAATCGCTTTGTACTTTATTCCAAGCATTGTTTACGGCTTCATCTTGTTGCACTAAGCCATTATAGCCATTACATCCAGAGAACCCTAGTAGAACTATTAATACACCAATTACAATAAGTGTGATGTTTCTTGTGCTCATATTTTTTATATTTATTGAGTTAAATATACAGCAAAGTAAGTACCTGATTTATTTTTTATGACGGAAAGACAGTAAATAAAAAATTCACCTTCCAAGAAGGTGAATTTTTTTATTTAAATGGTATGCGATTATTCATTGACTGCAGCAATGCCTGGCAATACTTTACCTTCGAAATATTCGAGCATTGCCCCTCCACCTGTTGAAACATAGCTTACTTTATCGGCAAAGCCAAATTGATTAACTGCCGCTACACTATCGCCCCCACCCACTAAACTAAATGCGCCCAGTGCCGTTGCTTCAGCAATAGCGGTTGCAATTGCTTTTGTACCATGCTGAAATTTTTCCATTTCAAAAACACCCATTGGACCATTCCATAAAATGGTTTTAGACGATTTGATTGCATTTGTAAATTGCGCAATAGCATTTGCAGCAATATCCAATCCCATCCATCCATCGGGTATATTGTCGGAGGGGGCAGTGGAGATATTAGCATCAGCTGCAAACTTATCGGCAATAATACTATCACTTGGCAAATGAATACGCACGCCTTTTGCAGCTGCTTTGATTAATAGTTCCTTTGCTGTTTCTAAACGATCCATTTCGCATAAAGAGCTTCCAATATTACCTCCTTGTGCTTTAAAGAATGTGTAAGCCATTCCTCCGCCAATGATGATATCGGTAGCTCTTTCTAATAAATTTTCTATAATTAGTATTTTATCAGAAACTTTTGCACCACCAATAATGGCCATAAAAGGTTTTTCGGCCTTATGCATTACCCTTTCGGCACTCGCTACCTCGCCTTCCATTACTAAGCCAAAGAATCTTTTTTCTTTTGGAAAGAACTTTGCGATGACCGCTGTTGAAGCATGTGCACGATGCGCAGTCCCAAAAGCATCATTAACCCATACATCGCCAAGCTTTGATAATTTTTCGGCAAAGGCTTCGTCGCCTTTTTCTTCTTCTTTATAGAAACGTAGGTTTTCTAACAACAAAACTTCACCAGGCTGAAGCGATGAAGCTAATTCGGATGCCGTATGACCGATACAATCCTCGGCAAATTTTACTTTTACCCCACCTAGTAAGTTACTGAGGTGATTGACTAAATGCTTGAGTGAATATTTTTCGGTTGGCCCTTCTTTGGGTCTACCTAAATGGCTCATTAAGATAGTACTACCCCCATCGGCTATTATTTTTTTAATGGTTGGCAAGGTAGCACGCATCCTATTATCGTCGGTAATAGCATAAGAAGCATCTAAAGGAACATTAAAATCTACCCGAATCAATGCTTTTTCGCCTTTGAAACTGTGACTAGAGAAGTTACTCATAAGAAACGATTTATAAAATGAAATAAAAAAGGCATATAGATTTAAACCTATATGCCTTTATGCGCTAACGATGTGAATTTTTATTTTTCAAGATAGTTGATGATTGTTTTCAAAGTGCCAGTATCTCCTTGAAAATTCAAGGACCTACAAGAATGTTAAAACGAAGAACCTTAGTTCCCTATATCTACTATTTTTATTTACTAATTAATCCAGCAAAGTATTTTACTGTACGAACAAGTTGAGAAACATAGCTCATTTCGTTATCGTACCAGCTAATAACTTTAACCAATTGTTTATCGCCAACAGTAATTACTTTGGTTTGTGTTGCATCGAATAAAGAACCAAAAGAAGTTCCGATGATATCGGAGCTAACAATTTCATCTTCGGTATAACCAAAGCTTTCATTGCTTGCAGCTTTCATAGTTGCATTTATTTCCTCAACCGTTGTTTTTTTACTTAGGATGGCAGTTAATTCTGTTAAAGAACCTGTAATTACCGGAATACGTTGAGCACTACCATCTAATTTTCCTTTTAACTCTGGCAATACCAATCCAATTGCTTTAGCGGCACCTGTAGAGTTAGGAACGATATTAGAGGCCGCGGCTCTTGCTCTTCTTAGATCGCCTTTAGGGTGCGGTGCATCGAGTGTATTTTGATCGTTGGTATAAGCGTGAACAGTGGTCATGCTACCTACTTCGATAGTGAAAGCATTATTTAAGGCCTGCGCCATTGGTGCTAAACAGTTGGTAGTACAAGAAGCACCACTGATAACAGTTTCTGTACCGTCTAGGATACTGTGGTTTACATTAAATACAACAGTTTTCATTTCGCCAGTTGCAGGAGCCGAGATTACTACTCTTTTGGCGCCAGCAGCAATATGTGCTTCTGCTTTTGCTTTATCGGTAAAGAATCCAGTTGATTCAATAACCACGTCAACGCCATGTTCTCCCCATGGTATTTGAGCAGGATCACGTTGTGCATATATTTTCACTTCATGGCCATTTACCATGATTGAGTTTTCGGTTGCTGTAACATCCTGACCAAAGCGGCCTTGAGCACTATCGTATTTTAATAAGTGAGCTAAAACTTTAGGACTAGTTAAATCATTAATAGCTACTACTTCAATTCCTTCCATGTTAAAAATTTGGCGATATACTAAACGGCCTATTCTACCAAATCCATTAATCGCAACTTTTACTGTACTCATTTTCAAAAAATTTTAAATTTAAAAATCAAATGCGGTGCAAAATTACGTTTTTATCGTAAACATTGATATTTTAAGATGTGAAGTTTATGTGTATTTTGATTTATAAAACAATAATCTATTGCTAATAAGGCAGATATAAATATATTTGTAATATAATTTGTATGGATATAGGCTTATTACTGGCGTCAGAAAAAAAAATTAAAAATAAAATAAAAAGATTTGGCAGAGAAGAGACATGAACCTATTTTTGCACCCCGAATAAAACGAACGGCCGGTTCGTCTATCGGCTAGGACAGCCCCCTTTCACGGGGCAAAGACGGGTTCGACTCCCGTACCGGCTACTAAAACTTATCGGAAACCCCTGATTTCAATGAAAATCAGGGGTTTTTCGTTTCACCAAGTTACAGTTTTGGTTACAGTTTTCAAAATCTGCTATTTAATATCAACTAATTCCTTTATTAACTTTATGTCCCTGAAATAGATATTATGACCATTGAAGAAATTGTAGCTAACCCTTACTTATTTATAAAAAATCTGATTATTGAAATTGTTCCTTCTAATAATTATGTTATGATTGAACAATTAAATCAGATATTTAATTTAAAAGATTGGCTGAATTTAACACCCATTAAGCTTACAAAAAATTTAAATATTCTTCTTGAAGAAACATTCCCAAAAATCAATGAAAAATTCCCGGAAGTTTTTGCTAATCCAACCTTTGACAGATTTGTAATCCAAATACAAAGAGTTAGTATTTTTCTAATGATAGAGTCTATTTTAAATAATCCAGAATTTAGCAATAACGATAAAATATCGGCCCTGAATATAATTAAAGAAAATTTTAATGATGTTGTATTTACAAACCCAGACTTAAAAAATGGTATACAGGAATCAATAAATTTTATTGATGAAAAGTTATCTAAACTTATTGTTTTAGATAATAAACTTTATTATTGGGAACATCACCCTGATAAACTAGATACTCTATACCAACTATTATTAAAAGAAAAAATGATTGATGAAAATAAAGAATTCATCAAATCATTTACACATCAAAATGTAAATCCTAAACACCGAACTACATGGAACATGGATCAAACTGCTTTATTTGCCCTGTTGTATCTTTTAAATAATAAAGCAAGAAGTTTTAAAAATGACTTAATTGGGACCATCTCTTTTTCACTTTTTAAGTTTAAAGGCGAGGATAAAATATTAAGTAACACAAAATCTTCTTTCCAAAAGTTCACCAAAAGGGCAACTGATGATAATTACTTTAATGTAAAGCATCCAAAAATTTTAGAAATTATATCTGAGTTGAATCTTTCTAACAAATAGTATTTTAATCACATACAGGCATAAATCTATGTACCTTTCTGTGCCTGTATTTTTTCATCCGCCGTCTTATGTGTAGGACATTTGTAATATGCCACACTTAATTTCCACAACTGAAGAAATGCAAAATTTCATCAATACTGCAATTGCAATAGGGATAGAAAAATACATTCCTATCCTTAAATCAAAAGTTGCCGTTGAAACTAAAGAAGTATTCAATTTGGAGGAGGCTGCGAATTACCTCAATATGTCACCGCACACTTTGCGCAAGAAAGTAGACCAACATAGAATTACTTACATCCAAGATGAAAGGACATTACAGTTCCGGAAAAAACATCTGGATGAATACTTAGACACATACACTTTCAGAAAAAAATAAAGCAAATGAAAAAATCTAAACCAGAAATAATGAGAAAAAGAGTATCCAATAGAAAATATAGCCCAATTGAGTGCCAAAAAAGTGGATGCTCCGTCATTTTCACTCCCACGCGTAAAAATCAGAAATATTGCTGCCGGCAACACCAGATTGACCAAAACAACGATAATTATTCTATTAAAGAAGCACCAGGCCGAACGTTAGAAAAAAAATACCGCCATAATGAGCAGATTCTAAAAAAACTAAAAGAAGCCTTAGATCGCCTAAAAAAATCTATAATTAGTGTTGATTATTTAGATATAGAAAATTATTACCATGGTTACTGTACCGACACTACCATCAACCAACAAACAGGTTATACTGTTTATTGGAACTATAACTATGGACTAGAAGGTTATGACCAGCAAAACAAACAGTTTAGAATTCATTACCGCGTAAACTATCCGATATGACACCTGAAAATTTTAGGCCCAGATCAATTGAAGAAATCTATTTCAAACAGCCTACCATTTTGGAGATTATTAAACCTTCAGAACCGGTCAGTAATACCCTAGCTGAAGGAGGTGTTATTATTTCAGCACCTGTGACACCAATACCCCCACCAGACATTTCTAATCCAATATTAGACAACCCTAGTGTATTCAATTCTCTAGGAAGTTTCATTTATCGGAACCAACTTACATTGATCATTATTGCAATCGGAGCTGGCTTTATAACATACGGCTACTACAAAAAAAGAAAAAATGAAAAAGAAAAGAAAGTTTCAAATAATAATATTATTTCTTAAAATAAACTAAGTCCTTTTTTTTATCAAAATTCTTCCCCTATTTTCAATTGCTTTCATAGATCTAAATCAATAATTTAGATCTTTTTTTTGGCGAAACGTTGATATAAATCAATTCAAATCTATTTAAATCAATTTAACTTAATCTAACTCTATTTATTTCAATGTAACTCAATGCAACTCTATATAAATTGGATCTTAGTACGGAAATATATGAAATGGTGATTAACTCTCCAATACAATTACTCTAAGTTTATTTACACAATCCTTTAAACACTACCAAAATAATAATAATTTATACAATAAAATTATTCTCCTTGCCAATATAAATTGCAAGTATGCCTAAAATGGGTATAGATGTGAAATCTTTTCCTACTAATTTAAAATCTTAACCCTTTATATCCATTCACCACTGTTTTCTTTTAAAAAAAGTCAAAACTTGGCACAAACCTTGCGCAAAAGAAAAAACACCTATTCTTTTATATTAGATAATGATATAGCCTTTTAGAATTTTATTGTTCCGTTCTCAATCTGAACAACAAAGCTTCGGAAATACCTTCGATGAAGTAATCAGCAGTCGCATAGATAATTCGGTTTAATTTGAAAAATGAACAAAAATGAATGCTTCGATATAAGGCAAAACTTTTCAATTTTGATTTTAAGACACAAAGTTGACCATTGTATGGCTATAGAAGGGGGTAGAATTGGATTAAGAAAATAAATGTCAGTAAAATACTTGCCTTTCGCAGATTATTGATTCCTGACTTTGAATTATATACTTTGTGAATTAGCTGAATATGCTGATAATTGGACTATTTATTCGTCCAAAAAATGAGATCTGCTCAAGAAAACATCACTCTTAGCAGGTTTAAATTATCTTGTACTGTTTCAATATCTATATTACAAAGCAATTTTTGTAGCTTAGTATTATCAAAACATCGAATTTGATCTAATATAATTTAACCTTCCTCCTCTAATGATCCCTTTATTTAAATGGCTTATTGTAAAACATTTAAAATAGGATTGGGTATTGCACGCAAACTTTGTTGTGCTGTATTTAATAATTCAAAAATAACTATTTCGTTGTCTCCTGTATGTAACCATTCAGCAGGTAAATAGATAGTTTGCTGTGGCCCTATATTCCAATATCTACCGAGATTATGGCCATTTACCCAAACCACTCCTTTACCCCAATTGCTCATATCTAAATAAGTATCAGCTACTTCGGTTAAAGTGAACCCTCCCTTTTTTAGGGTGGGAATATTGGCAGCCGACTTA
>Ga0164296_1004882_pt1 | contig 12001 bp, 11 predicted proteins | sample GEODES057metaG_FD_113533 | JGI IMG/M metagenome (GOLD analysis project Ga0164296, IMG submission 113533) | Dystrophic lake water microbial communities from Trout Bog Lake, Wisconsin, USA - GEODES057 metaG | ecosystem: Environmental > Aquatic > Freshwater > Lake | place: USA: Trout Bog Lake...
CAAGAGCCGGATGACTTGCCCTGAGCCGTTGACGATGTGATTGCCGACAACCTTGACGCTGACAGGCGTCGCAGCGGTCGCCGAGGTGACCCCGACGAGTAGCCCTCCGCTCGTCAACGCAAGCACGGTCGCGAGCGAGGCAACGAGAGCCCGGACCCATCTGATCTTCTTCATGTTCTGCTCCTTGTGGTTATTGCATGAGGTGTATGCAATACCGAGTTTGGAGGAGAAGCGTGGGCGTTGTCAGGTCACCCCTGGGGTGCTTTCGCTCGTTTCAGGCCAAAACATGGCCTCTGAACTGGAGTTTCTTTCCTGAAAAATTTTCAGGAAGTTCTATTACCCCGCTGCCACCAGATCGTCGGGCTCGACCAGCTGGCCCTGGCGGGTCGGTCGACCGAGCACGTAGAAGATGCTGATCACGATCAGCATGATCGCGATCGGGATGAACTGGGAGAGCTCGAACTGCGCTCGCTGACCGGCGAATCCCGATGGCAGGTACGAGGCCATCGAACTCGGCGTCAAGATGCCCGGCCAAAGCAGTTGGACCGTGGCCAATGCCGCCCAGAAGGTGGCCAGGACTCCCACGACCCAGACGCCGAGCTTCTTGCCCGGGATCGTGAACGGCCGAGGGACGTGTCCGTAGCTGTAGCGGAGCTTGATGACCGCCGGGAAGATCAAGACGTACGAGATCGTCGTGGCCGAGATGGTCAACCCCAGGACCACGCTGAAGTACTTGTTGGCGTTGCCGCTGGCGAGTTGGTACGCCAGGATCATCGTGACCGTAGAGATCACGCCACCGAGGATGTCGACGTTCAACGGCGTGCCATAGCGTTCTGAAATCTTTCCCAGCGACTTCGGGGCAGCGCCGTCTTGCGCTGACACCGCGAAGCCACGGTTTCCACCCATCAACCACGCGGAGCCTGAAGAGAGCAACGCCAAGATGAACCCGATGGCCGCAATGTCGCCGAGGAACTTCCCGACCCCCGTCAACGTTGCCGTGCCGTCCTTGGCAACGTGGCCGCCATAGACGGTGAAGACCGTCTTGATCGAGTCGATGAAGCCACCGAGCCCAGTGATCTGGCTCGTCGGCAAGATGAGGAGGATCGCGATGATGGGCACCGCGTACATCACGATGGTGCCGATCCCACCCCTGAGGATGTTGATGGGAACGTCGCGCTGAGGATCCTTCATCTCTTCGCCTGCTTCGCTCGGAAGTTCGAATCCTTCGAAGTTGAAGAAGAGGACGGGCGTTGCGGCGATGAAGACTGCCCACGTCGGCTTGAAGGCTCCAGCACCAAATCCATGGACTCCGTTCTTGAAGCCATAGATGAACACCGTCAAGGTGAAGAACGCCAACAGGATGACCCTGGCCCACGCACCGAGCATCGGCAGCCACTTGCCGATCTTGAAGGAAAAGACGGTTGCCAACGTGGCGACCCAGATGAAGGCCAAGGCAAAGATGTACTTCCATGCTCCGTTGAGGGGCGTGAAGAACAAGCCAAAGGTCGTCACCGCCGTGATGCACAACGTGCCACCGACCCACATCGGGTTCGTGATCCAGTAGAAGAACGTAGCGACTGCGCCAGCGAAGCGTCCGAAGGCCAACTTCGTCCAGACGTAGGGTCCACCTTCTTGGGGAAAGCCCGTTCCGAGTTCAGCGCACAACAGCGCATAGGGAACGAAGAAGAAGATGCCAAGGAAGATCAGCCAGATGATCGCTTGTGCGCCATAGCTCGAAACCGCGCCGATGGTGTCGAGTCCCACCAAGGCACAGAGCATGAGCACGAGGCCATCGAGACGACCGATGTCGATCTTGAGCTTTCGCTTTTCGGACTTGGCGAAGCTCGTCTCGGCTCTCGCCGCAATGAGTTCCTGCTTCGCAGCTTCGTCTAGCTGGCTCATGTTCCCCCCCTACGTTGTGCTTGTTCGTTCCCGACACTCTAGGTTTTCCCCGACGCCCGCGTCCTCCTATTCCTCCACGTCGCGATTTGCCAGTTCATCGAGGCGTTCTCGACGCACGACCAACTGCGCCTTGCCTTCCTTGACGAACACGACGGGGGGCCGAAGTGCTCCGTTGTAGTTGTTGTTCATGGTGAAGCTGTAGGCACCAGTTGCGGCAACGACGATCGTGTCTCCAACGACAGGAGCATCGAGCAGGGCATCGGCGATCAATCGATCCCCCGATTCGCAGTGTCGGCCCACGAGGTCGACCACGTCAGTTCCCCCCAGTCGATTCGCGATCGATGCAGTGAAGGGCTGGCCGTAGAGCGAGACGTCCAGGTTGTCGGCCATCCCGCCGTCAACAGCGACGTAGGTCGGCGTACCCCGCTTGACCGTCACCACCGTGTAGAGCGTGACCGTCGAACGCGCCACCATCGCCCTCCCCGGTTCGATCAAGAGTTGCGCGTCCGACGGAAGGACGCGCCGCGCCGCGCCGACGAGCGCGTCGAGCCACGCCTCTACTGAGGGTGGCTGATCTGATGCGACGTAGCGTGCCCCCAACCCACCTCCGAGGTCGTAGACGGGGAACTCGCCGAAGGTTGCCAGTGATTCAATGGCCTCTTCGAAAGGAGCAACGTCGAGGATCTGCGATCCGATGTGCATATGGAGGCCGACAAGATCCAAGTTCGCTGCACTGTCGAGCATGTCGATCGCTCGCTCGACCTCGGTGCGATGGAGGCCGAACTTGGAGCCTTCCTGGCCCGTCGACATCGCATCGTGCGTCTTGCCCCGCACGCCCGGCACGACCCTGAGCAAGACGCGTTGTCGGCGAGTGGCGATCGCTTCGAGCCGAGCAATGTCGTCGAAGTTGTCGATGACGATGAGTCCCACCCCTGCATCCACCGCCATCTTGAGTTCGTCGCTGGTCTTGGCATTGCCGTGGTGGATGATCAGGGCGGGATCGACGCCCGCCCGAAGTGCGAGAAACAGCTCTCCTGGTCCCGCAACGTCGACGCCCAATCCCTCATCCGCCATGACTCGATAGATGGCAGTCGAGGGAAACGCCTTCGAAGCGAACACGGCTCGAGAGCCCTCCCAGCGAGAGGAAATCCCCTTGTCGAAGCGCTGCGCTTGGTTCCGGAGTCCCGCCTCATCGACCACGTAGAGCGGTGTGCCGAACTCACGAGCAAGGTCCGTGAGCCGGCATCCGCCGACGATCAGTTCGCCATCTTCGTCGATGCTCGAGGACTCAGGAAGGAGTTGGAGCATGGCGCTGTTCGCACGATCAAGCACGAGAAGCCTCGTACGCAACCTCGCCACCGACGACCGTGGCCGCCACGCGCGACTCGAGGAGCTCAGCGGGTTCGGCGATGTTCGTGAGATCTCGATCGAAGATGACGACATCTCCTCGGAGGCCGGGGGCCAACGTACCGACCTCATCATCGAGGAAGTTCGCCCAAGCACTTCCCTTGGTGTAGCCGGCGACAGCCTCGTGCAGCGTGATCGATTCTTGGTGGTTCCAACCATTGGCTCCGGAAAGATCAGCCCTCGTGAGCGCCGAGTACATGCCGATCAACGGATCCATCTCCGCGACGTTCCAATCGCTCGAGAATGCGACCGGTGCGCCTGCATCGATGAGGCTGCGCATCGCCCATGCATAGCGTTCCCGCGCTGGACCTACGTTCTCTCGCCACTCGGTCACGATGTCGGGGCCACAATGGCGAGGCTGCATGCACGCAACGACGCCGAGTTCGCTGAAGCGTCCGATGTCATCTTCGTGGAGGCACTCAACATGGACGAGCTGGTGGCGAGTATCTCGCATGCCATTTGCCGTCCGACCTGATGCAAATCCATCGAGCGCAGTCCGGATGCCGCGGTCTCCGGTGCTGTGGACGAATGCTTGGAGGCCCCGCTGCTCAAGGTCGATCACGAGCGAGGCGAAGGCTTCGGGAGGCCAGAACGTGGATCCACGTCCAGGGAAGTTGGCGTAGGGCTCGATCATCGCTGCGGTATGTGGCTCGATGACGTCGTCGATGTAGAGCTTGATGGGACCTACCGAGATTGCCTCGTGAGCGTAGGACTTGATGAAGGCTTCGAGCTCGTCGAGTGCTCCTTCCTTCGATTCTGGAGTAAAGATCATGGCGGCGATCAGCCTCCCCTTGAGCACGCCGTCATCCCAGGCGCGTTCGAAGAGGGCGATGTCGCCGATCCCGTTCTGCGGCTCGACCACGGTCGTGATGCCAAATGCAGTGGCTGCTCGAAGGTTCTCAGCGACACGTTCGTACTGTGCATCGGGGTGGTAGCCAGGCAGCTCTGCTTCCAGGGCTGCTTGTCCATCTGGATGGATTCCTCTGACGGCAAAGTCATGGATCCACCCCGTTGGTTCCCCTCGCTCGTCGAGTTCGACGCGCCCAAACGCACAGGAAGGATTGCGCGCATCGATCCCGAAGCGGCGGAGCCCTGCCGAATTGAGCCAAACGGTGTGGACGTCGTACGAGAAGATCCATGCCGGTCTCTCCCCACAGACATCGTCGATCATCGACGCGGTCGGCCTACCTCCCGGCACGGCGGCATAGTTCCATCCTTCGGCTTCGATCCACGAACCCCCAGGGCTGGCGTCGAGATGGTGCCTGATTCGTTCCCGGATGGCATCGAGAGACGTGGCGTCGGCGAGTTGGAGGGCCGCGCGATTGGCTCCGAGTCGGATGTGGTTGTGAGCATCGACGATGCCTGGCATCACGGTCGCCCCACCGGCGTCGAAGACGTCGACGCCGCGGTGTTCGGCCACCAGCTCGGCCGAATCGTCGCTCAGCGCCACAATCCGACCGCCCTTGAGGTAGAGCGCCGAGGACTCAGGATGAGCGTCGTCCATCGTGAGGACCTTGCCGTTCGCAATGATGAGTTCTCGATCCACGCCCCGCTCCTTCGTGCTCGATCGTAGTAAGCAAGCGACCCTTGCACAGAGAAGAATTGGTTGTGGCCACTGCGTAGAATCGGAACGGCACAAGGAGGCATGACATGGCCAAGCGCGAAGGAACTCGACTGCTTCGAGCGTCGTTCGATCTCTTCCGGCAAGACAAGAAGATGATCTGGCTCCCCGTCCTCGGAGGCATCACCGCGGGAATCGGCGCGCTCATCGTCGGCGGTGCGGTCGCTGGGATCCTGGCCGCAGCCGGGGCGAACGGCGCCATCTACATCCTGGCGATCTTCGTGGCCGGGCTCGTCGCCGCCTTCCTCAGTACCTTCTTCAACCTTGCGGTGGTGTTCGCAGCCAACGATCGGATCGAGGGCACGGCACCGACCGTCGGAGGAAGCCTGTCCAAAGCGTGGGGCCGACGCAACGTCATCTTCAAGTGGGCATCCCTTGCCGCAGTCGTGGGAACCGCGATCAACCTCCTCGAAGAACGCCTGGGGTTGGTCGGGAGGATCTTCGGCTTCCTTGGAGGAGTGGCATGGGCGATCGCTACCTACTTGGTCCTCCCTGTCCTGGCCTTCGAGAACATCGGCCCCATCGATGCCGTGAAGCGATCGGCTCATCTCTTCAAAGACCAGTGGAGTGGCGTGACGAGGACAGCTCTCCGATTTGGCGTCCTCTTCCTTCCCGCATTCTTGGTTGCCATGATCGTCTTCGTCGGTGGATGCGCCTTGATGGGCGTGAACCTGGCTCTGGGAATCCCCCTTGCCGCTGTCGGCTTCATCGGCCTCGTCTTCATCGGCATGTTGGCGGCCACTGCGAACCTCTACATGCGGACCATCCTCTATCGGTTCGCAACCAAGCAACCTGTTCCCGAGATGGGCGTAGACCTGACAACGTTGTTCGCCAAGAACTAAGCCCCACGAGATCGTGCGCCTCGTAGACTGAGGAGCAGTCCGCTGCCGGTCCAACGAAGGTGTCCTCATCATGTGCAGACTTCTTGCCTACGCATCCACCATCGATCGTCCTGTCCATGGCCTGTTGAGCGATGAAGAGTTCGAGGTCTTTTCGGATCTCTCTGACGTTCACAGCGACGGATGGGGAATGGCGTGGCTGCCCGGTACCGGAGACGAGGCGGAAATCGGCTCGACGAGGGATGCCACGTCGGCAATCGATGACCCGACCTACCAGGCATTCGCCGCCACGCCGATGGGTCGTGCGGGCTTCATCCACCTCCGGCTTGCCACAGAAGGGTTTCCGGTCACCAAAGAGAACGCCCATCCATTCAGAGTTGGCGATTGGCTCTTCGGCCACAACGGATCGATTCCACATGCTGATCGACTCGAAGATCTCCTCGACCTGACCAGCAAGGAGCTCATGGTCTACGACACCGACTCGAAGATCTACTTCCTCCTCGTCCTCCAACGCATTCGCGAACTTGGTGATCCAGTCAAAGGAATGCAGCAGGCCATTGCTGACATCCGATCTCTGTGTGGCTCGTGCAGCTTGAATGCGGTATTGATGAATCGCGATGTCCTCATCGCCGTCGAAGCGCACACTGGCGCAGTACTTCCCCTCAACACCCTCAGGAGCAAGGTGCGCGAGGGAAACGAACTGCCACACCACCACGACCGGGACAACTACTACACCCTCCGATGGAGCGTGCGTGGCGATTCGTTCGTCGTCGCGTCGACGGGAATCGACGTAGGAGAGTGGCGCGAACTCGGCGACGACTCGATGATCGTCGTCAACCTCGACGACGACACCGTCTCCATCCACCCGATCGACTCCTCCGTGCCGAGCGATGTGTTCTCCCTTGCTGGAGCTCAGCGAAGCTAGTCGTCGCTCCAGTGGCGCTCGGCTTTTTGTCGGGCGCGCCGTTCCTTGTTCTTGAGTCGACGTTCGTTTGCCCGTGCCGTCACCTTCGTTGGAACTCGACGACGAGACGTCTTGAGTGCATCATCGATGGCCACAAGAGCACGCCGGAGTGCTTCCTCTTTGTTCTTCCACTGTGACCGAGAGTTCGATGCCGAGGTCAGGATGGTCTTTCCAAACACCCGTTTCAGGCGCGCGCTCGTTGCATCGTCGAAGTCGCATGCATCGATCCCGATCTGAACTTGGACTTTGGTCGACGACGTATTGACGTGTTGGCCACCAGGGCCACCAGACCGCACGAAGGTAAAGCGAAGTGCCCGCTCCGGAATGGCAATGCCGTTGGGGGTATGGATGGTTCCCATGACGTTCATCGTGGCAGATCCAGCATCGGCTCGCGAGGGACTCGACCCTTTAGTCTGAAGAAATGACCGACTCGCTCCTTCGCTCACTGGTCAAGCCAAGCGAAGATCGTCGAGCCAACCACCACCATCCCGAGCGCTACAAGTGGGTGGTCTTGATCAATACGACGTTGGCAGTGCTGATGTCGATGATCGACGCATCGATCGTCTTGATCGCGCTTCCTGCCATCTTTCGCGGCATCGGGATGGATCCTCTCTTGCCATCGAACACGTTCTTCCTGCTCTGGATGATCCTCGGCTTCATGGTGGTGACCGCGGTGTTGGTGGTGAGCTTCGGCCGACTCGGTGACATGTTCGGACGCGTCAAGATGTACAACCTCGGATTCGTGCTCTTCACCGCGTTTTCGATCTTGTTGTCGATCACGTGGATGCACGGCACTTCGGCAGCGATCTGGCTCGTGGTGATGCGAATCTTCCAAGGCGTCGGAGCAGCATTCCTCTTGGCCAACTCGACCGCGATCTTGACGGACGCGTTTCCCGAGCACCAACGTGGGATGGCCCTCGGCATCAATCAGATCGCTGCAATTTCAGGATCGTTCCTCGGCCTCGTCTTGGGTGGCGTGCTGGCACCGATCAATTGGCGCTGGATCTTCTTGGTCTCGGTTCCCGTGGGAATCCTGGGAACGATCTGGTCGTATACCCAACTCCACGAAGTTCCGTTTCGAAAGGACACCTACGTCGACTGGCCAGGCAACATCACCTTTGCGCTTGGCCTCATCGCCATCATGGTGGGGGTCACCTACGGCATCCAGCCCTACGGTGGCCACACGATGGGGTGGACGAGTCCTTTCGTCCTTTCGATGCTCTTCGGTGGCGTCATCGTCCTCGGGGTCTTCTGCGTCATCGAAGCACGGTCTCCGGATCCGATGTTTCGCCTGGCACTCTTCAAGATCCGCGCGTTCACTGCAGGCAGTATCTCAACGTTGCTGAGTTCGATCGGGCGCGGAGGAATGCTCTTCATCCTGATCATCTGGCTCCAGGGGGTATGGCTCCCCTTGCACGGCTACGACTTTGCATCGACCCCGCTTTGGGCTGGCATCGCGATGTTGCCGCTGACGTGTGGGTTTTTGATCGCTGGTCCGCTCTCTGGCTATCTCTCGGACCGGTTTGGATCGCGCCCGTTCACGATCGGTGGAATGGTGGGCGCTGCAGTCACCTTTGCCTTGTTGCAACTCCTCCCCGTCGACTTTTGGTACCCGGCTTTTGGCGCACTCCTCTTGGCCAACGGGCTTGCCGTCGGAGTCTTTGCCGCACCGAATAGGGCTGGCGTGATGAATGCACTGCCGAAGTCGCACCGTGGCGTGGGGTCGGGGATGAATTCGACGTTCCAGAACTCTGGCCAGGTCCTGTCCATCGGAATCTTCTTCACGTTGATGATCGTCGGGCTCTCTTCGAAGTTGCCGAGCGAGCTCTACAACGGCCTCGTCGCCCACGGCATCTCGAGCAGCGCAGCTCACCACGCCTCGAGCTTGCCGCCAGTGTCAACCCTGTTTGCCGCATTCTTGGGCTACAACCCGATGCAACACATCCTCGGCGCCCAGACGTTGGCGCAACTTCCACTTGCGACTCGTGCGCTCCTCCTGAGCCACAGCTACTTTCCGTCGCTGATCGCCAACGCGTTCCATCACGGCCTGTCCATCGTGCTGGACTTCGCCATGATCGTCTGCCTCGGCGCAGCGGGCTGCTCTGCGCTACGTGGTGGGAAGTTCTACTACGAAGACCTCGAGCTCGAACACCACGACGATCCTGCGTTGCGCTAGTGCGGTGGGCGTCCAGTCAGGACGTCGAAGCCTGCGACGACCTCTCGTAACACGTGCTCCCGCTCAGCTGAGTCCTCCGGGATCTTGCCGACGATGCCGAAGTCGTTGACGCCAGCCTCGAGGAGGGCACCAACGGGTTCGAAGGTGGCATTCAAGTCCAATCGATTCTTGTCATCGAAACGCAAGACCAAGTTGCCGCGAATTCCAAAGTCCGCAAGATCGCGACCCGCTTCTTCGAAGGGTCCCTTGAGCAGATCGATGCCTTTGGCGACGTCGCGTTGGTAGTCGCCCCACGGAATCCATCCCGAACCGAAGCGCACCATGCGCGCCACGGTCTTCGATGAGATCCTGCCCGCAATCCAGAACGGTATGCCGCCAACTTGGATGGGGGTCGGGTGACACCACGTCGGGCCAAACGAAATCGTGGGCGATGCGTAGGTCGCGGGCGAATCGCGCCAGAGAACTTCGCACGCGCCCAGGGTGTCATCGAGGATCTGGCCGCGCTTGGCAAAGTCCAGCCCCTCAGCCTCGTACTCTTCCTTCTGCCAGCCCACACCGACGCCGAGATCGAGCCGACCGTTCGACGCCACGTCCAAGGTGGCCGCCGTCTTCGCGAGGAGCACAGCTGGTCGAAGGCCAGCAATCAAGATCCCGGTAGAGAGCCGGATCGACTTGGTCACCCCCGCGATGACGCCGAGCAGCGTCAGCGGTTCGACCCATGAACCGTCAGGTCCCGTCGGAAACGTCCCCCCGTCGTAGGCATCGAGTTGGTTTCCCATCACCACATGGTCGACGACGACCAGGCGATCGATGCCAGCAGCTTCTGCACTCGTGGCTCCTTCGATCCACCGATCCAACGAAGCCAATGAGGGAGAGGGATCGAAGTTCAAGAGTCCGAGCGTCAACGTAGGTCGCATCGTGATCCTCCAATCGTGACGTTCAGCCGCTACCCAATGAACGGGCGGCAACGCACACGAGGCGTTGTCTACGCAGCGTTGCCGGACATGATCAGGTCAGACAGCATTTCGAGGAGCTCTTGGTCACGATCGTACGTTGCGAGCTCGATCGCTTCGTTGATCGAGCACCAACGGATCTCATCGGCCTCCTCGTTCGGCGTGAAGCTTCCGTCGACGATGCGCATGAGCCAGTACGCCACGATCTTGGGCCGCCCCTTGCGATGCGTGTATTCCGTCACGCCGATGAACCGCTCGAGCGCACAGGTAAACCCTGTCTCCTCGAAGACTTCGCGCAGCGCGCATTCTTCGAACGACTCGCCTGGGTCGAGCTTGCCCTTCGGAAGCGACCAGTCCTCGCGGTGCGGGCGGTGGATGAGCGCGACTTCGATCTTGGATCGCTTGGTCTCTCGATAGATGACGCCACCCGCCGCTCGCATCAAGTCGTGCGGCGGGTTCTCAGGTTCGATCACGGGACGCAGTTCTGTGCGCACGAATCACAACGTAGTAGCCAGGAGACCTCAACGGTGGGACGCTCAGGCCCCTTCTTGGCGATCGAAGATGAGCCGGCCCGGCTCTTCGGTGACGATGAAGTGGAGCGATCCGACGTCGAGGAACGATTCGATATCGGCCCACATCACGGCGAAGTCGGGCTCGGCCATGTGGGCGTTGTACTCGTCCATGGACTCGAACCATTGCAGGGTGACGCCATCGAATCCCGGATCGTCGTCACCCGAGTAGCTCTCGAGCGGACGGGGGTGCTGCTCGTAGCGCACGACGTGGTCGCCCGCAGCCAAGGTCTGGACGAGCTGGGCGTGCACGTTCACCCAATGGTCGTGGAACTCGGCCGGAGTCGTTCCCTCTTTCCGACGCAGCAAACAGGTCAGTCGAACCATCATCCCTCCTCGCGCCACCCTGGCAGCCCACCACGCTAGACCGTCTGGCTGTCTTGGACATCTCCTACGATGGTCCGATGCCCGGGACGCTCGTGGCGACTGTCATCACTCCGCTCCACGTCATCTTGTTCCTCGCCGCCGGGATCGCTGCTGGCATCTTCAATGCCATCGCCGGTGGGGGCACGTTGCTGGCCTTCCCGGCGCTGTTGGTTGCCGGCGTTCCCGCCCTCAATGCGAACATCACCGCTGCGGTTGGAATCGTACCGAGCTACTTGGGAAGCATCCATGGCTTCCGAAGCGAGATCGTCGAACAGCGCCTTCGAGTTCGACGTTTGCTCCCCACCGCCCTGGCCGGAGGACTGTGTGGCGCGCTGCTCCTCCTCGTCCTTCCAAGCACTTCGTTTCGCCTCGTCGTTCCTTGGATCGTGCTCGCCGCAACCGCGCTCTTCGCATTCCAACCGTGGATCATCGCTCGGCTCGATCACCTTGCCCACGACCATCCGACGCGTCGCATCTTGATCCAGGCTGGCACCTTCGTCGTCGGGATCTATGGCGGCTACTTCGGGGCGGGCGCGAGCATCTTGATCCTTGCGGTCTTGTCGATCGGCTACGCCGATTCGCTCTTGTCGCTCACTGGGTTGCGTTCCGTACTCGCTGTGAGCATCTCGTTGATGAGTGCAACCGTGTTCATCATCCACGGCCACGTCGTGTGGGCTGGCGCGCTCTGCCTTGCACTCGGCACGCTCGTCGGCGGCGTCCTCGGCGCCCGACTGATCCGCCTTCTCTCTCCGACGTTGCTCAGAACCATCGTCGTCGTCGTGGGGATCAGCACGACGATCGCGTTGTTGGCGTGATGCCGACTTGCAATTCCTGACCTAATTGGTAGGGTATTGCGATGCGTCGGCTGTTCACATTCCCGAATCCCGTCAACGACTTTGCCGCGCGCACCGTCGCGACGGGAGTCGTCGCGATGAGCGTCGTGTACCTCATCACTGGATGGACGTGGGTCCTCATCCCCCTCTGCTTAGGCTTCTGGGCGAGAGTCCTCACCGGACCAACGTTGAGCCCGCTCGGTCAACTCGCAACGCGTGTCGTTGCACCGCGCATCTCCAGAACCCCACGGTTGACCCCTGGACCACCGAAGCGCTTTGCACAAGCCATCGGCGTTGCGTTCTCGACGACCGCACTCGTCTTGGCACTCAGCGTGGGCGTTGGTCCCGCCAAGGTCGTTATCGCCCTCCTC